>Ga0325410_1003582_pt1 | contig 17577 bp, 6 predicted proteins | sample PopdelMetagenome_16_FD_206182 | JGI IMG/M metagenome (GOLD analysis project Ga0325410, IMG submission 206182) | Populus deltoides microbial communities from Bellville, Georgia, United States - Xylem-PdIQD-R3 | ecosystem: Host-associated > Plants > Phyllosphere > Stem > Wood/Secondary xylem...
ATCCGAACATATTTCTTCCATAAGAAAGTCATAAGGATCAACCCCCATTATGTGATTATGAATAATACAACATGCAAGCACAACATCTACTTGTGTTTCATAAGACCAAAAAGATTTTCCATCAATTAATCTAAAACGTCTCTTCAAAATACTAAACCCTCGCTCAATAGTGGTTCTTAATGAAAAGTATCGAAAATTAAATAGCTCATTTTCATTTTCTGGTGCACGTTCTGTAAACTCATTCAAGTGATATCGAACTCCACGAAAAGGAGAAATGATTCCTTTTCGAATACCGTAACCAGCATCACCAAGATAATATTTCCCTACAAATTAAAAAAAATAAAACCTATTACTATCTTTATCTGATAAAACATTTTATATGTTTATTGCATATAATACAATACTTTATTATATACCTTCTGGAATTTTTAGATCATTAGGTCTTGATAATGCATCACCTAAAACCCGTGAATCATGTGCACTTCCTTCCCAGCCAGCTAAAACATATATAAACTTCAAATCAAAAGTTATAGCTGCTAAAACATTTTGTGTTGTTCCTTCTTTTCGACCTCGAAACTTTCCTTGAATCTCAACAGGAACATTTGCAGGAACATGGGTACCATCAATTGCTCCCACACAATCCTATATAAACATGAAAAAATAATTTATAAACTTTACTTCTAGATGTAATTAATTAATGTATAAAAATATTGGTATTGTTCTCATACCTTAAAATAAGGATAGAATCTTCGATTATTCATTATCTCAGCTGGAACTGTATCCTTTGGATCTTTAATAAGGTGCTTGTATAACTTAAGAATTGCTTTTAAAACAATTCTAAAGTAACGATGGATAGTTTCAACAGACCTATAGTATATACCATTAATAAAATGAAATCTTTGGTTTTGGCCTACAATTTGTAAGAACACAATTATTTACTCCCTAATCGACATATTTTGAGTTGATCGTAATAAGTCATGACTTGTGAGAACATCACACAATCTATGTAAGACAACAGGTTTCATACGAATTTGTTCAACGCAATGCCTATCACCTCGATTCAAAATGCTGTCAATATAGAATTCTCGTTGAGCAATTGCATTTATACGTGGTTCTCTTGGTATATAAATTGTATTTCTTTCTTGTTCAATAATAGCTACCCCTGTAGCTATCACAGTTACAGCTGCTTCCATCCATACTGCATGAATTATCTTACTATCTATAACATGAAAGTGAAGTTTTCTGATAACAAAACCTAAAAATTTATATGGTGATATCCTCTCCTTTCGGTTCCAGTTCCCCCAATTCCCCTGTTTTCGTTCCCCTCTCCCGGTTCCAGTTTCCCCAATTCCCTCTCCCTCTCGGTTTCTCTCATTCCCCCATTCCCCTGTTCCCTCTCACTCTCAGTTTCTCCTCCTCTCTCCCCCGACTACTTGCTCTGGTAACGCTGTGACTTGACAAAAAAAAAGAGCAAGGGTTGACAGAAAGTATATGGTGGCCGGATCCGGGGACAGGGAGGGGCTGCTTCACAGTAAAGTTCACATAAATCTGCCCCCCCGTTTTGTCTCTCTTTGTTAACTGAAATCGCCCCCCCGTTTTGGCCTCTCTCTGTTCACAGAAATCGATCGCCCCCCCCACCGTTTTGCCTCTCTATGTTAACAGAAATGGCTCCCTGTTTTGCCTCTTTATATTAACAAAAATGGCCCCCCCCGTTTTGCCTCTCACTGTTCACAGAAATCGCGCCCCCCCCGTTTTGCCTCTCTGTTTGGTTAGAAATTCCCCCCTTGTTTGGTTAGATGATTTGAGCTGCCGATTGTGATTCATGATGAAGAAAACAGTAATGGAAAAAAATGTGTTTTTTATGGGTTGCTTGATGAATTTAGTTAGTTTTAACTGTGGAATGTGACGAGATAAGATGAAGAGTTATGGAAATGTTATGGAAAAAATATGACAGTAGCAGATTTATCAAGAATATCAAAGGATTTATGCCATAATTTTTACAGATCTACGAAGAAGAAGATAAAAACATAAAGGAAATAAAAAAGGAAAAAAAATAACTGAAATTAATTGTTCCAGAAAAATGCTCTTGTTCCAGAAAAATGCTCTTGTTCCTGCTCAGCTTCCAATTGATTTTGAAGAAAAAGAGACTGTGTATTTGAGAAAACGAACGGAGCTGAAAAAAAAGGAAAGTGTTTTCATTTCTTTAACAGAAAAAAAACACTTTTTTTTGGTAACGTTGCTTTTTTTAGTTTGACTGGAATTCAGTTTTCTTTAACTACTTTTTTATATTGTTACCAAATATGAAAAAACAAGGAAAGTGAATTCCAGAAATTCACTTTACTGTAAACAAACACGCCTTAAAGTGTTTCTCATTTCCTAACAGAGCCAATCCCCAAGCCTTTCAGTAGCCATGGAACTCACCCTTGTCAAAGTCTACTCCATGGCAAACGTAAGTAGAAACTCTGCTGCCGTTTTCTGGAAATAGGAAAGAAAGTCTGGGTAGCTATCATGAACACAAAATCAAAGGTTTGAAAATGAGATCATTAAGATTTAGCAGTTCATGTTCAGTAAACATGAACACATCCTTTTCATGGACACAATGAGTTGCTATCATTTATTGAAGACAGTATAATATAAGCAAACAAGATTACGGTTGTTAGGGTTCTGTTTTCTCTTCTTTATTACTTTACCTCTTATTTTTATTTTTAATTTTTACTCTTAAAATTAAATTAAATATAAATAATAAACTAATAATAAACAATAAATATCTATATTTTACTTTTTCAAATTTTAATATTTATTAATTATTAAAAAATTAACTATGAGATTTATTACATTTTTTTCTGCCTCGTTAAGTTTATTTATTTTTATTAATAAATAAAGTGTATGTACTGACACTACTTTCTTACAGGCTTGGTGGACAGACAAGATAAGAAGGAAGGGTCATTTTTTTCGCCTTGATTCGTGGAAGATGCTGCCAGCTGCAATCAATCAAAGAGGGAGGGACCCTCTGTTTTGAATTTGAAATCGTATCTCATCATTCCAAAACACATTTCATTTTATCTTCAACCATTGTATTTGTTTTTAAAATAATTTTTGTGATTGTAATTTTTTTTAAAAAATATAGTGAGTAAGATTAGATATGTATTTGTTAAAAAAAATTATATTTAAAGTTTATGTGTAATAAAAAAAATATATAAAATATTTAGTAGAAGTATGGTTGCGATTGCTTTTCAACATGTTTTTTATTTGAAAATACATCAAATACTATTTATTATTTTTTAAAAATTATTTTTGATATTAGCACATCAAAATGATATGAAAACACAAAAAATATATCAATTTGAAGCAAAGAAAAAAATAAAAATTTTCAAATTTTTTCAAAAATGCTTTTGAAATGCAAAAATAAATAGGATTTTACAAAATTCAGTTAAAACAATATGTAAAAAATGCTTCACAAAAACTGCATTTCAAACTCAATTTTTTAATGAATCCTGCAGTATAAAAAGTAGTTTGGTTTATTACCAAACACTTTACTTCATTTGTTTCACCGCAAATACAAAAAAAAAATTAAAAAACAAATACAGCTTAAATGAATATTGAAATCATTTTAAAAAAAATTAGATTTTTTTTAATATAATAATTTTTTATATTTACACATCGTTGTTATTTTAAATAATTATAAATAATAAATACTTTTAAAAACTACATTATCTATTCTCAAATAACCAATTTCGCACCATACTTCTCTTCATCCCGTGCTCAATATTTTTTCTATATTTTGAAATATTGATATTTACTAATAGTTTTGTTTTTAATTTAACCAAACATCCATATTCATTAGTAATTTCTTATTTCATTATTATTTAGGAATGAATTTGTAATTGGATATTTAGGTATGAGTTTGTATTTGAACATTTAATATCTTTTTTATTTTTTTAAATTAAATTACATGAAAGCTCATTCAGAATAAATTATTTAATTTAATAGGTCTAAAATAACTTAGATTAGAGGTAAATACATAAAGTTTTTTTTAAAAAAACTTTATTTATAAAACCATGGTGTTATGTATGATTGATTGATTGATATCTTGATATTGAGATTAGCTGAAAAAGAACACATCGTTTTCATAGATACAATGAGTTGCTATCATGTTAACTGTTAAGTATGTAATTTATAAAGAAAGACTTGGCAGAAGACTGCAAGATTAGGAAATGCAATTAAATATGTTTGTTTTTTTAAATCCTGTTTTTTAAATCATGTTTATTTTTCTAGATTTCTTGCTTTGTTTTGGTATTTTAATGTGAGTTACTTACTTAGTTTATTTTCTTTTTAAGATTTTCTAGTTTTAATATAGATAATATATATCTTCTAGATTTGAGAGGCAAGGTAATCTTACTATAAAAACCAACTGTATAGATACTCCTCTAGGTGGCTGGCTACAAATGCAGACGACGAAAGGTCTAGCAATATCTCTGCTGGTGTTTCTTTTGGTAGCCATGGCATGACAAATTGACAGTGGTGGTTCGTGGAAGAAGCTGCCAACAGCAAGAGACATCCATTTCCGCACCCTTCAAGAACATCTACCCTTTCTTTATATCTGCGGCTAAAAATCTAGTGATAAATTAACGAAAAATGTGCAAGAAGTTATTCTGCATGATGTTCTGTAGCTAAAATTGTAGTGAGAAATTGACGAAAAATGTAAAAGGAAAAATCTGCAAAATACAATATGCCGACAGAGGCGTATGTAGAAATTTCTTAGCCATGGCATGACAGATTGACAGTGGTGGTTGGTGGAAGATGCTGCCAACAGCCATCAATCAATTAGTATAGGTTGGATGGGACCCTCATGCCACTTTCTCTGCTTTAATGTTCAATGCATTCCAATACGCAATTCATTTCATCTTTAAAATATTTCACAATTAATTTTGTAAAAATTTTGGAAGGAAGGGTCCTTGTCTTGGCTTCAGCATGCCAAGTTTGACCGTAGTGCTTCGTGGAAGATGCTGCCATCTGCCAGCTGCCATCAATCAATTAATACAGTGAAGGAGGGACCCTCTGCTTTCAAGTTGAATGTTATCTCCCCATTCCAAAACACACTTCATTTCATTTCTGTTTCACAACTTTCAGACCATACATTTCTCTCTTTTCCTCGGTACTTCTTCTTTGATTTCCCAAAGAAAACAAGAGGATATGGCAGCAGAGCTATTTGTTACGGTTGCCATTGAGGAGGCTTTGAAAAAGGCGAGTTCCATAGCTGCTGAAGGGATCGGACTTGCTTGGGGATTTGAGGGACACCTGCAAAAACTCAAAGATTCCTTGACCACGATCAAATATCTGCTCCAAGATGCAGCCAGAAGGCCAGTCACAAGCAATTCTTTGAAGCGTTGGCTGCAGAACGTACAGGATGTAGCTTATGATATTGAAGATGTTCTCGATGAGTTTGCTTGTGAGATTCATCGCAGAGAACAACAGAAGAGAACGGGACTTGACACGGTATGTGACTTTGTATCCCACATCCCTATTGCATTCAATCATCTGATGGATGGAGAAGTTAAGAAGATCAATGAAGCCCTGGATGAAATTTGGAAAGTTGCAGCTGCAATCAGTCTTGTATCGACATCTCTACATGTAGATGGAGCTCCTGAAGTTACCCAGTATGAAGGTCGAGATACAGATTCAATCCCGGACACCGTTGTAGTAGGAAGGGAGGATGATGTCTCTAAAGTTCTGAAATTGCTGATTGGCTCGATCGATCAACAAGTTCTGTCTGTTGTCCCTATTGTGGGGATGGGTGGCCTCGGAAAGACTACTTTAGCACAAAAAGTTTGTGAAGTAGTGACGGAGAAAAAGCTTTTTGATGAAACAATATGGGTTTGTGTTTCTAATAATTTTAGTAAAAGGTGGATTTTAGAACAGATGTTGGAAAGTGTTGATGGAACTGCGGTGTCCAATCTAGATGCACTTACGAAAAAACTTAAGCAAAAGCTGGAAGAGAAAACATTTCTTCTTGTTCTTGATGATGTGTGGGAAGGCCATGATAAGTGGAATGATTTGAAGCAGCAACTGTTAAAAATCAACAGTAAGAATGGGAATGCTGTTGTTGTGACAACGCGCATTAAGGAAGTAGCGGACACGATGAAGACTTCTTCAGGGAGTCAACACGAGCCAGGGAGACTATCAGATGATCAATGTTGGTTCATTATCAAGCAAAAGGTGAGCCGTGATGAACGAGAAACAATAGCTTCAGACTTGGAATCTATTGGAAAAGAGATTGCAAAGAAATGTGGAGGGCTTCCGTTACTTGCTAATGTTTTGGGAGGAACTCTTCACGGAAAGCAAGCACAGGAGTGGCAGTCAATTCTAAACAGTAGAAATTGGGATTCTCAGAATGGAAATAAAGTTTTGCGCGTATTGAGACTCAGTTTTGATCACCTGTCATCACCATCACTGAAAAAATGTTTTGCATACTGTTCTATTTTTCCTAAAGATTTTAAAATTGAAAGGGAAGAGCTGGTTCAACTTTGGATGGCTGAAGGTTTTCTCGGGACATCAACTGGGAGGATGGAAGACGAAGGCAACAAGTGTTTTAATGACTTGCTTGCAAATTCCTTTTTCCAAGATGTTGAAAGGAATGAGTGTGAGATCGTAACAAGTTTCAAGATGCATGATCTTGTGCATGATCTTGCATTGCAGGTCTCAAAATCAGAAACATTAAATCTGCAGGCGGATTCGGCTGTCGATGACGCATCTCATATTCGTCATCTAAATCTCATTTCTTGTGGGGATGTTGAGGCAGCATTAGCGGCGGTTGATGCTAGAAAATTGCGAACTGTTTTCTCAATGGTTGATGTATTCAATGGGTCTTGGGAATTCAAAAGCTTGAGAACTCTCAAATTGCGAGGGCCTAATATCAGAGAGTTACCCGATTCAATTTGGAAGCTGAAACATTTGAGATATCTTGATGTCTCACGTACCAGTATCAGAGCATTGCCGGAATCCATCAACAAGCTCTACCATTTGGAATCATTAAGATTCACTGATTGCAAGTCACTAAAAAAGCTTCCCAAGAAAATGAGGAATTTAGTGTGCTTGAGACATCTTCATTTTGAAGATCCAAAGCTAGTGCCAGCCGAGGTGAGACTCCTAACACGCCTTCAAACATTGCCTTTTTTTGTTGTGGGTCCAGATCATATGGTTGAAGAGCTGGGATGTTTGAAAGAACTAAGAGGAGCATTGAAGATATGCAAGCTTGAGCAAGTGAGAGACAGAGAAGAAGCTGAGAAGGCAGAACTGAGTGTAAAAAGAATGAACAAATTGGTGTTTGAATGGAGTCATTATGAAGGTAACAGCAGTGTCAATAGCGAGGATGTGCTGGAAGGCCTGCAGCCTCACCCAGACATAAGAATCTTGGAAATTAATGGTTACAGGGGTGAAGATTTCTCATCATGGATATTGCAACTCGATAATCTGACGGTGCTGAGATTGAATGGCTGCAGCAAGTTGAGGCAACTCCCAACACTTGGATGTCTTCCTCGCCTTAAGATTCTAGAGATACGTGGAATGCCTAATGTGAAATGTTTAGGCAATGTGTTCTATAGTATCAGCGCACCAAAACTGTTTCCAGCACTAAAAGAACTCACTTTGTATGGTATGGATGGTCTTGAAGAATTGATGTTACCAGGTGGAGAAGTTGTTGCGGTATTTCCTTGTCTTGAAATGTTGACCATTTGGATGTGTCGAAAGTTGAAAAGCATTTCGATATGTCGTCTTTCATCTCTTGTAAAATTTAAAATTGGCGTATGTGATGAACTGAGATTTTTGTCTGGTGAGTTTGATGGCTTCACGTCTCTTCAAATTTTAGAGATATCGATCTGTCCAAAGCTGGCATCCATTCCAAGCGTACAACACTGCACAGCTCTGGTGGAATTGGGTATATATTGGTGCTGTGAGTCGATCTCAATTCCTGGTGATTTCCGAGATTTGAATTCTTTGAAGAAATTGAGGGTTTATGGGTGTAAAATGGGAGCTCTTCCAAGCGAACTACAATGTTGCGCATCTCTAGAGGAATTATCAATAATTAAGTGGAGTGAGCTTATCCATAGCAATGCTTTTCAAGAATTGTCTTCGCTTCGAACATTATTGATTAGAGGTTGTGATAAGCTCAACAGTATTGATTGGCATGGTTTACGACAATTGCGTTCTCTTGTTGAATTAGAAATCACCGCGTGTCCCAGTTTGAGTGATATCCCAGAGGATGATTGGTTGGGCGGCTTCACCCAACTGAAGGAATTGAGAATAGGTGGTTTCTCAGAGGAGATGGAGGCTTTTCCTGCAGGAGTTTTAAACTCATTCCAACACCTCAACTTGAGTGGGTCCCTTACAAGACTATGGATATATGGATGGGATAAACTGAAGAGTGTACCACACCAACTTCAACACCTCACTGCCCTCGAGAAATTGTATATATATGATTTCAACGGGGAGGAGTTTGAGGAAGCATTGCCAGAATGGTTGGCCAACCTTTCTTCTCTTCAACGTCTCGACATTAGGAATTGCAAGAATCTCAAGAACATGCCAAGTTCCATTCAACGCCTCTCCAAATTAAATTTTTTCGTGATTGTTGGATGTCCACATCTCTCAGAAAATTGTAGAAAGGAGAATGGCTCTGAGTGGCCCAAGATTTCTCATATCCCAACAATCTTTATCGAGAATACACTTGTACAGGTAAGTTGGGATTTAAATTTCATGTCATTTAATAATAACCAATAAGATTATTAGTGAGATTACAAATACGATTAAAGCTAAAACACTCTTTATTTTATTAAAATATTTTATAAAAGAGATGATTATTGTAATAAAATAAATGATTATTTGTTTTTTTCTACTTTAATCGAAATTTAATAATGATAATTTAAATTTTTTTGGGAAGGCAGCTAAAAGATATGATAATGATTGGTTCCACTTATTTTTTTACATGAATTACTTTAATTTTGTGGATGGTAAATAACTTATTTGCTTTGAAACTAATACTTATGATGTATCCTTTTGTTAACAAAATATAGTATTATTTTTCTTAAAATCACCAGCTTTATATACAATTATGATACTTGAAAACAAACCACAAAATCAATCTTGGTAAAACTCACACACAGGCATTCATATATATAAATATGAATTTAATGATATTTCATTAAAATTTATAATTTATAATCTTGAAATCAATAGTTTAAATTGGTATTAGACATTATTAACTACCAAAATTATATCTTGGTGACTAGATTACTTTTTTATGAATAAAAAATTTAATCAAATATTTTTATGATGATTAAAATTTTTTAATTTTTTAAGGCTGCTAAATTCTTGAAAATACGATAATAATTGGTTCCACAAATTTTTAGCTTTTCACATGCTTATTGTATTCATTGAATTGAATATGTTTTCTATACAACTAATGCTACATTCAACATAAATCATGATATTTTTAGAAACTATGAAGCAATCCTATTTTCCTGACATTTTTTCTCTACTTAGTTACATTCATTCTGCATTTTATAGTTTAGCGTTGTTTATATTTCCAAAACTAATACCAAGTTGGCTATTTTAACTATCACAGTACGGTCCGATCTCGTAAGACTGAAGGAAGCCATGGAAGGTTATTTGAAGTTTATTCAGAATAGTGTTTGTCAGGTTGGATAAATGTGTGACCTGCATAATTTTCCTGACATTTTTTCTCTACTCAGTCCATTCATTCTGCATTTCGTAGTTTATATTTCCAAAACTAATACCAGGTTAGCTATTTTAACTGTCATGTGCAGTCGGACCTCAAAGACTCGGACCTCGAAGACTGAAGGAAGCCATGGAATGGTTATTTGAAGCTTATGTAGAATAGTGTTATCCTGGATAAATGTGTGACCTCTACAATTTTCTCGTATCTTTATGAGAAAGTATATTTGTCAAAATGTAAGAAAATGAATGGAGCTGGCAGCTTTCACGAAGATAGAAGAGTTTAATATAGATATGGATGTGAATTCGAATGTGTAACTTCTATTATTTTTTATTTGATTTTGTTAGTTAACTTTAAAGTATTTGATTTTTATGAGGTTATATATGTTGATGAACAGATGATTATGCTCTTGCAGAAAGAGAATGTTCTTATTGAATATATGTTGATGATGTTCTCGTTGAACAATTAATGTGCAGTCCACAGTAAAAGATGAGATTTTATTTTTTCATCTTTTATCTGTTTTTTTATCTTTTATCTTTTTTTATGTTTTTAGGGGTTTTTTTTTTTGCTTCTTTCTTTGTTTTTTTTTATCTTTTTATATATTTTTTTTTGTTAATGTTAATTTTTTTTATTTAGTTATTAGACTTTCTTGACACGGATTCCACGTTTAATAGGTTAACATGGTTTGACGAGTTAACCTGAAAATTATTTTTTTGTTTTTTTTTTAATTAATTTTTTTCATTTACTTTAGTTTGTTAATGTTAATTTTTCTATTTAGTTATTAGACTTTCATGACACGGATTCCACGTTTAATAGGTTAACATGGTTTGACGAGTTAACCTGAAAATTATTTTTTTGTTTTTTTTTAATTAATTTTTTTCATTTACTTTAGTTTGTTAATGTTAAATTTTTTTCTATTTAGTTATTAGATTTTCATGACACATATCACAGGTTAACCCGTCAATTTTTTTTGTTTTTTTTTAAATAATTTTTTTTTTAAAGTAGTTTGTTAATGTCAATTTTTTTTATTTAATTATTAGACTTTCATGGCATGGATCCCGGATTTAACAGGTTAACCTGATTTGACGAGTTAACCCGAATTTTTTTTCTTTTTTTATTTTTAATTAATTTTTTTTGTTTAGTTTAGTTTGTTAATTTTAAATTTCTTTCTATTTAGTTATCAGACTTCCATGGCACGTATCTCGGGTTTGACGAGTTAACCTGGTTTCATGGGTTAGCCCAATTAATTATAGGTTAACCTGTCAATTTTTTTTCCATGCAGTTATCAAACTTTCATGATGCGAATCCTAGGTTTGACAGGTTAACCAGGTTTGAAGGGTTAACCCAGTTAATTCAGATTTATTTTCTTTTTCTTCATTAGTTTTTTTCTTCATGTTGGTTTTTTTTTTCTTTTTAGTTAATCTATTTAATTATTACACTTTTATGACACGACCTTGTAGTCAGACCCACATCCAAGGCTATTAGTCTGGTGTTGCATTCAGACTCACTTAAACTTGAGTCATGTAAGTTTAATATTATTATTAATATTATAAATATTACTCTTGGGTCAAGCGTTGCAGCTAGACCCAAGGTGTTTGGGTATATCTTTGCAGAAAAACTTAACACTCTTAGATCTTAGTCTTTTTTGATATTTTTTATGCAAGAAAAAAAAAATTAGCCTGTGGCATATGCCTTTGTTTTTTTTCTTTTTCTTTTCCTTTTTAAGCCTTTTACTGTGGACTGCACAGTGCAGTCTACAGTGAAAAAGCTGATGCCTTTAGTTTCTTTTTTTTTAGCTTTTTTGTTTGTTTTTTAATTATTTTTTATTTACTTTTGTTAATATTAAAATTTTTAATATTTAATTATTAGACTTTTATGACACGGATCCTAGATTTGACGGGTTAACCTGGTTTGACGGGTTAACCCAGTTGATTCATAGTAATTTAAATTTTGTTTTCTCTTTATTCATTAGTTTTTTTTCTTCTTATAGGTTTTTTTTTCTTTTTAATTAATATTTTTTTATTTAATTTAGTTCATTAATATTAAAATTTTTCTATTTAATTATCGTTTGATGCCTTTAGTTTTTTTTTTGCTTTTTTTTTCTATTTTTATGCCTTTGACTATGGACTGCGCAGTGCAGTCCATAGTGAAAAGATTGATATCTCTTGTTTGTTTTTGTTTTTTTTTCTTTTTTAGTTAATTTTTTTCGTTTAATTTAGTTTGTTAATGTTAAATTTTTTTATATTTAGTTATCAAACTTTCATTACACGGATCCCGGGTTTGATGGGTTAACCTGATTTCACAGGTTAGCCCAATTAATTCTGGGTAACCCATCAATTTTTTTTTTCCTATTTAGTTATCAAACTTTCACAACACGAATCCAAGGTTTGACGGGTTAACCTGGTTTGAAGGATTAACCCAGATAATTCAAAAAAAAAAAAATTTCTTCGTTAGTTTTTTTCTTCATGTTGGTTTTTTTTTTCTTTTTAATTAATCTATTTGATTATCATACTTTTATGACACAGCCTTGCAACCAGACCCACATCCAAAGCTATTGGGTCTAATATTGCAGTCAGACCCACTTAAACTTGGATCATGCAAGTTTAATGTTATTATTAATATTACTCCTGGGTCAGATGTTGCAGCCAAACCTAAGATTCTTGAGTATAACTTGGCAAAAAGACGTAATACTTTTAGATCTTAACTTTTTTTGATATTTTAAAGTAAAAATAAATTAACACGCGGCATCGCGCGGGTCATGTAACTAGCAACACTATCAATGTTCCCCCACACACAAAGAACTGTAGATTACAACAGTAATCCACAGTGCTTTCCTCCTTCTTTTTTTTTTTTTGCTAGCTTTTCCCTTTTTTTTCTTTTTTTTTCAAAATTACTTTTTTTTTCAACTTTCCTATTTTTTCTTTTTTTCTCATTTATTTTTTTTCCAAAATTATTTTTGTTGATTTTACTTTTTAAATATTGACTTGGTTAAAATTTTTGCTTTGTCATTTTTTTTTTAAAATACTGTGGATTGATATGAGGTTTTTCCACATAGTTTTTCTATTTTGTTTTTTTATTTTTCAAAATTATATTTGTCGATGTTTTTTTTAAATATTGAGCTAATTGAGAGTTTAGTTTTGTCATTTTTTTTCTTTAAAACATTGTTGATTGCTACAATGTTTCTCTGCAAGGTTTTTTTTTATGATTTTCTCTGAAATTATCTTTTTTTATTTTATTTTTTTAATATAGAGCTGGTTAAAAATTACAGTTACAATATGTGAGGAAAACACTGTAACTTTCCTCGAAAATTACTATTGATTGCTACAGTGTTTTTTCCCACATGGTTTTTCCCTATTTTTGTTATGTTTTTTCCTAAAATTATCTATGTCAATTTTATTTTTTTAAATATTAAGCTGGTTAAAAATTGTAATTATAAGTAAATACAAGTTTTTCCTCACAAAACACTATGGATTGATACAGTTTTTCCTCACATGGTTTTTTTCCAGTTTCTTTTGTGTTTTCTTTTTTTGTAATATTTTTTTTCAAAATTATCTTCGTCGATTTTAATTTTTTTAATATTGAGTTGGTTGGAATTTAACTTGGTAATAAAGCTTAATAATGTGGGGAAAGCATTGTAGCTTTGCTCATAAAACATTGTGGATTGCTACAGTGTCTCTCCGCATGTTTTTTTTGTTATAATTTTTTTCAAATTATTTTTTTCAATTTTATTTTTTTAATATTGAGTTGTTTGTGAATTACAATTATAAGTCATTACAAATAAGGATAAATCATGTGGGGAAGCACTGTAGCTTTCATCACAAAACACTGTAAATTGCTACAGTGTTTCCAACATGATTTTTTTTCCTTTTTTTGGTGTTTGTTTTGTTATTTTTTTTTCTAAAATTGTCTATGTTGATTTTTTAAAAAATATATTAAGCTGATTAAGAATTTAGCTTTGTAATTTTTTTCTTTAAAACACTGTGAATTGTTGCAGTGTTTTTCCATGTGATTTTTTTATGATTTTTTTAAAATTATCTTTGTCGATTTTTTTTTTAATATTGAGTTGGTTAAAAATTATAATTACAATAAAGCTAAATCATATGAGGAAAGCGTTGTAGTTTTTCTCACAAAACACTGTGAATTGCTACAATATTTATCTAAATGGTTTTTATTTTATTTTATTGGGAAAAATGCTATTGTTTTCCTCACAGAACATTGTTAATTGCTACAATGTTTTTTCTCATGGGTTTTTCTCCTTCCAAAATTATCTTTGTTTGTTTTTTTTTTTAAGTTGATAGAGAATTTAGCTTTGTAATTTTTTTTCTTTTTATTAACTGAAAAGCTAAATCATGTGGCGAAAGTATTGTATCTTTCCTCACAAAACACTATAGATTGCTACAAATCATTTTGTTCAGTCTCTAAGTTTTTGATCACCAACACAACTTTTTTTCCCGTTATGAAATATTTGCTAGCGCTGGTTCACAATTATAATACTATCAAGTGCATTTATTTTAGAAGCCCGCGGGCACGTCATCTCGTGTTTATATAAAGAAAGACTTTGCATAAGACTGTTGTACGTAAGATTAGGAAATGCAATTAAATATGTTTTTTTTTTAAATCATCTCTTTAACAACTTGCCGCATCAAAAAAAGAAAGAAAGAAAGACTTGGAAGAAGACTTACAATTTTTTTGTTCTTTAAATAACATTAGACAGGGAGTGGATACAAGGGAAGAGAAGGGAAGGGAAAACATGTCATCCACCAAATATGGGAGGCTTCCTAGCAATCCCTCGTTGCTCCTTTGACCGGAAAATATGAGAGGCTTTTAGCTACAGCATGTGCAGCACCGCAGTCCCATATACAGCAGCGGGTGAAATGATGGACGAGAAAACTACAGTTACAACCCTTAAAAAGAAGAGCCTCTCTTCTTCCACTTTAGCCTACCAGCGCTGGCAATACCTAATCATACATGGATGGGATAAACTGAAGAGTGCACCACACCAACTTCAACACCTCACTGCCCTTACTAGCTTGTGTATAAGGGATTTCAAGGATTTAGTAAAAGCAAGGGGGAGGACTTAAAGTAACAATTATGAAAAGCTAAGAACATGCATGTATAAGCGAAAGAAAAAAAATGAGATGTACTGTCAGATCCTTGAAACAAGACCAAGAAGCTGACCGAGGAGAGAATGGGCGTGATCCTAGCAGAGGTGACAGCATAACAATAAGTTATAGATTTTCGAAAATAAAAATTTATTAAGACATCAATCATGTGTAATCACTTTTCATATAGGAAGCATATATATCAAGAACAATATGCTTAAGAAATTCGTAATTCGTGCCAATAAAAAAATGTGGCAAAATCTATATAATATGCCTTGCAAAGCGATCTATTATGTGGTCACTTCTCTATTTTAAAAGTGTAATGGAATTATGGAAGAATGGAGCTTGCTGGAAAACAGGGAGAACCGATTTGAGTAAGATATATAGAAGATGAATGTGCATTTGAGAAAACATAAGCTGCTCAAAATGCAATATTCTAACCCAGTTCACAATAGACCCGACTCAACAATCTCCCCACCCTAGAAAACCGGTGCGAAAGGGGACAAAAAAAGAAAAACACATTTACCAAATCGAAGCAAAAAATGAAAGCAAAAGGGCTAGAAAGACCAGACAACCATGTCCATGGGACATGAACACCATGACAACAGTATAAAACAGATCTTGATAAATCAAGCTGTTAATATATCAGAGATAGACAACAAAACAGAAGAACAGCAGCACCTGGAGAGCACCAAATAAGAGTGAGAACGAAGCACAATGAAGTTTGTTAACATCAAAGAGAAAAACCCGAAAAGGAAAGGGAAAGCAAAGCTATAAAACACCAAGCAACCAATAGGTTTGATCAAAAGAGAAAAGAGCAACAAGCTGTCATAGCAAATGAACTAAAAGCGCCAGCTGCTTGGTATTTTTTTGCAGCCCGCATGATTCTTAACTGCCCGCATGATTCCCTACCAAGGATCATAAATGTTGTATTAAACTCAATCCATCTAGAAGGTCAAGGAAGGCAACCACCAGCCAGCCAGCCACCAGCTGTGACCGACCAGCCACCAGCCGCAGCCGCCAGCCGCCTTCACACCATTGGCCGCCAGCCGCCTTCACACTTGAAGGTTGAATTATCTTGTTTTGAATTTGTGTATAAATAGCAAGCTGAGCTTATGCTATTATGTGTGGAGAGAATAGAGAGAAACACTAGAGAGAAAGAGAGAGGGCGTGTATTGTAAGCTTTTCAAGTTGTTGTAAGCTTGTGTTGTTGAAATAAAACAGTGTGTTTTATCCCCTCCGAGTGTTTCAAAGCCACCACCAGTGGTTTCTCCCACCAACAATTGGTATCAGAGCCCCGTTCGTCAGAAAACAGAAGTGTTTTGGGAGATATCCGAATTTTCAAAGTTGTCCAAAACAAGTTTTCATCATTCCATAGCGTAGAGCTCATCTATACGAACTCACTGCCGCAAAAATCAGCTCAATCGGACAATGGGGTGAGACACACGCGCCTCCTGAAGATCCGGTGACTGTAGCCCAGTCTCACCCACGCGCTCCAGAGGAAGAAGACGAGTGACGTCCACGCGCGCCATATTCGAGCCGTTAAGCCGCGCCGCGCCGAGCCGCAAGCCAAGCCTCCAGCCGCGCCGAAGAATATTCTCAAGAATATTCCCTTTTCAAGCCTAGCCGCTAAGCCGAGCCGCTATTAGCCGAAGCCGAGCCGATAGAATATTCCACAGAATATTCCCGGTTCAACCCAGTGAACCGCCCGACGCCCAGAATTGGTTTTTTGACCGGTTCACCCTATTTCTGACCCAGTTTCAACAAAGTCAGACCGGTTCCCGACTATTTCGACCATTCCGGATCGATCTACAGTGTCCGTTTAGCCAAATCCAACTCCTAGAAAGAGATATAGTCATTCAAAGAGCAAAATGACTACAGAAAGTACACAAACACTCATCCCGAAGCTGACCAAAGACAACTATGATAGTTGGTGCATCAGATTAAAGGCATTCCTTGGTTCACAAGAGTGTTTGGAGATTGTACACTATGGTTATGATGAACCAGAGTCCAAAGAAGAAGAAGATGCTTTACAAGAGGCACAGAAGCAAGCCTTGAAAGTCAACAGAAAGAAAGACAACAAAGCAAAGACCATCATCTACCAAGGTCTTGATGAAGATACATTCGAGATCATAGCTTCCGCTAAAACATCAAAAGACATATGAGAGGCTGTCCAACAAAAATACAAAGGTGCTGACATAATCAAGAAGATTCGTCTTCAATCTTTGCGAGGTGAATTTGAGTTATTGCAAATGAAGTCCTCATAATCTATTTCTGATTATCACACAAGGATTATGGTGATAGTCAATCAGATGAGGAGAAATGGAGAAGCCATCGTCGATTCTCGAATTACTGAGAAAATTTTGAGATCCCTAGATCCAAAATTTGATTTTGTTGTTGTCGCCATTGAAGAGTCCAAGGAAGTGGACAAGTTGACAGTGGATGAACTTATGAGTTCTTTGCAAGCTCATGAGCAGAAGATTGTAAAGCGAAATGAAGATAAGGCAATTGAGCATGCCTTACAAGCAAAGTTGTCGCTCAAAGAGAGATATGAGCAAGGGGAGACTTCAACAAGTGGACATACCACTCAAGCAGGAAGTCAACAATCCAGAGGAGGATTCCAGCAATTCCAAGGAAGAGGATCTTGGAATACAAGCTTTAGAGGAAGAGGTGGTAGAAACACCACCAGAGGAGGTAGAGGACAACAAGCATTCACTCCTAGAGGAAGAGGAGGCGGTTACAATAACC
>Ga0325410_1003584_pt1 | contig 17570 bp, 7 predicted proteins | sample PopdelMetagenome_16_FD_206182 | JGI IMG/M metagenome (GOLD analysis project Ga0325410, IMG submission 206182) | Populus deltoides microbial communities from Bellville, Georgia, United States - Xylem-PdIQD-R3 | ecosystem: Host-associated > Plants > Phyllosphere > Stem > Wood/Secondary xylem...
TCTTTTTATTAAATTTATTTTCCATTTTAGTTTCACAGCACCTGCGATGCATATAATTTGGTACCCTTAACAAATGAACGAACAAGGTCACATTTCGAGGCAGCATTCAAAAACCTTTTTTTTTTTTTTGAGACATGAGTTCGATGTGACCATATGAAAATGTTTTAAAGATTGCTCGGAAAACAAAAAAAACAGAAAAACTTAATTTTAACATGTAAACTTATCCAATGATATTTCTTATTCATTGAAATAGATAAGAGAAACAAAGTCACCTCGGACATCTTAATAATGAAATAGTGATCTTTCCTTTTTCTACCTGGCAAAGGAAACACCCAAATGATAATCTTTTTAAAATTTGACAAAAGAACATTACCAAATCGAGATCAGTCCATGGAAGAATTAATTCTATCTTGATATAAAATAGAATTTCCATCCTTTCTCGACCCAGACAGTATTGAATGATATGGGCCCAATACCAAGGATCACGAGCCTCGCTAGAATTTCCAGCTCCATGTATGCGCTGCCTATTGCTTTCTCGCTAAATCTGGCCGACCTTCAAAAATCAGGTCATAGCCCAAGCTTCACGGCCCATTTACTTTTCTCATCAGAGCACTTTTACCAATCCACAGGCCCTGCATCTTCAGGCAATTGAGATTAGCCCAAGCCCATTTCCATTTCTTAACTCAAATGAGAAGGCAGCAAGCTGAAACCAGTTATATATACAAGACACGGATGAAATCTAGCAGTATGGTCTTAGCCTATTATCAAAGTGACATGCAGTCCGAGAAACATGCATGTATAACTAAAGGATTCATGGCAACTGCTTATCTGAACATTCCTGTAAAATCATGAGCTGGTGATGATGAGAAGGAAACAAAAGAGAAAATTTTAAGATAAAAAAAAAAAAAACATGGGCCAGACAATTCATTATGGAACTCGTTTCAAGGCAGCGACCAAGGAAGTGGAAGTCTCATTCTTTCAAATAAGCCCAAAGGGACACTCTTTGAGATAAGAGTCTTGCTATACAACTAGTGTTATCTGTGGAGGACATGTCCAAAATCCAACTTCCCTTCGTAGCATAGGAATACTCCTGTTTTTAGCAGCAGATTTGCTCTTGATTACTGGTCTTCCCCGCCATAAAAATTGGAGGTAAAATGCTTCGGATCAGATAATTAACTAATTTAGGCACACTGCAAATGTGTTCATAATTAATTTCTTGCTTCTCATTTGTGGATAGTTCCAGGGATTACTTCATTTATGTAGCAAGGGATTGAAGATCCGAGGAAGATGATGGCACTTGTACCTGGGCACAACACAAAATTATAATTTGTTTTTTCAATTTCAGCGAGAATCAGATGGGTCTCTATCTTAATCCAACGTTGGACAGTTTACAGCTAAATTTTGCAGTTTAGGATGGTCTGATTCAATGTCGGTAGAAACAGTGACTGATCGAGCAAGAGCGAGCTCCACAGTCAACACTCGGCAAACATCAAATTAAGAAGAAATAGCTAGGGAACAATGTTGTCCCTTGATATAACTGGGCACCCATTATTTTGTTTTAATTCTTAAAGAGAAGATTCAATCATGGCCCTTCCAAGTGGCAGGCAGAAGCCATACTTTGGTATCAGGTGATTGATTAGTCAAGATATTAATCTCATTTCTTGGGCTGCTAGAATCATATAAGTTGGCAAACCATAGGCCTTCTAGTCTTTCAATTTTGCCACCGAGTACTGGTATCTTCGAGAGATTTTTTGTACTCTGAGAAGATTTAAAACGAGGGGAAAAGGAAGAAACCCAATTCAGATTGTCACTTGTATTATTAAATGACTAGATAATTCAGATGGGTTTTTAGCTAACAGCTAGCCTGTCTGGAAGAAGTAAAATTTGATCAACTGAGGAAAGGATTTCCGGGTCATCACTCTGTCATACTATAAACTGACTACTTTCTAACATCCACATACTGAGCAGTTAGACAGAAACCCCCTCCCTACCAAACATTTAAGAGTGAATTCACCTAAAGAACTAATCGATCGAACCACATCACATGGGTCTAGCCCCAGATGACTCGCGTTCCCTTCACAAATAAATGTTCGCAGATACGAGTTTGTGACAATGCCAGAGAAATTTGTCACGGAAGTTTCCTTGCCAACCAGAATGTGTCAAAACATAAACTCAACATGTCTCCAAGCCCCTATTAAATATGCTCCCTTCAACTCATGATTTTTCAATTTTAAGAGTGGCAAGTCCCAAGAGATGAGATTATTATTGAATTCAACCTTAGCTGGCTCTTTCGGGAAATTAAATATAGCTAAAATAGAGAGATAAAGAGAGAGCAAAATACCCTTTTAATTCCTGGGGATGGTGAGTGAACCATCTTAAAAGAATGTTCTTTCACATGCTTGGCTCTGGAGTCAATAAGCTAGAGCATCGAAAACCCCACAAGCATGAAACCTAATTCCAATATAAATTAGCTGTTGTTAGCGAGTTTTGTTGCCGTTGTTACCAAGATTTGGAGTATTAGAGATAACCCTCCTCTCAAAGTTTTGTCACGGACTCACGGCTGAAGACTGAGTCAAGCCTGGTAGTCACGTGTCAACGAATCAGTGGTTTGTTGAACTGCTCGCATTGGAGTGCATGTGAATAGATATCGGGCAGTATCAAGCCCTGTCTAAATTGGATCAATCTTTGTTGTTAAGCTAGATTATTCATAAATAATTGACCGTTAACATCCACTTCAAGGTGGTTTTTCAACATTACATCAGGTTAATCTCTAGTGGTTGATTGTGATTTCGGAAAGAGGTATTAGTATTAATTATTATTATTAACAGGAAATATCGGACTAATCAAGACGCACCTTGGTGCAAGAAAATGGACCATGAGGCCCAATGAAAGAAGAGGCAATTCCTTAACGGGGGGGACTGCCTTGACCACCCTCACATGCACAGCTTTGAGAAACCACACCGTGCTCCAAGTATTAGGAGCTGCATCTTGAAATAAGAAACAATCCGATACTTGGTATGATGGCCAAATCTATCACGATTTATTGTAAATTAGGAGATAGATTCTCTAGTTTTTTAGACCCTCATTTTTTTGGTGGTTTTATTTTCTGGCGAGGTTTGCTAGCCAGACGCTAGATACATGTGCTTTGTCAAGATACATGATTTTAGCCAACAACTTTTCGAAATCTTTTGTTATTTTAAAAAATCTCCAAAGACTTGTTCTAAAAGGCTAAAAGATATCAATCTACTCGCAAAGACACATGATTAAATTACAATTATTACACAACAGCGTACCTTTTGGCAAAGATTTTGCGTATGTGCATTCATGCACTTTGGGTCACAAATGAAGCCCTACCACATTGTTGGGTAACCTTCAGTAACAACTGCCCTCCACCACCAACTGGCTTAGACCATACATGGTCCTAGATTCTCTATTAAGGTTGTGTTAGCCTTTTAGTGCCAAAAGATTAAAGTGGGGCGTGTGAAATCGGCACCTTATCCTCGCGAAGAAAGGGAGGGGAAAGTAGAATGAAAAGGGGTGGTGTGGCCCGGGTGGGTGGGTGATCATTGTTGAATTGAACACTCATCTATGAATCAAGACCGCTTGATTCAAATATCTACATTGAAAGTATACACAATTCTCGTCCAACAGACGCACAATCGACATAATCTTTAGGGAGGCTTCGAATAATTTGAGGGCAGAAGTGTTAAGCATGGTCCTTTCAAGGTACACTAGCATTGCATTTGCATAGGGAAAGGAAAGATGGGGCTGGGGGCGGGAGTGGCTCCTTTAAGGATGGTGATGCAACCGCATGGAGAAAAGTAGTGGTTGTGGGGGAGAGGCCCAATGGGCCGACAGGCATATACCTTTTTGACTCGCATATGCCTCTATACTATATTTATTATGCACGTTCTCACTGCAAAAAAATGAGAGCTTAGTCTGAACCACTCAGACTTGGACTGTTACCTTTTCTTCCCTCGCTTGCCATTTTTTTTTTCAACCCTAAAATATTACTCAAGTCTGATTGTTGATTTGCGAGTCCAAGTGCTCGGAGAATCTACTGAAGCCAAAATTATCAGATCCGGGTTTTCCAGGTTGATTCCACCGATTCAGCCACCGAAACATTGATAATTAATTTATTTATTTATTTATTCATTAACCCTTTATTTGTAATTATAAATAAGCATCGCTAGTTTTCTTTTCAAAAAAGAAGAGATAGGAAAAGGTTAAATCAAAATTAGAAAAAGGATTTTGCTTATGACCCTTTAGGGGCTGCACCCTGCAGGGGCATGTGCGTCGCCACGTGTCGTCATGATAGATTGTCTGCCCCCACATTTTGGATTCTTTATGCTTTGGAGCTTAGGTACATATCATTTGATAGAAACCATTGATGACTTGGTTTAGCTGTTGGCTTTGAAAGGCCACAGTCTTTTGGGATCACTCCTTTGCAGTTTACATGGAGCAAGCATGTGCCCGCCACAGTAATTCTCACAGCTTAATCACTGCTTTGTAGATCTTGATACTCTAAGATTGTCAATAACACATCATGTACAGATGCTCTCTGCAGACGTAAGAGTCTACACGTCCCGTCCCTTGTTTATTTTATGTTTCTAATGAAGTCATAAAACCACTCGATCAAATCTTATGCTTTGGTCTTAAAAGAACACTCGACCTTTTCTTCAGGGATAGATAACAATCCAATTCTTAATTTTGAAGTTTCTAGATTCTGAGATGTTGATGTGGTTTAGAGGATGAAATGCCCCTTTGTTTGCTGTTGCTACATGTCTTTTTTCTGCAAAGCACCTAACAATTGTTATGCATAAATTAACCTGGTGTTCTTACACTATCTAAGTTTTTTTTCCACATCGTCAGGAACACAAAATAAGTGGTTTTATTCTTTATATTATTATTTAGATTTTAAATTTTAAGAGAAAAATATTATGATATACAGAAAGACCTGTAAAGGAAATATCATAACCGTACTTAAAAAAACAAATTGAATAATCGAACCACTAATTAATGAACCTCTTAATTTAAAAAAGCAATAAAAACATTCACAACTTTATAGATGCGAAATATTAATCATATGGACGACCAGTGTCACATTTATGTTTGTTTCATTGATTGACCAGCTATTTTAAAATATTATTGAGCTTTCGGCAGGATCGAAATTCATTTGAGATATGATACTATCTGTGAACGACACAGCAACAACCCACTAATCATAAACGGGGAAAGAGATTTTAATTTGATAAATTATATTTACTCACAGTACAAAGAATTCTCTGTTTTTTTTTTTAATTAAAAACAATATCAGTACTTTAAATTAATTCCCGAACTTTACTTTCCAGTTCTTGATTTTTTAAGGAAGAAATTAACGGTCGGTAAGCTTCAGCGCCGAAAAGATGTTACTTTTTTCTCACATGATATATAATTCAATCGTGCGGGGAGCAATAGAGGGGGGGACTGATATTTTCATCCTCTATTATTCCTAAATTTCCATCCTCCATTATTCTCTTCGATATGGATCATCCAAATCACTAGATCAAGCGACCTCTCTTCGCTTTTGCCCTTTTTAAAGCATTAATCTACATTTGATTAGCCGATGATCCAGCCATGTCTTCTCTTGCTTCAGCTCATGTTTTAATATTTATATATGTAGCTGAATATAATATTAATCTTTCCAAAAGACCAGTCATATAGAATCCAGGTGTTCGCAGACAAATAAATATCAGAGTACATCCATACATTGTTGCTGGGATATTCTTGGTTATTCTTATGATAATTAATTTAACTAATTAAGATCGAGCAAGGACATCATTCAAAGTGTTATGTCAAGTCCGTGTGTATTCGTCACTGGCCGATTGGCAGGTTGAAACCAAATTATAGACTACTAAAATTTGAAGATGACACTTTCATTCAGCTTAATTAAGACAGGAAAACAGAGTTTGAAACTGGAATGAATCAAGGGTTAATTGGTACAAAAATAGTAAAATGAGGTAAGGTTTTTGCTTCTACGCAACCTTGACTAATCATTTTCCTTTGGCCGATATGAATATGACCCCTATTGATCTTCCAAAAACTCTGTTGATGCCGTAAGCAAATACTATATGTTTTAAATTATAGTCAAATAGGAATCTATCAGAGAGGAAAATATATGCATGATGAGCAACATGTCTTTATACATTCCTTTTGAATGATCTTTACCAATCACTCACGTTGCCTCTTTTTTCCATGTAGGATGTCCAAATCATGGGACAGAAACTCAGCCAAAGAATTCAAGATGCTAAAAGAGCAGAAAATGAATACAAGGGAGTTGAAATTCAAATGGAAATGACAAGAACTAGAAAGGACCTGTGGAATATATATGTGCAGCTCCGGCTAAACAAAATGATTGGAGTCATAGAAAGAGGGGTTCGTGAAGAAAAATTAATCATCTACAGTTCCATTTTTATCCTGTTGTGCATGTTTTTTTCCTTCTAATTCTGATGTCAAGGCTCAAGATACAAGACGTCTTAATAATTGTAGAGGTAGCTCTTACTGTTTCCTGAGGAATCACGTATCGATGGTTTTATAAAGGACAAGATTGCGACTGTTTCCTTGACAGAAAGATTTCAAGCTCAACGAAGTTAGGCAGGCAGCGTTTGTTGGACTCGGAGTAAGGTTGGGTTGAAAACGGGTGGCATGTGTAGAATATTCTTGGATAGATTTTAACTCTCTCTCTCAGTGATCATATCATGTTTTTTATATATATAGATTCATTATCTCAATCGATACAATAATTAATTTTAAGAACTGAGATGAGAAGTTCATGATAATATATCAATACAATCTCAAACAACAGTATACTTATTTACCTTACAGGGAGGACGATATATCAAAAAGAAAAAAGACGACGTGTAATTCATACTTCCCCTTTACCACAAATATATCAGGCTTAGGACCTCTCGTAAAACAGCTAAAATATTCCGCCGTGGCAAATATTCTATATATTAAGCTCTATGGACATCTGGCAGCTGGTCGCAAATAGGATGACACGACGATAACAACGCAGCAACATGTGTTAAAGTTAATCTAAAGCGTTCTGTTGTTTAGAGGTTTGACCTCTAATGTTTACGTTAGAGGTCAAACCCACGTTGAAAATAACATCCAACTACTAAAGCAAACATCTAATAAATTAAATACGTTAAATATTCAACCTCTTGCAATTTTTCCTTGAACAAATAGGTGTTGGGTAAATCCAATCCATTAAAGAAGGTCGAAGAGTGGGAATACCTCTCAGCCATAAGAAGTTGAAATAAAAGTCAGCAGTTCAAGCTAGCCCAGTAATTGCTTATATGATAGTTACTGAAGGGTTACATGATTGTTAATTTTAGGACTCATAGAAATAATCAAAATATACACAAGGTAACCCAAACACCCACGTTAAATAAAAAAAATCAACACATCCCAATAGGTCTTCTTCCCCCACCCTCAATAAATAAATAAATAAAATCCTAAACATAAACCTAAAATCCTAAACATAAACCTAATCTAGATTGATCGCCATCTCGAAAACCATCCCAGACATGTTTTTGAAGCTCGCTAGCTAGCCATTGATTTCGTAATGGATTAAATGTATGGCCTAATTAGGATTGATTAGTGTTATAAGCATATATACCTTCTAATTAACTTTAATCTACTCGGCATGCCAACACTTTAGAAGAAAGTACTGGGCACAGGGGTTGATTACGAAACGAAAGATTTTTTTTTTTAGAATAAGGATTAATCCTAACACGTACGTGACAAAACTATTATCACATGTTTGATATGATATAACAAATCCTACAATTTAATGATTAATCAGATTATTGTCTTTGATTTTTTAAAATTTAAAATTGTCATGTAATGGGTAATTATAATTAATATAATGACTTATGGTATTGTAAATCGATAAGCATTAGATTAAAAAAATATATATATGTGGTGAAGCATTGGATGATTAGAAGTGATCTATAGGGATGCGATTGCAGGTAGTTTTTGAAAGCAAGGACTAAATTGTAAATTACAACAACAAGAACAAGATCTCAACTCAAGGACTAATCTAAAGTAAAAATAAGTTATAGGGACTGTATATATTTTAATATAAAATTATAGTATTAAATGAATTATTTTGGAAAATTGTTACACTGCTAAAAAATTTAAAATAGAAGGCGATGAATGATTGTATTACACAAAACATTTTAATTACAGTACATGATTTATTAAATCACATTACATTACGTGTTTCTCCATAAAAAGGTTAGATTATGCCAGTTTTTTGAAAAATATTACTACATGTTTTTCACGCCGTTACATCGCTTTGAGAAGTCGTGAAAAGATCTCCAATTAACGCGACTCGTGCCCGGCCTTTGCCAGTGCTATGCACCTGCCCGTCTCCTCCGCTCTACAATGGTAACCTCGACACTCTCTACTTATCCACCGTTTGCATTCATATAATCATTATAAAAAAAAAAATTATGGTACGTAGTACTGGGGAATTAATTAATTATTTATATTAATTATTTTTTAGAATTATTTTGAATGAAAAAACAATTCAAGGAGTAGAATATAAAATTCATGATTTAAAAAAAATAAAATGTATCTTTCCTAATTATATTTATTTATTTTTATAAGATAAATCTCAGAAAATAAGTAATAAAATACTACAGTTATTACTTAAACACTACAAAATTTTCTATTATGACCTTTAATGAGGTGTCTTCCAAAACAAGATTTCGTAATCGATAACTACCAAATCATTTTCTTTATTATTATTATTAGAATCACAGAATCATGGCACCCTTATTGATGACGTTGTCAGCAGCAAATTAATTTTTTTTTTTTTTAAAGTTAAATGAAGTTTAATTTGTTGCAGCTAGGAAACCATGTCTAAGCTTATGATATATGTGTCTAGAATCTTCTAAGCATGCACGTGTTGGGTAAGACTTCTGGGTTAATTATGTGTTCCAAAATTGCTGGAAATTACTCTTGTCATTTTGGGTTTGATCAGTAACAAATGAAATGAATTCACTTTGCGCCGGGGAAAAAAAAAAGAAGAAGACAGGATTGATAATTGAGCTACAAATTCATTCTAATTAAAATAAATTCTAAATAGAAAATTCATTTTCTCTCTGTCTTTAGTTCTTCTGCTCCCATTTCTTTAACTCTAGATTCCATTGTTGTAAAGGGAAAATCTTAATAAATCTTTTAGTTTTTATGTCTTAATTAAATGTGTTTTTTTTTTTAAGTAGTATTGTTAAAATCTTGAAAAATATGTTGCAATTGGACCATTTACCCTATTGACGAGTACTTTAGTTTTAAAAATAGGGAGTACATTAATAATCAAGAACAGTTTTCTTTTCTGTTTTATTTTTTATTCAAAATTCTATAGATTTGCTCTTATTTTTTATTTAATGTTTGGTTCATATTTTTATATTATCCAGATAAATATATATATATATATATAAAATTGGTGCTTCCTAAACAGTTTTCCCAAAATTTCTTTACTGGATCCAAGAATTAACGAGACAAATGTCTACATAATGAAGCTTCAGAGGTGAGAAAAAATCATTTTTGCAATGATGCCGTCCCCTGCAATTCAATATAACATGGATGCCATCTCTGCTTCTTCTTCTTCTTTTTTAGAGTGATTTTATTTTTGCAATTCAAAAATATTTTTTAATTATTCTTCCTAGTATTTTCAAATTATTTTAATTTATTAATTTAAAAAAATAAAAAATATATTTTTTTTAAAAAATGCTTTAAAAAACCAAAACACAAAAAAATCCAAAAATACTAGAAAATCACAAAAACACGGAAAATTCAAAAGGAAAATCCGGAAAAAAACCCCGTACCACAACAAACCTGCCACCTGTAACTCTCTACACACACACTGAATCATGTTTAGTTAACTTAACCAAATGAGGCGGTTACTTTCTAACCCAACTGACTGGTCCCCATTTCCCTCGTCTTTCCGGTACATAATCACACGCCCTCTTACCTTTCCATATATACACATGTCCTAGATCCGTCCCACACACTCACTCTATAAATATTTCTCTCTTAAAAAGTTACTCCTTGCTATCCTTGTAAAATACTAGCACTGTCCTCCCTTCTATTTCCCTTTATAAATTCTCACTTTTCTCTCTCTTTCTGTCTCTGCAGTCTCATCATCAGGCAGAATTAGGAGCTACTAGCTGCAGGAGCTACTAGCTGCAGCAGCCTGCTGCAGAAAGACATTTATCCTCTCCAGTTTGCTATAAACGGTTTTTGTCCTCCTCTTCTCCATTTTGCCGTTTCCCTCTTCTTAATTTACCATTCAATGCCACTCACTTTCCACTACTAGCCCTTTTCAGCAAAATCACCACTCCCTTGTCTTGATTGCTATATTTCAGTCGAAAATATATATCTAAGAAACCATGATTAGCTGGAATGATCTCTACAACGTTTTGTCCGCTGTGATTCCTCTATATGTTGCCATGATCTTGGCTTATGGGTCTGTTCGGTGGTGGAAAATTTTCAGCCCGGACCAGTGTTCCGGTATCAACCGTTTCGTGGCGATATTCGCAGTGCCACTACTGTCATTCCATTTTATCTCCACCAATGATCCCTATGCTATGAACTTCAGGTTCATTGCGGCCGACACGCTTCAAAAAATAATAATGCTGATCGCTCTGGGAATTTGGACTAATTTCACAAAAAATGGAAGCTTGGAATGGATGATTACCATCTTTTCTGTCTCGACTCTTCCGAACACTCTTGTCATGGGCATTCCTCTTTTAACCGCCATGTACGGCAGCTACTCGGGAAGCCTAATGGTTCAAATTGTGGTGTTGCAGTGTATCATTTGGTACACTCTCCTCTTGTTTCTTTTCGAGTATAGAGGTGCCAAGATGTTGATCATGGAGCAATTTCCTGAAACTGCAGCCTCCATTGTTTCGTTTAAGGTTGATTCTGACGTGGTCTCTTTAGATGGCCGAGATTTTCTGGAAACTGATGCTGAAATCGGTGATGATGGCAAGTTACATGTGACTGTCAGGAAATCTAATGCCTCCAGGCGGTCTCTTGGGCCGGGTTCTTTCTCTGGAATGACTCCTCGGCCATCAAATCTTACTGGAGCTGAGATTTATAGCCTGAGTTCTTCAAGGAATCCTACTCCAAGAGGGTCTAATTTCAACCCTTCAGATTTCTACTCCATGATGGGAGTTCAGGGATTCCCTGGAAGGCATTCAAATCTCGGCCCGGCTGATTTGTACTCAGTACAATCTTCAAGAGGGCCAACTCCAAGGCCGTCTAATTTCGAAGAAAATTGTGCTCCAACGGCTACTTTATCCTCTCCTAGATTCGGGTTTTATCCAGCACAGACAGTACCCACGTCTTATCCGGCACCAAATCCTGAATTTGCCTCTACTGTCACTACTAAAACAGCAAAAAATCAGCAGCAGCAAAATAGCAAGGCAAACCATGATGCCAAGGAGCTGCACATGTTCGTGTGGAGCTCGAGTGCATCACCAGTTTCTGAAGGAGGTGGGCTCCACGTATTCGGTGGGGCTGATTTTGGTGCATCAGAGCAATCTGGACGGTCTGATCAGGGCGCCAAGGAGATCAGGATGTTGGTTGCTGACCATCCGCAAAATGGGGAAACCAAAAGTACATTAACTCACAGCTACATGAGCACAGCTAATTAATTATCCAATTAATCAGTTAACCATTTTACACGTTTTGATGTTTTAGTCTAACTTGTATTTGCATTTTTAAGCTATTCCACAACAAGATGGAGATTTTGCTGGCGAGGCCTTCAGTTTTGCGGGCAGAGGAGAAGGAGATGACGACCAAAGGGAAAAGGAGGGGCCTACTGGACTTAACAAACTAGGGTCCAGCTCAACAGCCGAGTTGCAACCAAAAGCAGCCGAAGCTCCAGATTCCGGTGGCAGTAGGAAGATGCCTCCGGCAAGCGTTATGACCCGTTTGATATTGATCATGGTTTGGCGCAAACTTATTCGAAACCCCAACACATACTCCAGTCTCATTGGTCTCACTTGGTCTCTAGTTGCTTTCCGGTTAGTTTATCGATTTTGTATATCTATAGTTATTTTTTCCTTGGTTTAATTAATTTGAAATGTCAACAATCTTACTTTATAGTATACAAATACTATGATTGATATATTTGGTGTTTTACTAAATGATTGTTTTTTTAAAAAAAATTGCAGGTGGCATGTGGAAATGCCTAAAATAATAAAACAGTCAATCTCCATACTGTCTGATGCTGGACTAGGAATGGCTATGTTCAGCTTAGGTGAGTGGTCATAATTATTGTGATTTTCAGATAACGTAATCATTTTTTCTTTAACCTTTCACTGTCTCCTCGGTCACACAAGTGCTCAAACGATACATTCAGTCGATATTGAATTAATGGACCATTCAAAAGGACACATACTCATATACTTACACAGTACCATGCAGTAACAATACTATGTTATATACTTGTTCCTATATGCGTAGAGTGTTTTTTGGCTCGGGTCTTTGTAGAGACCAGAGAGTGGATGTGGCACATTTGTTACCACACTAGGGTCTAAAGGTACTTTGGCTCGGTAGGGCATCATGGTACAAGGACAGGTTTTACATTGGTCTAAGTTAAGGGTATGGGTGCTACAACTCACAGTTGAATGGATGGTTGTGAGTTGTGACCAAATCACAAGAAATCAAAGGGTTTTTGTCCTTGGACTATAAATAGATTGACCATCCGACATATGGGGCCAGTTTAGCTTGCGGTCCAGGGACGGTGGGTGTAGGTTGTGAATAGTGATAGATGCCCGTTCCAGCTCTCCTATTAGTGAAGGTTGTTGAGTTCATGAGAGATTAAAGATTTTAGCATCTAATTAATTTCTCCGTAGATGTACTGATTTAACTGGTTGTTATTGTGAAAGGTCTTTTTATGGCTTTACAACCGAAGCTAATTGCTTGTGGGAATTCGGTTGCCACATTCGCCATGGCTGTTCGATTCTTGACTGGCCCTGCGGTGATGGCCGCTGCTTCAATTGCTGTCGGCCTGCGTGGCACCCTCCTTCACGTTGCTATTGTTCAGGTAAAACTTACTTTCACAGTATAATTAATTAATTAACTGCAATGATTATTACATGTACCTGTAGTTAATATTCTAATTGCTTGCCATTATTAATTATTGTGAATTTGGTCGTGAAGTTACACTATTAATTTATTCTTATTCAATAGGCTGCACTGCCACAAGGAATTGTTCCATTTGTGTTTGCCAAGGAGTACAATGTCCATCCAGCCATTCTTAGCACCGCGTAAGTACTAAAATATTGCTAGATACTAGTATAAATTATTATACATCTAAATAGCATATACGTGTTAGTATATCAAAAAAGAAAAGAAAAGCTAATTTTTTCTTCCATATTTGTTATACAGGGTTATCTTTGGAATGCTGATAGCATTACCAATTACTCTTGTTTACTACATTTTCCTTGGATTATGATCGATTCTGCTTAGCAGTAGCCAGAAGGGGAGCAAAATGAAGAGAATTTTGATTACTTGCTGATCGTGTGTCCCATTTGGCAGTAGCATTGATTACTGCGCCAAAATATATGTTCTTATAACAAAAGGATCGTACGTTACCAGGCAGAGAAGATTGTAGTGTGAAGAATTTGCCAAAGTTTCCAAGATTCTTGGAGCTGAAAATATTTTTAACTTAGTGGAAGCCCTGATTTAAGGATCATGCAATCATTAGGAGCCAAAGTTCGTTCATTTTCCTAAGGTTTGGTCAGATGAACAAAGAAAAGGGGGGGAGACATCAAAGAGGAAAATAAGGGATAAAGATATGGCAACCACTGATATTTTAATTCTCTTCATTTCCGCTATGGATCGAGGTCTGTGAGTACAAAAAGACAATGAACAGTGAATTAACCTGTGAAGATATGAGGAAGAGGAGAAAAGGGTTTTCCTTCTACTATTTTTTTACTATTTAGTGTTCCTTTTTTTCTTCTTAGTGTTTGCTTTGATTGTCCGTATATCCAGCAATTATTTGCGTTTGTCGACTTTCATTTGGGTTTGTAATTTATCTAGGATTATCAATTATGATCAAAAGGAAGCATTGATCATTCACCTTGTTAATATACTAAGTTGATGATGTATTCTCTCATTGAGACAAAGACTTGCTACATGTTACCTGGGTCTCCAAAACCTCCTATATATCAAGAAAAAGGCATGTAAATATGGAGTAAAAAACGCGAGGGGGGAGGGAACTCCTTTCAACCGAGGGTCGGCTTTGTGGCTTTTTATTCCATTGGAACCCCCTTTAGGGGTCCTGATTTGAGAAGCTGAGCTTGCGATATTGGAAAATATATAGAGATAAGATCAAAGAAGAAAGAAAGCTTGGGTCAAAAGCAGCTAACCTTACCTTTTCTTTTAGCTATTGATGCGCCATCAATTCTACCCTACCTTATATAGCCAAGCATAAGATTACTTTAATAGGATGGTGGGTTGGTGACAATGTCCAACTTTCCTGAGTTTTTTTTTTAAAAAAAAAATTAGACACTTACTTAAATATTTTAGAAAAATGACGCATTGAAAAAATAATATAATTTTACATAATCACTATTTAGATTTATAATTTTAAATATAATTATTATTCTGAATCGAGTTATTTAAAACTTTATCAGCCTTTTCATGGTCTCTGCTCTTAAAAAAAAACTAAAACCAAAAAATTAAACAAATAAGTGAAAGTCATGCTATTGACGAAGCTAACTTATCCACTCGTTATTGCAGAAGACATAGATAAGCCCAAGTATGTTATTATATTGTGATATTTTTTAGTTATGAGTTTTTATTATTATTATTATTATTACTATTTTTGTAATATTATTTTCCCTTGATTTTAATATTATCATTGTCAAATATCTTTAAACCTAGCAAATTAAAACAATGTTTTGCACATTAATTTGGGGTTATACTTAATGAACAAAATGATGTTAAAACATCTCACTCTAACTTATAGGTTTGGGGTTTGGTATTTTAGGCACTGATTTTAGGTTAATTTGAAATTAAGGTTGTTTAAGGTTGGATTTAGGATAAATTTTGGGTTAGATTATGATAAACAACACGTGTTATTCTTATTAGTTGTTGTTAAATATAATCATAATTTCTCATTAGCAGTTATATAAAAGTGTGCATTATTTCCAAATACTTTTTTGAATTTTATGTTATATCCTCACAACTTTTACCAAACTACTGTGTTAGTTTGGTAAAAAAAAAAAAAACAACTTTCCTATTATGAAAGTGATGGCACGTGACTAATCACATTTCTTTGCACATTGCTAGTTACTAATAAACCAATAGTGATGGTGTTTATTGTTTCATTACTGTGCAGTCATGGCATTATTGTAGTTTTATTGATGTTTAAAAATTATTCTTGTTTAAAATAAACTAAAGGTCGTGGTGTTTTATTGTTCAATTACTGTTCATTAATTTGGTAGCATTATTGTAATTTGTTTTTATGTTTCGGTAAAGATTGAGTGCATGCATGTAAACTCTATTCTGGTCCTGTTCTTCATCTTCACTGTATTTCTATATATGTTGTTTAAAGTATTTTTGTTTTTTGAAATATTTTACAGCTAATTTTTCTAGCATGCGAACTCAAATAGATATAGCGGTAAAGCGTGGACACTATTTTGTTGCTATCTATTCTTCAAATGGTTAATTATTTTGATGAATTAATTTCTAATTTGAAAACACAGAATAATATTTTATTAATATCAATGAAGGCATAAATACAATATTGTTTTTATATAATAAATATAGAAAGGATAATATATAGCCATAGTGATTGAATTTATCTACTGGGAATAAATATTCTTGATAACGACAAGAGTTAAAAACTCTCTTAAAATCCAAAACTTGAATTGCATTAGCAGTAACTTATAGCGTCGTATGCTCACGGATGAGTTGAAATTATTACAAAATAATAAGAACCAAACCAGGTCTTATTATTGAGAGATCCGTCCTCCTCGACGACAATCATCAAGTTTTTTCAAACAAACATGGTACTATTACGTACTAGCCAAAACAAAATAAACCCCAACATGCAGAGAGACCCAGCAAAGGAAACTGCCCGTTAATTTATGGAAACAAAGATTCAAATCTAGACTATAATAAAAACAAAACAAGCTGCAAACTACTTTTCTAATGATCCAGATCCCCTTTATTAAATAAAAAAAAAGAAATGGAAAACGTAAAAGAAAAGGAAAATGAAGAATAGGGTAGAGAGAGAGAAAAGAAGAAGAAAGACGGCCACTTTAGGGCTGGCCCGCGAGCAACAACCCTGGAAAAAGGAGGAGAAAGGAGACGTTAAGTTTTACTTCTTATACATGGATAGGCTTGAAATGATATCTTTACATGACAATCGATGGTAATAGAAATGATTTATTGAACTACCTAGTAAAATCTATGGAAATTAACGAAGATTTGGATCATGAAATGATCATATAAGAGGTCCATAATTTGCTATTATTACATGATCGGTAGTGATCAGACTTGGGATGCAACAATATCATCCAGATTTTACATCGCATGTTTAGTTGTGTGGTTGGATGTGATTAAGATTATTTTTAACATAGAAAGATTATAATTTATTGGGTTTTAAACTCTTTCTTGAAACTGTGATAATTTATGTTTTTAAAAATTATAACTACAAAAACTACTGCAATGCTAGGTATACACCGAAGATTAGGATTTGAATGAGAAACTGAAAACATTGCTTCTCGACAGACTAAATATGTTATATTCCGAAATCTTTAAGATGCAAGTTATTGGAATTTTCATGAAAAGAACTTCTGGGTTACGTACGAGAGACCATCCTCCCATCCCATCATTATATTTTAATTGGTGATAAAGATTCTAATTTCTCAAGGCAACGCATCTTTAACGTAATTCAACCCATATTGTTACCCCCTTGGGTCCTCGGATGCAATTCTTGGATGGAACAAGGCAGGGAGAGAGTCGACACCCTGGAACAAATTAATTAATTGCGATGCATACATGTCAGATGATATATCCTTGATCACTCCATATATAATAAAGTCCAGTTAATCTAACCAAAGCTTGACATGTAGCACCGATATTCTCATCAATCAAATAAACCACTTCGGCAAGCAATTGCCATCCCCGAGATTTTTTTTTTTTTTTGATGGATTGTAGCTTTAGAAGGGAACATACTTTCCACAAAGTTGGCTTCGAAACTGTAGCTAGCTAGCCTCGTAGATCCACCACCGTTAAGTTCCATGGTAACGAGACACAATCAGCCAACCACAACCATCGAAGTGAAGATCTCATCCTATTTATTCACTTATCAATTAATTAACCTTGGATTTCGAAGAGGAGCAATTAAAGAGGGTAAGACCAACATGCCATGCCACAGCCAGAAAGCGATGGCTCTTAGCGCGGTGAGACAGGGAGCCATCGTGGCTAGTACGGTCTCACGTGGGATTGTAGGGAGATTGCAACAAACGGTGTTATCAGCCCCACGCGTGGTGACT
>Ga0325410_1003585_pt1 | contig 17568 bp, 6 predicted proteins | sample PopdelMetagenome_16_FD_206182 | JGI IMG/M metagenome (GOLD analysis project Ga0325410, IMG submission 206182) | Populus deltoides microbial communities from Bellville, Georgia, United States - Xylem-PdIQD-R3 | ecosystem: Host-associated > Plants > Phyllosphere > Stem > Wood/Secondary xylem...
CTAACAAAATATATATTTTTAAAAAAATAAAAAAATTCATGCATCATCAGTTTAACTTTTCATTATCTTTCGCATCAACCATCAATAATCAAAAAGAAAAACAGCCAAACAATAAACCGATTTATAACTTTTGAAAAGAAGACAAAATTTTGATGATGAGAACAAATAATTTACGGCAGATAGTGCGTTCACACTAATCTTCCCAAGCATTCGAGCTTTTTTGGTGAAGGCCAAGGAAAAGGATAGACATTCGAGAAGAAGATAAAACCAGCTCTGTATATTTCGAAGGGGTCGAGAAACTCATGCCCTAGTTCTTTAGCCAGGTTGAGAGGAGGAAAATATGTAGCTAAATTCATATTGTTTTTTGTTCGAAAAACATGCTCTCCAGAATCTTTAATCTTTACACAAGAATTCATAAAGTGAATACACAGGAGATTTGAAAATGATGGTGTGATCATCACAAGATGAAAGGTGAAAACGATGTATGGCATGATCTTATTTACACACATCTTCACGTATTTTGATTCAGAGGGGTCAAATGTGGCTTTGATAATGATAATGCGACTGGAGGAGAATGGGCACATGCTTCTCCATGGCAAAATTACAGAGCAAGTCCATAATTGAGACTTGAAATTAAATTATAAATGATAAAAACATTTTCAGATTAGTTTGCCCATCAATTGAGACAATGTTTTTTCTTCAAATGATTTCAATGGGAATAAATTGAGATTGTTTTGTAGCTCATTCTATCAAGTATGTTCTAAAATGGTTGATTAAAAAATCATTATGAAACAAGTTCAAGAATATAATATTTATAATAAATATATGGTTATAAGTGAGTTCTTTTATATGGTTGTAATTATTAGAAAAATGTCATCATTTTGAAAAGAATTCAAAAACTATCTCAAGTATAAAAATAAGAAAATGAGAGTTGAAGATCTCTTTTTTTTTTTTTTATGTTAACCGTGGGTGTCCGGGCCAGCTTACTCGTACCTCGATTAATTTCTTGAGGCCTTGAAGTTAACGATCATAAAAGCCTCCAGTAGCCCTAAGGTTTGTGGCACTCAAACTAGTGATATCTGAGAAGCAAACTCAGAACCTAAATAGTTAAGTTATATCCCTTAGGGTTACCTCATTTTAAAGCTAAGGGTTGAGAGCTAAATTGACTAAAAGAAAACCTAACTCTTCTAGTATAGCCTCCAAAGTAAACTTATAGAATAAGTGGCAAAGTTCCACAATAAAAACTAAAAAGAAAAAACTTGCTAAAAAGGGATAGAATCTTTTATTAAGAATATTCTTTTATACTCTAATTGGTATATCAAAATATAAAAACTATTAAGAGCATAATAATTAAAAGCATAGCTCACCCTTTATGACGATGTAGATATCATCACTTTCATTCTAGGAATAAATAAGAAATAATAATTTATAAGTGCTATTGAGAATGTTATATTGTAATTTTTTTTATTTGAATTTATATCTTAGAATCTCAGCTAATTAGATTTGATTATTATTATTATTTTATTTTATTTTTAAAGGTTTTAATCTCATCAAATCAAAGATGTATTATTTTTTATGGTTGTTATCAACCATAAAAAGACACTATTTAATTGAATTTATCATAATCACGAAGCCAATCCTGATATAATCCTAATTGAATAAAAGACACTATTTAATTGAGAATATATATATATATATATATATAGTGGATACGTCTTTAAAATATGTAGAAATACTCAACTTTAATCGAAATATAAATGGAAATGACGACGTCTTTTATCATCAAATAAAAAAGTTGATAATAATAATTCATAGTTATCATAGTTGGTGAGGTGTCCAAAGAAAGATTCTAAAGAATGCGATCATATGTCCAAAGAAAGATCTCACCATGTGAAATTAGTGTTGCAATTCTAAAAAAAAATAAGATACAATTGGCTATGATCACCAGCCATATGCAATTGTCCTTAAGATCTATAATTTTTGTGATGGGGACGCGAGTACTCGAATAAAAACTACTCAGGAATCCAAAACTTTTGAGTTTTTTTTTTTTTTTGAGTACTTATCTATACGTGGAGAGGACAGCGACGGTTGCCCCAAAAACCAATCATATTCTAGATACAATAGCGGCGCGTGGGGCAAGATTAAATGGAACCCCCTCGGAGAAAAAGGGAATACAACAAAACTACCAGGAAGGATAGCGATGGAGGCCATCGACGAGATGAAGTGAAAGCGAAAAGAGGCCTGAGGATATGGCCATATGAGGTGAGGATGTATCAAAGTTGAAGTGATGGGTTTGTGAGATACAGAGGAGCGTGGGGTCTGCCACTCCACAAACCCCAAGGTGGATGGATGCTAATGCTATGCGCCTGCTGTGGCTTTTGATGCTGAAAAAACACGGGCGAATTATCTTTTGTGCGTGTGAGGTGTGATGGTCTTTTTTTTTTTTTAATGAAAAATATATAATTTTTATTTTTAATTTGTGTTCGGTAGTCTTTGTTTTTTTAATTTAAATACAAGTTTTTATTATAATTTAAAATGAAAAATAGTTTTTAATAATAAGAACAAAATACATATAATTTTAATAATACTTTATAAATTATGATCTATCATAACATAATACTAAACAGAGCCCCAATATAATAATTTTTTAGGGGAGTGTAATTTAATCAATCATGTCTTGGATTTGTTTTTCAGAGATTAGCAGTTCAAGTGCCACAAACCTCAGGGTTATTGAAGATTTATATGATTATTAATTTTAAAATTTTAAAAAATTAATTGAAATATATATAAGTTGATCTGAATACTTATAATAATATATAAAAAAAGCCTCCCAGTAATACTAGAAGCGCAAGAGAAAAAAGAAAAAGAAAAAAAAAAGAATTGACGTGGAGAGCACAAAAGGGACGAGGAGGCCTGATCCCTTGCAAAAAGTATAGATTTTTTCTAGGATTGTATACATATTTTATATGTGTGGCCACTACAATAAATTAAGTACGGACTCTTCTAGAAAATTATCCTCCCTTCGCCCCCTTGGCACAAGACATAGAAACATTAAGCATGCTAGTTTTAACAAGGCCACTCGGGCGAGGGATTTGCTTGGCTTTAGGGAAGGAAATTCCATTTTGCTCTCCTCAATTATTACTCGTTAGGCTCTTCAATATCTTGATGGATTTGTCTGTAACACAGCTGTTGTTAAGCACCATATGTGACATGACTAGGTTAAATATCCGACAACTATGTTATTTGGTCGATCGATAGGCTATTTGGCTGTTTCATAGGTATGTTTTTTTCCCCTTGTTCTTATTTAAAGATTTGATCTTGTTGCTTCTGATAAGATCACTTGAATTGCTCGAATTTAATTAGATTAACTGAGTTGGTGGCATATTCAATTTAATCACAAATCTAACTCAATCTATGATTATATTGCAAAATTCCAAGTTAATATATTATAATGAATTGGATTTGACGACTATATATCATGATTTCTACAACTAGAACTACTAGTTATTCATCCATTTAATTTCTAAAAAAAAGAAAAAATTAAGGTGTTTCGAAATCATATTTTAACCTCGCACTTTGTTCTCGGTTTGCAGAAAACATGCAATTGAGACGAACTTAAACAGTATGTTACCACAAACTTAATCATTGTCAACAAATTATTTTTTTAAAACAAGTGGGAGTTATCATATGAATGGAATCTATGTAAAAGTATACTTTATCAGTTTTTTTTAGCCACATCACCCATCAAATGTCACATAAAGATTTATAATACTTGACATGTTTGATTCATTTGGTATGATGCCAAATAGTCAGAAAATGATTAAACAGGTGGGTCTATTTATTTAGTTGATAATCGTCCAAACATATAAGAACATGATAATTTTATAATCATTATAGCATGTATATTAAGCATATATATAAACTTGTAAAAGATATAGGAAAAACAATACTAGCATGCAAACTAAATAAATATTAAAATTATACTTAAAATAAAACTAGTTTAGAGTAATTGTTTGTTGAAGTTCCTAGAAAATACCCAATCTGAAATTTATGTTATTGTCAGGTATTAATCATTTGTTCTTAATGATTTATTACTCCTCACTTGGTGTAAAAACACTAGTTTTGTTTAAGCCTCCCAAGATTCCAAAAATTCATCATTATTTAGGTACACTTCTAAATAAGATCCAACAAACTCAAAGAAATTATTCTCAATATCTCCCAATAAAAACTGAACCTATGTTCTATAGTAGAAACAATGGGTAGAAGAACATGTCTCAAAAACCCAACAACAAAAGAAGGAAAGAGCTTAGGAAGTTTTTGAATACATTCTCACCCATCCAAGACACCTATTTATCGGAATTGAAAGCCAAAACATTAATTACTCATCATTTATGAATATTTATAATTTATGAATGTTTATTAGTTATGATGAATGTTCATAGTTTATAAAAAAATATATTCATGAATGTTCATAAATACATTCATTCTTATTATATAATTAATGTATTGGTTCATTTACTAAAATATTTTAGGGACTAAAAAAATTATTGATCAAACAGAGACTTAATATCAAAATATTCTTCATTAACAAAACCCAAACTAAAATCATTAGCCCACAAGTCCATTATCCAATCCACAAAACTATTTTAAGTTTGAAACTTTTGTTATCCAAATGTTCTTTAAGAATAAATTCTCTTTCAAATTTAATTATTACATAGGTAATATTATGTAGGATGTCACGCACGTGAGGTGTCAGATCGTCTTGTATTGTAGGTTATGTGGACTCTGTACAAAGATTATAAATTGGTAGTTGCTCTTATTGTTTATGCTAGTGGAGTTTATATATAGATAACAGAATGGTGCCTAAACCCCGCTGATTTTTTTGAGATGGATGAGCTATTTTGCTTAGATCAGGCAATGCAATAGTTCAACTGTAGACAACACATTCCAATCAATATTGATAAAAGTGATGCATTCCGCGGCATAAATCACAAGGATAAAATTAACGATTACAATTAGTTAAGCTATCATGAAACTTATATATCACATTGAGATGCACAGAGGAACGAAATATTTACTGAAATGCATCTTGTAATTACAAAAAAGGATTATATGATTTAGTATATGAGTATCATGTGTCAGGTCATCACACTAAACCCCGAGCATGTTCCTCCACCGACAGAGTTGCAATATGAGCATCATATGCAATATATTTAAAACATTGTAAGTAATCATAACTTTTTATAATTAATATATGTTGAACAATGCATTTTATTAATGGAACCTTTAATTTAATATATGTATTTGATGAATATTAGGTTGACTTGTTGCTATAGGAGGGTAGAGAGTCCGCCTATATGCTTTGTAATCTTGACAAAGAAAATAAAGGATACATCTATGTATCTTGATAGTTCACTCTTTGCCACAATGCACTTTCAAACTTTGGAGAGACATTAACTCTTGATGATGTCGTGATCGAGGATAAAACCACTCAAGCATGAGGCAATCATGTTATTAATGAACCTGGAACATTCAATAGATGATGCAAGCATAGATAGATAGACTTTTTTATATGCTTTCAATTTATTTTGTTGTGTTGTTTTGTTAGCTATGAGTTTTATATTGTGTTATTTTGTAAATTATGAGTTTGCAGTTAATTTTTGTATTTTTTAGTATACTTGTGATGTTGTCTTTTGTAATTTTTTAGGTTTGGGTTGGTTGAGTTGAGATTGAGATTTTTTTTATATAATTTGGAATACTAGAATATTTGGAGTACTTAAAAAATTATATATTACACATATGTTCATTTTTCATTCTATTTATCTAATTTATATTCTTTATAATTTACCAATATAACATATGGAGCATCACAATTACCTTATGACGTGGAACAAATCCTCACCCTGGGATCATTTCGATCCACAATTGTGGTTGCATGTTTGTCAGTATTTTTTATACGAGTATACGAGTGAGTGTGTGTGTGTATGTATATTAGTATAAGCAAATACAAAAGCAAGGTTATTGTTCATGAATCATAGTTATTAAAAGCTTTAATGATTTTTTTTAATTTTTTATTTAAAACAATTGAAGTGATGTTATTTTAAATTAATTCGGCTACCTCATGATTCAGATGTTATACCAAGTAATTAAGATGTCGTGTTCAACTACTAAGCAACTACTGGAATTTTCTCCTTTGATCCGTTCATCGGCTTATAAAATTTAAAATAAAATAATAAAGTTTTTAGTGACATTTATGTTAATTTTATTGACAGTTACAACATTAACTTTTCAATGTTAAATTTACCTCATTTATGGAGAATCTGATTAAAAAAAAAAAAAAACATGTGATAAGGCACTGACTATAAAGGTGGTACTGAAAAAGAATATGAATAGTTTCATAATTAAATAAATTCCATTAAACTATAACGAAAAGGGGAATTATTTGAAATGCTACAGCATGTATCGTAGTCATATTTTCTTTGTATGTCAGTCCAGCTATCAAACAATTGTTCTTCTATTTTGTTCCATAGCTTCCCTTACTATTTAATGAAACATTTTAATAGTATTGGATCACAAGCACCATGCCGGAGGGGCTCTGGGCACATCCCTACACATACGTGGCACTTGAGTTGTCTGCTTGGGGGCTGGGCACTTCCCAGCATACACGTGGTGCTTGGGTTGTGTTGAGTGTGACCGATGCCTGCACCTCACTTGAAAACACCTAGCGCTTGGGTCATGCCGCTGGACCCAAGAAGAATGGGTCCGGCATAGAACTCATGATCAATGGGTCTAGCGTCAGACCCAATTATTATTGGATTCTCCATGAAGACCCAAGGTTCCTGAGTCATAGGATTCTAAATATTATTATTTGTTTTAAAAATATTATTATTTTTATTATAATTAATATTATTAATAAAATAATTAATAAATTTCAAAGAAAATATTAGTATTAATATTGAAAACAAATTATTATTTATATTATAATTTTTTATGGTATTTTTTTATAAAAATAAAAGGTGAGCTCGTGGCGTAATATTATTCAACAATTCGAGGTGTTAATATAAAAAAAATATTATAATTTGTGTTGTGACTATTATTATTTTTCTTATAATACAAAGTATTCATATAAAACATATTATTATTTTTCTTATTATTCAAAGTATTCCTATCAAAAGATTATTATTTTCTTAGAATTCAACATATTCATCTCAAAGATATTATTATTTTTGTTATATTATTATTATTTTTATAATAATTCAAAGTTTTAATATAAAAAAATATTATTATTTGTGTTCTAAATATTCTTGGAATTAAAAATAGTATTATTTATGTTATTAATATTATTATTTTTACTATTATCAAAAATATTAATATTAAAAATATTATTTTTTGTTTTATAAATATTATTATTTTCATAATGATCAATATTATTAATAAAATAATTACTGTATTAGAAAAAAATTATTCTTAATATAAAAAAACAACCAAAGATTTGATTTGAAAGGTAAAATTAAAAATTATTATTAGTATTATTATTATCATCGTTAATAAATTTTAAAAAATTGTTAATACTATCGAAGAAAAACCACGTAGGGACACATGGCGCTTGAGCTCCTGTCTAGGGCTGGGCACACCCCATGTGCACATGTAACGCTTGGGCTATGCCTTCATGTTGGGCACATCCCAGTGCACATGTGGCACTTGAGCTCTTGCCTCAGTGCTGGGCACACCCTCCTACGCACATGTGGCATTTGGGCTCCTGCATGTGGGTTAGGCACTCCCCAGCACACACGTGGCGCTTGGGCTGCACTGGGTGAGCCATGATTGGGCCCCATTAGGGACAAATGGTGCTTGAGTCATGGCTCTGGACTCAAAAGGAATGGGTTGGGCATCAATACCCATGATTAATGAGTTTAGCGTAAAGATCCAATTCCATTAAGTTCTTCATCAAGACTCAATGTTCATGGGTCCTAAAATTCTAAATATTATTATTTGTTTTAGAAATATTATTATTTTTATTATAATTAATATTATTAATAAAATAATTAATAAATTTGAATGAAAATATTATTATTTATATTATAAATGTTTATGGCATTTTTTATAAAAATAAAAAGTGAGCCGCGGTGTAGTATTATTAAAAATATTTAACAATTCTAAGTATTAATATAAAAAATATTATCATTGACGTTGTCAATATTATTATTTTTCTTAGAATATAAAGTATTCATCTCAAAGATATTATTATTTTTTTTATAATAATTCAAAGTTTTAATATAAAAAAATATTATTATTTGTGTTCTAAATATTCTTGAAATTAAAAATAGTATTATTTGTGTTATGAATATTATTATTTTTACTATAATCAAAAGTATTAATATTAAAAATATTATTTTTTGTGTTATCAATATTATTATTTTTATAATAATCAATATTATTAATAAAATAATTACTAAATTAGAAAACATTTATTCTTAATATTGAAAACAACCAAAAATTTGATTTGAAAGGTAAAATTAAAAATTACTATTAGTATTATTATTATCATCATTAATAAATTTTAAAAAATTGTTATTACCATGGAAGAAAAACCACGTGAGGACACGTGGCGCTTGGGCTCCTGCCTAGGGGGTGGGCACACCCCTTGCGCACACGTAGCGCTTGGGCTATGCCTCATTGTTGGGCATATCCCAGCACACATAATTTTTGGGCTCCTGCCTCGGTTGTGGGCATACCCCTGCGCACACGTGGCGTTTGGGCTCTTACCTCTGTGCTGGGCACACCCTTGCACACATGTGGCGCTTGGGCTGTCTACCTAGGGGCTGGGCACACCCCAGCGCACACATGGCGCTCAGGCACGCCAAGACCCAACTTTCCTTGGGCCCCGCATGTTGCAAAACCCAAAATAGTCTTGGGTCATTGGCTGTGTAGGGCCCAAAATAGATTTGGGTCTTGCATGTGCAGGACCCGGATAGCCTTGGGTCCCGCCATCGTTAGGGATTCAATTTTTATGCAAATAAAAGGTGAGCCCGCGGCATAGCGCGAGTCATCTAATTAGTGTAAGCTAATCATAGTTAATTGAAGTAATAATCAAGGATACATTATACAATATATAAATTATCTCTACATTAAGGCTTTTCACTATAGCAACGAATAATGAAAAGCATGATTTAATTTTTTTATTTCAATATTAATTTTATTGGGTATAAAGTTTTATAATTTATTTTGATTTTTTCTATGGAGTTATCCCGGTTTTATGACTTGAGTCATAAGTTTTGCGGGCTAGTCATGTTGTCTCGAATCATTTTTTTGTTTTTTTTAATTAAGTTTTCCCAACTCCATCATTTAACATTGAATTGATCAAGAATTGAGTTTCATAATTTTTGTTTATTTCTTTTCTATGGAGTTATCATGATCTTATGACCATGATTACGAGTTTTGTCAGTTAGCCGGTTTGATTTCGGTTTTTTTGGCCATTTTTTAATTGAATATATTTTTTTAATTTCATCCTTCAACATTGAGTTGATTGAGAATTAAAATTTATAATTTTTTATTTGCTTTCTATGAAGTTATGTCGGTTTCCTGGCTTGAGTTTGGTTGATTAACCTGAATTAACTCCGGTTAATTTTTTTTGTTTAGTTTGCATTCTATGATATTATATTGGTCTCATGACCCAAGTTATGATTTTGGTCAGTTGCCTTGGTGGTTTTTTTTTTCTTTTTTAATTTCATCCTTCAGCATTGAATTGATTAAAAATTGAACTTCATAATTTATTTCAATTTGCTTTCTTTTAGTTATCACAGTCTTATGACCCGAGTCGCAAGTTTTACGGGTTAATCATGTTGATTCAGATCTTTTTTTTTGTCTTTTTTTAATTAAGTTTTTCCAACTTCATCCTTCAACATTGGATTGATCAAGAATTAGATTTCATGATTTTTGTTTATTTCTTTTCTATGGGGTTATCATGATCTTATGACCATGATCATGAGTTTTGCCAGTTAGCCAGTTTAATGTTTTTTTTGTCCTTTTTTAATTAAATATGTTTTTTCAATTTCATCCTTCAATGTTGAGTTGATTGCGAATTGAAATTTATAATTTTTTATTTACTTTTTATGAAGTTATGCTAGTCTCCTGACTCGAGTTTGACTGATTAATCCGAATTAACTCCGGTTATTTTTTTAATTTAGATTTTTTTTTCAATTTAATTCTTTAACATTGGAATTGAACTTTATAAATTTTTTTATTTTCTTTCTGGGTTATTATAGTTTTATAACCTAAGTCACATGTAAGGTTGGTTGAGTTGGATTTTTTTGTCCTTTTTTAGTTGATGTTTTTTAAATTTTATCTTTCAATATTGAGTTGATTAAGAATTAGAATTCATTATTTGTTTTAGTTTGCATTCTATGATATTATATTGGTCTCATGACCTAAGTTATGATTTTGGTCAGTTGACTCTGGTGGTTTTTTTACCCTTTTTAATTTTTTAATTTCATCCTTTAGCATTAATTTGATTAAGAATTGAACTTTATAATTTATTTCAATTTGCTTTTTTTTAGTTATCTTAGTCTCACGACCGAAGTTTGGCGAGTTAACTCAATTCAACTTGATTTATTTATTTTATTTGAATTTTATTTTTAATTTTATCATTCAATATTGGGCTAATTAAGAATTAAATTTAATAAAAAATATTTATTTGCTTTCTATAGAGTTATCAGGGTCTAATAACCCGAGCAATGAATTTGATAGGTTCAAATTAAATTGACCCGAATCGATCTAATATGTTTTTATTTTAATATTTTAAAAAATTTAGTTAAATTATATTTTTATTAATCTTCCGAGTTATTTTTAAACTTATTGTGTAGACAAAGTTGTATCAAGTCAATATTTATATAGATAAAAAAGAAACTTTCTATTAAAAAAAATAATATCCACAATATCTATATATTTTTTTTAAAAAATCTAAATATTTTAAATCAGACTTGCAACTTAGCGTGAAAAACGATAAAGTGCATTGTAAATAACAACAAGGATAATGTTAGTTTCAATAATCGTTGAAGGAAGCAGAACCATTCGCTAATATTTGCTGCCGTCTGCCGACCCTCCAGAAGCGACGAAGCGTTCAGATTCGGACATGTTTGGTCGGAGGGCAAAAGAGTTCGGCTTGTAAAGATCTCGTCCGCTTACACACACTCACAAACCACCAATGCAAGTTGGAGGGAGAAGGAAGTTTAACAAGTGGACCCCAAATTAAAGCAAGGGGTTAAAAATGACTTGACACGTGTGAGTCAGTCCTGCGTTTACAAATACCGGCCCAGTCAGCAAGTACAGCCCCAGAGGATCTAAACCAGATTTCGTTTCCCAGTATCCAACCCCATAACCATAGGCCATAGGCCACTAGCAAACTAGACCAGCACCAACCGACCAAGCTCACTCATGGTTACGTATCCTCGGTTTTAACCACATGTTTCAGTTAACTAACCTTCTTGTTTGGGTTTAAGGTTGTTCCTCTTCCCTTTATAGTGTAGTTTATACTTAAAGCATGTTTGTTTCTGTATTTTAAAAGTGATTTTAATAAAATTTAAAATTTTTTTATTTTTTTTATTAACTTCAAATTAATATATTTTTAGTGTTTTCAAATCATTTTGATGTGCTGATGTCAAAAATAATTTTTAAAAAATAAAAAAAATCATTTGCATGTATTTTAGCATGAAAAGCTATTTAAAAAGCAACCGCAACCACACTGCCAAACACACTCTTAGTCTTTTGTCCATGTGGTGGCACAAGATAATTTTTAGCAATGTCATTTAAGTTAATTTTTTTCGGCTTAACATGATGACTTGTTGATTGGGTCTCTAAACCAAGATGGATTTAAATAAAATTGAATGAAAATTAACTTGTATGATTTAGTTAACTTATTAGGTGCATTCACGGTTTAATTAACTAGATCAAAATCAATTTTGATTAAAAAAATAACATTGATTTAATGTTTTTTTATAAAAAAATTATTAGAAAGATAACGTCTTAAATTGACCTGGGTTAAGCACCTAATATGTGATTTAGGTCATAATCTTAGCCGGGTTTAACAATCTTATTTTTTAAAATTTATTTTTTATTTAATTAAATGATTATAAAATAGATATTTGTTGAAAAGATGATGAATAAAATTATAAAGAAGAAATATATTTCTTCAATTTAGACTTCATTTCCTTATTAATGCATCTCTTGATTGGTTCAATGAAAACATGTTTTTTTTTTATTATAAATAATGTTTTTAAATAAAAACCTATTATGATCTCAAAATAAAATTTTTAGAAAATATTAAAACTATGTCTCAACATTTTGTATGTGATTGAATAAAAATAAATGTGATAAAATCATGTAAGAATTTTGAAGAAAATAAATTTCATTATCATCAAATATTTATAAGCAATCTTTTATTTCTTATTTTTGCATATTAGGTATATGGTAATAAAAAAGAATTGTTTACATTCTCAAAGAAACCTTCAATATCATTTAAGAACCATGAAAAAATTAAAACATTAATTTAAATGTAAACCCTAGATAAAATCTACACCGGAGACAACTACGATGTTAGGTAAAAAGCAAATAAAAAAATCAAATGCACTCGATGAAAAAGACTAAAAAGAGAATAAAAACCCAATGAAAAAGTAAATATGGAAAGAAATATGGTGAAAGGTAATTTAATGAAATTTAAATTCGCTCAGCTTAGATTTGGTATGAACAAGTGTCAAAATCGGGTAAAATTTACCTAGAAAGTCAAAAGGTGTAAAGAAGGGTCGTAATGGGAATTAACAGATTTATTGGTTATAAATAGCCTAATGGTTTACAATATGAAGGAAAAAGAGAGGGAAAAGAAAGAAGAAGGTTCCACAGAGAGAGCTTTAGAAAATCATAGGAAAAAAAACTAGATAGGATTTAACATCTTAAACACAAAATTAAAAAGAAAATCAAGTGTGGGGGTGGGGGGGGACAAGAAGAAGAAAAGTTGGAGGCACTTCAAATTGGAAACTTTTAAAACTTGAATTCTTACTTGGTTAGGTACTTTAAACACATTTAACTAAGTTATTACATGATTGAAGTGATTTTTTTTTATTGAATTCTAGGAATAGAGGAAGTAGGGTTCTTAGAGGGGTGGGGGGGACGAGAAGAAGAAAAGTTGGAGGCACTTCAAATTGGAAACTTTTAAAATTTGAATTCTTACTTGGTAAGGTACTTTAAACACATTTAACTAAGTTATTACATGATTGAAGTGATTTTTTTTATTGAATTCTAGGAATAGAGGAATTAGGGTTCTTAGAAAAACTTTAGGGAAAACTTGAATTGGTGTTTAATTGTTGTAATAGGCCAAGAGAGGAGTAGAGAACATAATAAATCTCATTTAATTGAAGCAAGAATCTTTAGGTATGATGTATGTTGCAAGTGGACGCGCAGCGTCGAGGCGTCATTGAAGTTGTCGCCTAGTTGTTTGGTTTAGGGTCGTTAGGAAACTTAAGTGTACTGATCTTACCAAAGATTTGAGGGTAAGGGACTGGTTGTGGTTAGGAAAGGTATCAGCATCCCAAGTGCACTCTACCTGAGGTAAGATACTTTGTGTGGTTTGATGTGGTTCAGAGGTTTAAGATTGAGATTTACTTATATGAATAAATACGGTGTTAAGAATTTATTATGGACTCATATACCTAATAAATTCTTAGGAAAAAAAGGTTCTTCATAATTTGTGTATTATGGTAAAAAATACTTCTAATTAAAATTGGTGAATATTTAGAATAACTCTAAGAATTTTCTAGTTAACTCCTAATATTTCAAATACCAGCCTCACATATAGGTCCAACTTCTATACCAGAATTTTTAACCATTAATTCTCATGAATTAAAAAAAATAGTGATTTATTGAAATATTGGTTAAATTCTCATTGATTTGATAAATTGATTATTAAATCCCAAAATGCATTCCAAAACATATATTTTTTTTGTTTTAGTATGGAAATACTAAAATATATGATTTTTTTTTATATTTTTAAGAGATTTGGCCGTATGCAATTATAACATTTAATTCTTTTTGTCTTTTTGGTTTTAAACATTCAAAATCATATAAGAAAATACAAACACACATACCTATCTTTTTACTAATTAACCCACACACCCATACAATTACAATTATTTACACAAAATTGTAATTAAGCACAAATCAGAACAAAAAGACATAAAAAATCATCTATATATCCCAATATGGACCTTCCAAAGGTAAAAAAAAAACAGGATGTAGAGATTGCTGGGAACTCAAGAAGCATGCAGGACATGAGGAACCATAGCGGAACAATGGTGGCGCCCCAGGCTTTCCAATTTTATCCATGCACATCCTTTCATACTTACAAATGGACCTTTCGTGGGTTTACGCGTTGCCATAGACAAAACCTAAAATGATGGATTTAGAGCGGTTTCCCCTATTCTTAATCCATGTGCTGGCAGTGACTCTTATTGTCATTTGTAAAAGGAACAAAACACAACAAACAATTGTTTAACATTTTTTTAATACAGATCTGCTTCTCTCTTTTGCTTCTCCATACAAAACTGTCAATTTACAGCTGGGCTTTGTTGTTGATGGTGGAGGCTAGTGGTTCCTGCTAATGTGAAGAGGACCTGCTGGGAACTGTTGAAAGGTGTTGTTGTGTGATAGGAGCCAGGAGAAAGAAGGGGTTGCTGGAAGCATTAGCATTGATGATGACCAATGATGGGTTTGTTCATTGTGGGAGAACTGCACCGATGGTGATGGAAGAGAAATTGTTGTTGTGGTTGTCTTTGGTCAGTTTTGTATTTTTTCTTTGCCTTTTGTCTAGATGGTGGCTGGTGTCAATATAATGGGTTTAAGGGTTTTTTTTTTTTTTTTTTATGGGTATGGAGATAGAATGTGTGAGTGATTTTTCTTTAACTAATTATCTCCTTCAATTTCTCCTCTAAATTCCCCCCTTTTGTGTGTGTAACTGCCACCTATTTATAGGTAAAAACAATTTGTTATTTTTAATTGCTTGGTCCCCAAACAAACTTGGTGACTAAGCAACCCAGAAAACAAATTAGTCCCTCAACTTCTTTCTTTCCATATTTGGTCCCTTGTAAATTTTGTTTCTTATTATTTTTTGTATTTTGAATTTTTTTGAAAAAGAGTAACATCAACGTCGACTTAAAAGGTGCATTAACAATTGAACAAGTAGGAAAAAGACAATGCAAGTGATGCAAAGACGTTAACAACATATGTTTTTCAGTTTTTGTTGTTGTTTGCTATTTTTGGTTATTTTTTTTTAAATTATAAAAAGTTAGGTAAAATATTGGGTAGCAACAAATGCCCCTTCTTTACAATGCTTACGAAGCAAAACCTTATCAATGTTTTGTATAGTGAGCTTATAAAGAAAAAAATATCTTCCTGGCTTGCTGGGTGATCCACTATCCAAAGACTTTGCTTTTTTAAAAGAAAATGATCTCATTATCATGAGTGACTTACCCCTTTTGAAGTTAAAAAAATAGTCTATTTTCACGAGCGACCTGTCCATTTTGAAATTTAAAAGAACTTCAGCAAGCATCCATGCTTCCTTGAAATTAGTCTCATTATCCCGAGTGACCTGTCCATTTTGAAATCCAAACAGTGGTCTATTTTCACAAGTGACTTCCTATTTAAATTACAAAAAAACTTCAGTAAGTGTCCATACTTCCCTGAAATTGGTCTAATTATCCCGAACAACCTTGCCATTTTGTAATCTAAACACATGTCTATTTTCACGAGCAACTTGGCCATTTCAAAAACTGGTTTATTTTTATGGGCGACCTGCCCTTTCAAAAACTTGTCTTTTTTCCTAGGCGACCTGCCCTTTTCTGAAATTCAAACACTGGTCTATTTTCATAGGCGACCTTCCCTTTCAAAAGATGGTTTACTTTCACGGGCAACCTGCCCTTTCTGAATTTCAAAAATTGGTCTATTTTCACAGGCGACATGTACTTTTAAAAATTCAAAAACTGGTCTATTTTTATGGGCGACCTCTCTTTTCATAAATTGGTCTATTTTCATGGGCGACTGGCCCTTTCTAAGATTTAAAAACTGCCTTATTTTCATGGGCGACCTTCCCTTTCAGAAACTAGTCTATTTTCACGGGTGATCTGCCTTTTCTAAAATTCAAAAACTGATATATTTTCACGAGAAATCTTCCTTTTCAAAAACTGGTTTAATTTCATGAGTGACCTCCTCTTTCAGAAAGTGATTTATTTTCACGGGCGATCTGCCCTTTCTGAAATTCAAAAGTTGGTCTATTTTCATAGGCGACCTCCATTTTCAAAAACTGATATATTTGCATGGGCAACTTACCCTTTTTGAATTTCAGAAACTGGTGTATTTTCATGGGCTACTTGCCCTTTCTAAATTTTAAAAACTGGTCTATTTTTATGAGCGACCTCTAATTTTCAAAAACTAGTCTATTTTCACGGGCGACCTGCCCTTTTTAAAATTAAAAAATTGATCTATTTTCATGGGCGACTTTCCTTTTGAGAAAATGGTTTATTTTTTTTTGGGTAACTTGTCCTTTTTAAGATTCAAACATTGGTTTATTTTCATGGATGATCTCTCCTTTCAGAAACTAGTCTATTTTCATGGGCGACCTTCCATTTTAGAAATTCAAAAACTAGTCTATTTTCACAGGTGACATGCCCTTTTTGAAATTCCCAAACTAGTCTATTTTCATAAGCGACCTCCCATTTTAGAAATTCAAAAACTGGTCTATTTTCATGGGCAACCTACCCTTTTTTCAAAAAATGATATATTTTTATGGGCAACCTGCCCATCTTTAGAAGTTGGTCTATTTTCATGGGCGACCTGCCCTTTCTGAAATTCAAAAACTGGTCTATTTTCATGGGCGACCTTTCTTTTGAGAAACTAGTTTATTTTTTCGAGCGACCTGTCCTTTTTTAAATTAAAAAACTGGTTTATTTTCATAGATGATCTCTCATTTCAGAAACTAGTATATTTTTACAGGCGACCTGTTCTTTCTGAAATTCAAAAACTAGTCTACTTTCACGGGCGACCTGCTCTTTCTGAAATTTCAAAACTGGTCTATTTTTATTGCCAATCTCCCCTTTCAGAAATTGAAAAACTGATATATTTTCATGGGCAACCTATCCTTTTTTCAAAAAATGATCTATTTTCATGAGCACCTTGCCTATCTTTAGAAGCTGATCTATTTTCATAGGCGACCTGCCCTTTCAATTTTCAAGGGCAACCTGCCCTTTTTGAAATTAAAAAACTAGTCTTTTTTCATGGGCGACCTACCCCTTTTTCAAAAAATGATTTATTTTCACTAGCGACTTGCCCATTTCAAAAACTGATCTATTTTTATGGACGACCTCCCCTTTCAAAAATTGGTCCATTTTCACAGGCAATCTACCCGTTTTGAAATTAGAAAACTAGTCTATTTTCATGGGTGACCTCCCTTTTTAAAAACTGGTTTATTTTCATGGACAACCTGTTCTTTTTAAAATTAAAAAACTGGTTTATTTTCATGGGTGACCT
>Ga0325410_1003586_pt1 | contig 17565 bp, 9 predicted proteins | sample PopdelMetagenome_16_FD_206182 | JGI IMG/M metagenome (GOLD analysis project Ga0325410, IMG submission 206182) | Populus deltoides microbial communities from Bellville, Georgia, United States - Xylem-PdIQD-R3 | ecosystem: Host-associated > Plants > Phyllosphere > Stem > Wood/Secondary xylem...
TGCCAATGCAAAGATTGATTGTGGTAAGGATACTTTGTCTATGGAGGTAGGAGATGAAAAAATAGAATTTAATTTTCATGATGCAATGACATATCCTTATAGCAATGTTTATTCTATCACATGCTATAACCAAGTTGATAAGTGTGTACAGCAAGTTTGTGGATTAAGCGTAGCTTTGAGCTATGACTATGATTTTACCAAGATAGAAGAGGTGGAGAGGCATATATGTGTTTCCCAAAATGTGCATAAATCAACATTGGCTTTGCAAGCTTTGCAAACTGTCCCCCATGATACAAAAGTCATTCTCTCCATCACGGACAGTGAATGGGTGGCGTCTATTCTTTTGGTACCCAAAAAGACTGGAACCACATTGGAAGAGATTCGAAATGATGCTTACGAGAATGCAAGGATTTACAAAGAAAAGACTACGAGTTTCCATGACCGAATAATTACAAGAAAAGAGTTTCATGTTAGAGACAAAGTCCTTCTTTATCATTCGCGTTTGAAACTTTTTCCTGGAAAGTTACGTTCTCGTTGGATTGGACCATTTGTTGTTTCTAATGTTTTTCCTTATGGTGCAGTTGAAATTACAAGTTTAGAAACCAATAAAGTACTCAAGGTCAATTGGCATCGCTTGAAACCTTTTTATGAAAGTTGGACGACAGAACTCACCGCTTATATGGAGTTAGCTAAACCAATCTATGAAGAATGAACATGCAACATGTCAAGTCAATGACATAAAACAAAAGCGTTTACTGGGAGGCAACCCAGCACAAAAAAAAAATCAGATTTGCTTTCTTTTTTCCCTTATCTTTTATTTTTCGCATTTTACTTTATTTTTGTCATTCTCCTATATTCCTTTTCTTTTATTTCAACATTGAGGACAATGTTGTGTTTTAAGTGTGGGGGTATTGGGAGAATTTTGGTTTTTTTATTTTCGTTTTCTTTGTTGTCCTTAAAAAAAATTATGTTTGATCTTTAGAACTCCCATTAATTTTTGAGAATACGAGTATTATGTATGAGAATTAGTTGAGATAGATGAAGATATAAATCAAATGAATGAGTGTGCATGCCAATTTTAAGATTTAATTGTTTTAGGGATTGACTTTGAGAATATGCCATGTTGACTTTATAGTGTTATACCAATGCAAGCTTTTGAGCCTTCAACATTATATTCTTTGATTGTGCATTCTTTCAATGATATGTATCTCCAGAACTTGCTTCATATCTTGTTGAGATTACATTCACATTACATGTGTACATGAAGATGATAAAGGCATTAGAAATTTTAACCACTTGAACCAAAAAGCCAACTTGAAGCATATTATTCTTAATGAGCCTCTTTTGAGCTTGTTTTCTTTGCTTTATCCATGTATAAACCTGAACTTTTTATATGTTTTCCTTTTCCCCTGGCCAAGGATTAGTAGAGCATATACTTGTGACATCTCATGGAATTATGGTTGGCAATTATATGAAAAGAAAGAATAAGTGATGCTTGATGAAAAGATGGGCAAAGTTGCCAAAGGTGAAAAACAAAAAAACAAAAGTATTCCTTTATGTTCTTAAGGTTTTATGTTGAAAGAGCTTGAAATCAAAAGAAGTTAAGAATTGGTGCTTAAAGATGGAAAATTTATGTGCTTTGATGGAATATCTTGTTTGAAATATCATTTTTCAGAATGCTCTACTTTCTTTGGTTTGAACCTTTCCTTTTACTTTCTTTTTCCTCACCTTAATCCTAGCCCCATTATAGCCGGAAAATAAGACCTTTTGATTCATGCATTGCTTGTAATATGTTAGTAATAGAGATGAGATTGAAGAGCAAGCTTATGGTAGAACATATTCTTTGATTGAATTTGTGAGATTTAAACACATAAGCCCTAAACACGTGAGTGTTGGAGTGTAAGAGGACCTATCACTTTGGCATGACATAGATTTCATTTAAATCCTAACAATTAATTGAGTTTTGAAGTTTGCATGTAAATGAATTCATGAAACTTTATACTCTATATCCTTCTTGATTGTATTCTTGTTTATAATGCATATATTCTTGGACATTGATGGGAGATTAAGAGATTGATCATAGTTATTTTCAATTTGATTTTATCTATCCTTTCTCGAGGACGAGCAAGAGCTAAGTGTGGGGGTATTTGATGTAACCATATTATTCGATAGTTTCACCCACATTTAACTAGTGTTTTGCCTATGTTTTATATATAAAATACCTTGATATTCTTTGTTTTATGTTTTGAAGGCACCTTTAGATGAAAGATGCAAAAAGGAGTAAATTAGAGGTAATTGGCAAATTTGACCCTCAGTCGATGTTTTGTGCAGAGCGTGAGTTCTAGAAGTCGAAATGAAGTGATTCCAGTGGAATTAGAAAGCTAACATCCATACCTTTCTGGAAATATAAGTCAAGAAAAATAAAAATACAAACACCATGGAAATCACATCCTTCAAAGTCAAAACTCGCATTCTGCCAGTGTTAACCTTTGTCCATTCAAAATTCAATATCTGGAGCTGTAGATATCCAATTGATGCAAACTCAATTTTTGTGGATGTCTGACTCTAAGGCCTACAAACACTCATAATTTCAGCCCAAAACGATGTCATATGAGGGAGATATAAGTTTTCAAAGATGACAACTGAATTCTGCCAGCAAACAGGTTTCGTGAAGAAACGAATCCAAATTACATCCCGAAGCATCAAAACCGACATCCAAGTTTTAATTTCAGTAATTTAGCTCCTCAAGTAAATCAATCCAGAAGGTCAAGAAAGGCAGCTACCAACCTCAAGCCACCAACCTCAAATCACCAACCACAAACCAGCTGCCATCCGCCAGCCGCCAACCGCCTTCACGCTACCAACATCTCTTGATGTTCACACTTGAACTTTGATTTTTCTTACAATTTGTGTATAAATAGGCAGCTAAGTTTATGCTATGAAGAGAGCCAAGAGAGAGGGAAAGGGAGTGCAGTAGAATAAAAGAAAAAGGGGTGGCAGCCATAAGAGAAGAAACACAAACTCTCCCCTCTACAAATCAGAAATCATGTATTCTTTCATCTTTAGGAGTAGTTGTTCAATAAATATGCAAGGCTAAGCTCGTTTTCTTGGTTGCAAGGACGCAAACACCTTCAGATTTCAAGAACTGTGAGATTTATTCTTCCATTTATTTTCGGTTTGTATTATGAATGAGTATGTTTGTTTTCCTATGCATATTTCCTATGATTGTTTATCTTAATTGCTAGAGCAGACTCTAAGTTATTATTGTGAACAATCTATTGCTAAGTTTGATATCAAAACCGGAGTTGTGGTTTATAAACTTGTGAAGCAACTAAGCTTGATAATTATAGCGGAACTACGTTATTAAGCTTAGAGAGAACATTCGATCAAAGCAACACAAGCTGACAACTTGGTTGTTAAGATTAATGAATTTATCTAGATCTTAAGGCTGCCATTGGATTAAATCATTAGTGCAGACACTGTGATTGTTTGTTGGTTAGAGTTAGTTATACAGCGGATCTGTTAATTAACCAACGCTAAGAAAAGATAAAAATTCAAAATATAAATAGGAGTTTCGTTTCAAGGATCGGTTGTGATTTCTGTAGGTGGATGTGTGCTTGCGACCAAGGTTTGTTTTCTTGATATATTTCAATTTCAATTGATTTTATTTGCTATTGTAATTTCTACCATAGTTTAGATCATTGCACATCAAACCCCCCCAATTACATAACGTATAGCATAAAAATCTGAACTAAACCTTCCTCGTGGGATCGACCCCTTACTCGCTCTATACTATCTTGTGTGTTTTAAGTTAGGGTAATTAGTTTGTGCGACCGCGACATCGCATTAACAAGAGCTCAAGTAAAACAACTACAAAGTGCCTTAACAAGTCAGATTAGCACAACTGAAGCTTCGATGAGTTTAAGGGCTTGTGAACTGAATGAAAATGGTTCATATATGTTTGTTTGTCTACAAATAACGCTTGGATCATGATTTGGGAGTTTTGATGAGTTTGGGTTTGTTGTCAGTCCATGGACCAATTTTGGCCCAAATTTTGCTCATGTTTAATGCGTGGAAAAATAAAGCCTATTCTACATGGTTTTCAAGTTCAAAATATCATCTTTCCAGATTGTTTAACCATGCATGCATTGGAGTTTTGTACAAAAAGTTATAGTTGTTTTAGTTTTTTGTGTCTGTTTGTCTGCTATAAGTCAAAAACACGTACTATTTATTATTTGTCTAGTTTTCTGAACAAAGTCATTTATTTGGGTCTCCATTATGTTATTTTGGTATTTCCTAGACTTTGAGGATTGTTCCAAGTATATAATGATGTTTCAGACCATATTTTGTGACTTTTGGTAATAATATTAAACTTATCAAAGAGTTTCATTCAGACTTTATCCCTTATTTTTATTATAAAATATGTAATTTTCAGCCTAGACACCATAAGAAAAACCATATAACTAAACCTATCTTCCTTTATCTTCACATCAGATTGTTTGGGTTAGGAAGCTAATGCACATCACCAGGTCCGTTTGTTTCTCTAGTAAAGACTCATAATGTGACTGAAAAGCAACCTTGTTGATTTCAACATTGGTTTTCTCCATCTTTTTTTTTTTTGCTTTTTTTCGGGAGGAGGCAGGCAGGTGAACAACCAGTAAAAAAGGGAATTTAGATTATTTTCTAAACTTTTGAGTAAAATATAAATTAGGATCTCTTGCTTGTAAAATAAATTAAATAGTCCTTTTGATTTAAAAAATAATTAATTAGTCCCTATATTTTTAAAATTTATTTGCTGCTTGTCTTTTCACTTGTTTCATGTTCTTTTTCTAATTTATTTGATTTTTATTTTAAGAAACAAAACAAAATAGAGAATATGAAAAGATTAAAGAGAAAATAAGATATTTTTGGGAAAAAAAATTAAGCATTGCAATATTGGTTAAGGGATTAGTTACTTAGTTTTAAATTATGAAGGACAATTTAATTCAATCTAAGAAACAAGAGGGACTTAATTATAATTTAGTCCTGAACAATTTATCTCGGTTAATATTTTACTAGTTATGTTAATTGCTATGACAAAAACAGAATCTACTCTCGAGAGAGAAATCTCAATTACACCAAGATGCCTGGGTAACAGGATCTATCTGATGAGTGTGGGTTAACCATGGATTAGGTATAAAGCATGTACCCATCCAGCGATATCCCTACTTGTGTGGAAAATGGATGTGAATGTTTTTTTTTGGTAAGTTGATGTATGTATTAAAAGAAGAAGATACAAAGATTATAAGGGGCATACCCCAGATTTACAATGAGAACAGAAACATAAAACAACAGATGGCTACAGGCTAGCCACTGAATAGAAAACTGAGACCTTACTAAATTCGTTAGGGAAACCAATACAACCAGCTAACTATCAAATTAAGAATCTATGTTATTAACCCTCCAAGCTCTTTGGATCCTTTTGTTTTCATCTGTTGGTAGGACTTTCCTCATCAAATCAAGCTTATCGTGAATGATACATTCGATTTGATTAAAGACCAAATTCGAAGATCTAGACATTCCTGCAAAGATCCTTGCATTCCGTTCTTGCCAGACATGATACACTGTAGCTGCGAAACTCAGTTTACAAGAAAAATTGACAAAACTTTTGCCATGCCAAGTGATAGTGGACCATCGAATCCATTCATCCCAGCCTTTTGTCATTCTTGGAATGTCGCATCTGTCACAAACATCCCACCAGATCGCTTTAGTATAGGAGCATTCAAAGAACAAATGGTTGTGATCTTCATTGTTGCGGAGACAGAGTGAGCATCTATTGGGACCATGTATACCAAACTGATGAAGTCCATCTTGAGTTGTGAGTTTCTATTGGACAACCATCCATAGAAGAAACGAATGTCTTGGAACAGCATTCTTGAACCACACAATGTCATGCCATTCAACCATCTGACGATGAATTCTTAGTTGCTCCCAAGATACTTTGATCGAGAATCTGCGATTTGGCGAATCCAACCAAACAATCTCATCCTTTTGCCCCATCTTAGGATTAGAATTGGAAGGAATAGCTTCTACAATAGGGTGCCAACCAATAGCTTGGGTGGTAGGAATTTTCCATTCTAAGTTATGAATCAGCACATTCACCTTCGTGTTCTTTTCCATACCTGAATCATAGATGAATCTTTCCCTGTAACAATCCGCAAGTGGGTTGTGAGGATGCCCATTGTCAAACCATAAAGAGGTTGTCATTCCATCTCCTATGATGTACTTCATCTTCGGTCATGCTAAGGGTCTGAGCTTTAGAATCTTTCCCCAAGCCCAAGAGCAATTCTCTAGCGTCTTGATTGTCCAGAAATTCCTACCTCGCAACAGATTGGATCTGATCCAAGTAGACTAGATTGAGCCATCTGAGTCATTGCACAGGTTCCAAATGTGTTTCAACAAAGCAATCTTGTTCCATTCTGTTATCCTTTTTATTCCTAGCCCCCCTTTCTTTTTTGGAAGATATACCTGATCCCAAGCCACTTTAGCCCTAGTAGTTCTCATATCTGAACCTGACCAAAGAAAGGATTTCATAATTTACTCCACATTTTTAATTACTTGTCCAGGTAAGGGGAAGAGAGATGCCCAATAAACCTGTATAGAAAATAAGACTGAATTAATCAGTTGTACCCGTCTTGCATATAAGAGTGTTCTACAAGTCCAATGTCAAACTTTAGAGGTGATTCTATCCACGAGGCCCTTACAATAAACAGCCTTTAGTCTGGATGAAAGAAGAGGTACTCCCAAATATTTCATAGGGAGCTCCCCCTCTCTAAACCCAAGAATACAAATAATTTGTTCCCTCTCGGCATTTAATGCACCACCCAAGAAGATGTCACTTTTGTTTGGATTTGGATACAAACCTGATAGATCTTGAAACTTTGTGAGCATAGTTTTGATCATACAAATTGAGTTTACATCCCCTTTGCTAAAAATCATCAAGTCGTTAGCAAAACAAAGATGAGAAATTTTGTCCTTCTTGCACCTCTAGTGGAACTTGAATTCTTCGGTGGCACTCATCTTGCAAAATAGCCTAGAAAGGATTTCCATACATAGGACAAACAAATATGGGGACAGTGGATCACCTTGTCTCAGCCCTCTTCCCCCTTGAAAGTAACCTGTAAGCTCACCATTGATGTTAATAGAGAATTGACATGATGTAACACAAACCATGATCCAATCAATGACTGTTCTAGGGAATCCCATTTTTATTAACGTAGCGTCAATGAAATCCCACTGAACCGAGTCATAAGCCTTCATCAGATCAACTTTCATAGCACAACAAGCAGGTCCCGTAAATTTTTGATAGCCTTTCATTAGTTCCTGAGACAAAAGAATGTTATCACTGATTCTCCGTCCAGAGATAAAAGCAATCTGATATGGACCTACTAAGGATGGCAAAACAGCTTTGATTCTCCCAATTAGAATCTTAGCAATGCATTTGTACACTGTATTGCAGCAAGATATAGGATAAAAATTTGTCAACCTCGTAGGATTAACAACTTTAGGAATAAGGGAAATTGATGTAGCATTCATTTCTTTAAGCATTCTACGAGTCTAAAAGAAGGAGCTAACAGCGCTGATTACATCTTCCCCAACTATGTGCCACATTCTTTTAAAGAAACCTGCATTAAAGCCATCTAGACCAGGGGCTTTGTTGTTCTTCAAACTAAACATAGCATGCTTAATCTCCTCCCTTGTTACATCTTGTGCTAGTATATGTTGTTGGGTTGAAGACAGTTTCAAGTTAATTGTCGATTCCATCACTTCCTCGTTCAGAACCCTAAGCATCTGATCCACTCCTCACACACGATGGAAGTATGCAATTACTTCTGATTTGACTGCCTCGTGTCCTTCGACAACCTCTCCATCCTTCCTTGTAAGTGATAGAAGCTTATTTCTATTATGTCTTCCATTTACTGATTTGTGAAAGTAGTTAGTATTCTGATCCCCCAAGCTAAGCCATTGTATCCTTGCCTTTTGTTTGAAAAAACTCTCTTCAGCCCTGACGGTAGAAGTGTATTTACGAATAGCATCCCTTTCTCGCATGCACAAAATTGGATTCTCATGCGCTGTATGCAGAGCTTGTTGAGCCTTATCCATTTTGTTTTTTGCATCTTTGACTCTATCTGAAATGTTGGAGAAGTGAGTCGTATTGAAAAGTTTCAATTCCTGCTTTAGCTTTCTTAGTTTGTAACACAGCTGATACATTGGACAACCCCCCGAATTCTGATCCCATACCTTCTTCACCAAGGGCATGAACTCGTCATGATCCATCCACATATAGAAGAATCTGAATGGTTTCATATTGGGATATGAATTTTAGCAAATTTATTGACTACAAGGACCAATTTGATTTTATATAGACCTAAATTTTGGACACGAACAAAAGTGCTTTTCTTGAGTGTTCCTTGTATCTTCATACATGAATTGGAAGATTTTATTAACAGAAGGAAAGAAACACTTGAAATGTATGGTGTGGTATCATATTGCTTGACTATATTTCAAACATCATTATCAAATACAAGTAGGATGTAAACAATAGAGGAAAGATTTTGGCTTTTGTTTGGATAAAATCAATTAATTATGCTAGCAAGCCTTCTTCATACTTCTTCCTTTTGATTTATATAATTCTCTACTTGTGCATTTTCCTAAACTAATGAAACAGGTAGGCAGATGTTTATTGTGTGCAGCACCTGGCAAGTCAAGGGGTGAATTTTTCATCAATTGACTCTGGCAAAATCTCTGGAAGCTTATAAGAAGGAAAGCCAATTTTCCTAGGCAAGTTAAAACATGGAAGAATGAAAATGAAACAATTCAATATATTCAAAAGGGATCCTTGCAAAATATAGTGTTAGAATTCCCTCAAACAAGGCACCTACAAACACCTAATCCTTCACTGGATATATAAACCCTGTGCACTCACATATAATGATGCATCAGTGCATAACATCCTCGTAATAAACATAGTGTTGTCTGCCTGTATCAACACTATTTACAAGAGCAACAACAAAGACTTGTTTATCCCACACTAGTCTGGGTTAGCCTTTTCCAAGTATTATTTTAAAAAAATAATGTTCTGAGCATAAGCACTGCGTTTGGATTTTACTTGCATCAAAATAATGCCACACATATTTAATTGTCTTAGAATAAGTGCAAACACACATCTATGAATGTAAGCCCATGAACACAAGGCACGGAGTGACATAGTGAACAATAGTTACTCTGAAGGTGATGGATTTGGTGAGACTGGATTCAACTTGCCAGTTTTTTCCTTGGGATAGATGAAAATCCTATGAACCGCTGATAGGAATTCCCTGCATTTTAAATAATAGTAGCACCAAATTAATTCACAGCCAACCATTACAAACGCAGCAAAAAATAATACCATGAAATGCTACTTCGTTTCTTTCTTTTTCCTTTGTTTTTTGTTGAATACTATACAAGTTATTAAGAGCTTTTGTTACTTAACTACCATGGGCAATCTGCAATCTATATCATGTCCCCTTCATTATCCGAGTACGCTACACACCACCCGCTGGTCCCATCAATCAAACTTCCTTGGAAGTCAAACATCAAGTCAAGCTCACAAATGAGTTCACTATACCCATCGAATTGTGTGAGATCAACTGATCTTCCTATTACAGTTCCATATTTGATCACCTGAAAGAAAGAAAACTATCTCAAAATTAAAATAAGAAAACAATCATTCGGCACATACAGGTGCGCCAAAGAAATTTCAAGCAGGATGATTAAATGATGACTTCATTGGCCTTCTCATTAAATGATGTAATTTGAATGGGATCCCTTACCAAGAAAATTAGATGTTATTTTTTTTTTTTGCTTGTAGTTGTGGTAATATGATAAGGATGTTTTTGTTAGTAAATATGTCTTATAGTTAATCGGTTTGTTACACATAATACTGATTTTATTCATGTAAAAAATATTTATTATTAATAAAGCTTTTTTATCTTTAATATTTAATTATACTTGATTAATAAATCTAATATTTCTTACTTAGCTTTGAATGAATTTAAATTTATTATTAAGAGTAAATATTGTTCTTTTTATAATAATGATGTTTTTATATGAATTCAATTATTATACAAATAGTTTGTATATACTTGATTTTAAAACGATCATGTTCAATATAAACTCCAAGAAGAATATTAGATAATCAATATCTTTCATATTTATGGCATTGTAGACTAGGTTATATTAATAATTACATAAAGAAGGGTGTTTTGATCTTTTTTATTATGAATTATACAAAACTTGTTAAGTTTGTATATTAGATAAGATGAATAAAATATCATTTAATGGAAAAAAATGAAAGGTTTAAAGAATTGTTAGTTCTAATATATACAGAAGCATGTGGACCAATGACGATTCGTGTCATATATGAATATACTTATTTCATTACATTTACTAATGATCATTCTAGATATAGTTATTGTGTATTTAATAAAACATAAATCTGAATCATTTGAAAGGTTTAAGCAATTCAGAAATGAAGTTGAAAAAACTCTGAAAAGAGTATCAAAATACTTTAATCTAATTGAGGTGGTGAATACTTGAGCCAAGTATTTCAAGATTATTTAAAAGATAATAAGATTCTCTCACAATAAAAACCTTCTAGAACACCACAATTTAATGGAGTTTCTGAAAGGAGAAATCGTACCCTATTGGATATGGTATGGTTCATGATAAACTATACAAACCTTTTACCTTCTTTCTAGGGTTATGCCCTGCAAACTGTTTCTTACCTTTTAAATAAATTTTCATCAAAATTTATTGATAAGACTCATGAGATATGGAATGGTAAGAGACCAAACGCATCATACATGAATATTTGGGATGTAATGTTTATGTGAAGCATTTAATATATGAAAATGTAGAAGTTAAGTCAGATAATATTAAGTTTATAGGGTATCCAAAAAAACTAGTTGGGTATTATTTCTACCATCCTATTGAGCAAAAGGTGTTTGTCTTAAAATGTATTACCTTTTGTAGTGAAAGAATTTGTTCTTGAAAAGATCAATAAGAGGAAAATAGAACTCAATGAAGTTTTCTTAATGTGATATGTAGATGACATATTATTGATAGGAAATGACATCCTTTTACTCTAATCAGTAAAGATCTAGTTGTCCAAGAATTTTTGCATGAAAGATATATGAGAAGCAGCATATATATTAGGAATAAAGATCTATAGAGATAGATCTAGAAGATTATTTGGATTGTTTCAATCCACGTACATAGATAAAATGCTAAAACGATTTAGCATGAAAGAATTCAAAAGAGAACACTTACTTATTTCACAAGGAATACATCTTTCCAAAAATATATTCTAAGACACAAATTGAGAGAAATATGATGAAAAAGATTCCTTATGTTTTGGCTATAGGATCCATTATAAATGTGATGCTATGTATAAGACTACATATATCTTATGCTTTGAGCATAACAAGTAGATATCAATCTATTCCAAGTCAAAGTCACTGAAAGATAGTTTAGAATATTTTGAAGTACTTAAGAAGAACTAAGAATGTCGTTATGATCTATAGAGGACATGAATTGGAAGTTCATAGTTATTCAGATGCTAGTTTTCAATCTGATATTGATGATAGCAAATCTCAATCAAGATATTTTTTACTCTAAATAATGGTGTGGTAAGGTGGAAGAGTCACAAACAAAAGATCACAATAGATTTTGCAACTGAAGTTGAATACATCTAAGCGTCAGAGATGGAAAATAAGTTGTTTGGATCAAGAAGTTCATCACTGAACTAGGCATGATTCCTAGCATTGTTTATCCAATAACCATGAACTATGATAACAATGGAGCCATTGCATAAGCAAATAAACTAAGGTCTCATCAAAGATCCAAACATTTATTGAAACAGTTCAACCATGGATTTATCATAAAAGACCTTCGATTTTATGCTTGGGTTTGATGGGGAGGCCATTTGGCCAAGATTGTGTTTTTTTCTTAGGATTTAACTTGTGTTTCATACTACCATGATGAGTTTTTGGCATGGGATAGTTTTAGGCAGCCTTATTTTGTACATGATGATGGATTCAGTCAAATCTCTTTGATGGTTCATTCGACCACATGAGGTCAACCCATGTATGGGTCTGATTTGGACAGCAAAGTAAGTTTGTTGGGAGCTTGTATCAGGTCTGATTTGAGTTATATTAACGAGTATGAGTTTAAGCCACATGAGGTTCAAAGTTGGCTTGGACGAATTAAGATGTTAGGATGTTTTTTGTACAAGGATCAGCAAAATATTATTCTAGAATTGAAAGGAAAATTCATTCATTATTGCTCCTATTATTTAGGAGAATATTTAGCAACAAAGAAAGAAGTTTTATAGTCATGCAAGGAAACTAAAAGGAGCTGTCAAATCTGAATCCTAAACTTGAAAGGATTATTTAATACTAAAGATTTGATTCTCCTAATCAAGCAAGAAAAGTGATAGGTGACAACAAGGAGAATTAATTTCTAAGAATATTTTTCATATTCTAAAGGGAAATCCTAGCCCTATAAGGAAATAAAACTTTAACAATTAAATTTCTATTTAGATCAAATTTCCTAGCATCTAAAGGACTTTAAAAGTTGACTAAGCAATCCTAGAGTATCTAGGAAAGTGAATCTCGGCCAAGAGTTATTTAAGTTAGGAAATTAAGATATTTTATCTTGTTTTTCTTTCTATTATATGCGCCTTCAACAAGTTACTGCCCAAACTTGTTGTTTTCATTATTATTGCTATGTTCAAGCTTAATTAATACTTTGATTTTAAACTAAGATCTAAGATTTGTTTGGATTAGGGTTTGGAATTGCTAGTAAAAGTTTTAGGTTAGTTTTTGTAAGTTGATCAATTCAACCCACAAGGGTAGATCCGTTAAGGTTTTTAAACACATTTAAAGCCTAAATTTGTTTTTAAAAAAACACTTTGATGAATAATACATCTGAACTTTTCAGTTTTAATGTCATAGAGAAATTCTTGCATTCTTTTGTTCTTGAAAAACCTAAATCTGACTTATCGAAGATTTACTAGCTAGCTTCGTGACATCATTCAACTTCATTCCAATAGTGTTGATGTCTTAGGACAAGTTTTCATTATGTCACACTCCTATCAAACCTCTTTCAGCTTTTCGAGATCAGATCTCAATCTTAATTGTGAATTGCATGACCATGTGATAACGAGGTTCGCACCATTTATTTAGGTGATTCTATTTTATTAGAGAAATTATAGAAAGAAAAGATATAAAGAAAAATATAAAATTGTTATAATTATGAGATTTATATTACATCAAAACATTGTTCCTAAATATTCCTAGTCAGTGTTCTATTAAAATTGGACATTAATTAAAGTTATTAAGACCGATGTATATTATGTTCCTTTATGGAAGAAAGCAGCTGCTCTCATAAACTGAGGTATATAGGATACCTAAAATTAATATGCAAGTACTTGTCAAATGACATGTAAATTGAATTGGTTCGCAAGAGAGTTCCATATGGAGAAATCACATATCTATGAAAAGAATCACGTAATAGTTGTGTAAGTGATCCTTAAACTTGAGATCACTAAATTATCTTATATATGGAGTATTATATTTTGATCATGATCACATTGTGTCCTAATCAAGGGTAGCAAATGAAAAGATATTGAGTATAACATAAACTATATAAAAGTATTTGAGTAATCAAAAGAGGATTCATCACCCTAGATAAATTAGAGAAAATATTTCATCTATTCTCATATAGTATTGATTATGAAATTCATGGCCAATGTGGAATAAAATCTTAAAAAGATTTTTAAATCTTATTCAAATAATCAATTATTATAGTGTTGAAAACTAACATAATTTAACAAATCACACATATTTCATACTATAATAACTAAATCAGAACATTCATAATGAAGGGATAATAATTACACTAAGAAAATAGTCACCGAAAAGTTCAGTTAAGTCAAACCACTTGTGACTTTCTTAATATTTAGAAGATCATGACAGGTTGCTAAATATTGTATTTGATCTTCTAATATAAGTCAATCAATTGTTGAATTGATAATAAATTAAATTATTTAATCTTATTTTATTTAAGATTATAATTTATATTTGGGTCAACTTATTAGGGAATCTAATGGATCACATACAAAATAATCATTGGTCAAAAATTAAAATGGGATGATTAATCAAGTGTGACTTAATTGTAAATACATTTTAAAAATTAAAGACTAGAGTGTAATTAATAAAGATGATTACAATTCTAGACCTAGAAAAAAATCAAATATGGACTTGATCGAATAAATTTATAAAATTATTTTAAAATAATATATGTAATATTATTGAATGGGAAATATGGTATTTTGTTATTTATAGGGTTTTTAAATTTATCTATAAATAGAATGCCATGCCTCGTATTTTCTAATGTGATTAGAGTACTGTACATAAACACCTAAAACATAAAAGAGTTAGCACTAAAAAATATAACAATTTCTCTCTCCTAAAAGAGTTTAGGAGATTTCTCATTGATGGTTGTGTGAATTACCATTAGAGACTGGATATTTAGACAGTTTGTGGTTTGCAATAACCTAGTTTTAAAGTAAATATTTAAAGCCGAAAAGAATATATAATCTTCAAGTAATATTCACATAAAGTCTAAACTACTTTAGATACGTCTAACATGATCTTTGGAACTCCTAAAAAAATTTAAATTTATTGTTTCTACTGTGTATATGTGTTTAGAGAAACTCAACAACTTTTACTCCTACCACAATACCAAAAATGTTTAATAAAAAATAAAAAAATAAAAGAGCTCTCACCACACACTTTTAGCTACACCTAATGTTTTTTAATGTATTTTAAATTGTTTGTCCATTTATTGCTTGATTTGTAGCATGATGGGTCGTGTGGAGAATAGAAGTATAATTATTATCCTCTATTCAAATTTCTTCTTCTTTTTTTATTTTTGATGTTATCTTATTAAATCTTGACATGCATTCTAAGATTATATATAAAAAAAAATTCAGGGTAAAAGAAATAAGAAATGACATGCATGTGCCCTTTTTTTTAACACTTGATGAAAAAAATAACAAATGCTTGAAAATAACAAAAACACGTTAATTTTTTAGCTACAACATAATATTTTCATTATTTTTTATTAAAGTTTAATTTTTTTTCATTTTAATTGTGCACCACTTTTTAACAATAATTTTTCCCAAACACATTCCAAAAACCACAACTACAGCAAAAACAAACAGCATTACCAAATTAAGCCTTAATGGATGCAACTCCTCTAAAATGCAATTCAAAATGTCTACTTCCTAAAACACAAGAAGGAAAAAAACTAGAGACAATAGAATACCTTTGTGCAACTAGGAATAGCAGCCGAGGAACAGTTCCTGCATTGTTTATCAGAATTAACACCTGATGTACTCTTTGATGGCTTTGAAACACTCGACCGAGATGTTAGGGGAACATAATTGTGATTTTCAAGCACAACAGAAGTGGCAACTTGTGGTGAAGGGAGCTCCGGTGGATTATTTTCTAAATTGACACCGAAAAGCACATAACTGCTACCACCACTGTGCAAGGCAACAAGTGGAACTTCGTTTGCATGCTTCAGTTCAAAACCTCTCCACTTCTGAGACCCAGAATTGTGAGAGACAAATGGAAATGACAAGCTTCTGCTTCCAACAACATTATCATGGACTCCATATGGGCTAGGTGTGGAGCACCAGCTATTAGGATTACCCAGCCTTGCTATGTTTCCACTAGGAAATGATATTGTATTGCTGGGACACGGATAAACAGGACCATGCATCCAAAAATGCTCCTGATTATCTTTTCCGATTGGTGAGAAGTTCCATTCAGGATTTGGAGGGGAAAGGAAATGTGCTATTGTAGGCGGTTTAAATGCACCAAATTTATTAGCACCCGTATCCCTATCTACTTGACCTTGGAAGACCTTTAAGTGGCTTCGATTTGCATACTCAATTGAACCATGCAATAAGCCCGATAGTAAAAAAGAATTTCAGAACATAAATTGCAGAAGCAAACACTTTACTTCCAATTTTCTATTATTAGGAGAAGCCATGGATAAATAGCAACTGACCATCCTTGACAGAGATAAGAAACCTAGGCAGTGATTTGTCTGCTATACATGCCTTCTTTCCTTGATGTACAAGAGAACAACGCTTCTTTCTTATAGGTTCTATAAGCTCAATGTTCTAGGGAGAAACACGTTCTGGATGCACAAATGCATCTGAAGCAGCATCCCATTTTACCTATAAAGGCTCAAGATTATTAAATAGTAAAAAAATTGGAATCTATTTAAGAGGCTAGATAATGTATTTAAATCATAGAAAATGGTTTGTTATCTTGAGAATCCCCCATTTTGAGTTGGGCCACCGAATATGATCAACATCTTCAACACCAACTACAGTGCCCTCACATCTTTTGATCCTTAAGGTACTGATGACAAAAGGAAGGACCATAACTGTGCATTGTTGTCATGTATTTACTGTTTATAGAATGTGAAATCACAGTAATATTAAATAGCTAAGCTGTTCTTCCAAATTCATCACAGATAGCAGATAAAATGCCATTAACAGTTGGCAGATCCAGGAATCCTAAGATTTTCAAATATGTTAAAGAGTGCAAAATGTTCCAAAAGTTTAGGCACCTCTGTTCTTTGCATTCCTCTCCTTCAAATTGCATGATGAATCTTGTCCCGATTGAGCACTCAATTTCAGCTGACTTCATGTATTGATCAAATGGAATGATAAATTCAGTAGGACTTATCCTGAAAAAGAGATAAAAAGTTCTTTTCTCAAATCATAAAAACATAGCAAGCCCATTCCAACTGCTAGAGTCAACGACCCATTTCTAAAGACTTCATAAATCATCACGTAACTATTACTCACCAAGGATGGAAGAAGATTGTAAAAATGCTTCCAGTAGAAATGGCATGGGAAGCACTGGAAAGTACTCCAAGTTGCATGCTATGGGCAGATACGACATTCGCTGATAAATTGTTCTCCAGATTCGCCTCTGAAAACAAATATTGTTATTCATCTGACAAATCAAGAGATATCAATAAAACTGGAACCTGTAACATATTACAATTACTCTAAAATTAATATAGATACAAAACAGGACTTATAGCCTCAAAATTTATCATTGTTAGTCACTGAAGGCAGTGCTTAGTGGATACATGAAAACATCAATTATAAAAAGATTATTTAAGTAAATGTCAAATCCTTTGACACACAAACACCAATGAGAGAGAGAGAGAGAGAGAGAGATTACCAAAGGAAGATAAAAGAATCCCCAGCAACAACCCTTTTTGAAGAGATAAATGTGCTCCAACCACCAGTAAGCAAATGCCTCTTTGGTTGGCCTACAATTATTCAGGCAAAAACAAAGGTTAGAAAGAAATATTTTCCACAAAACATTAGAGATTCATATGATAAATTTTTTATTGGTGTTAATTCATTGTGGACTATTACACAGGAAT
>Ga0325410_1003587_pt1 | contig 17558 bp, 4 predicted proteins | sample PopdelMetagenome_16_FD_206182 | JGI IMG/M metagenome (GOLD analysis project Ga0325410, IMG submission 206182) | Populus deltoides microbial communities from Bellville, Georgia, United States - Xylem-PdIQD-R3 | ecosystem: Host-associated > Plants > Phyllosphere > Stem > Wood/Secondary xylem...
TGAAACAAAAAAATAAATAAATAAAAGTTCATACCTTTAAGGAGATCAGGGTAGAGTTCAGGGGCGTTTTTGATGAGCCAAGGCTTGCATTTCTCGAAATCAGACCCGAATTCACAATACTCTGCAGGGAGAGAGCATGTTGGGCAGTATAACACTTTCACTGGATCAGGTTTCTCTGCCATGGAATTCTGGGAGTTTTGATAGGGGTGATCGGGATTAATTTAAGTACTATGAAATATTATTTGATGCCCAGACCAGAGGGGAGGAAGAGAACCTGATTCTTAATGACACATCTAAATTCTTAAAGTTTTTATATTGCTTTTTTTTTTTCTTAATGTTGAGCACTATTTTTACATAAAATATCAAGGAACCCTAACATACTAATTAATTTTATATATTTGCTACGTCTAATAAAAGTAGAAGACAAAAGCAGTAAATTATAAACAATTAATCGATTTATTTTTATATTTTAAAAATATTTTAAAAAAATAATATTTTTATTGTTTTACTTTAAATTAATATTTTTGGATATTTTTAGATTATTTTATTGCGCTAATATCACAAATAAGTTTTAAAAAAATAAAAAATATATTATTTTAATATATTTTTAAAGGAAAAACACTTTAAAAAACAATTACAATCACACTTCTAAATATACTGTACCATCAAATCTAACCAATAATTTTTTTAAAAATAGTTAAAAATATAATATTTAATGAAAAGTAATAATTAGAATAAATATAGAAACAAAATATATTTATAGTCAATTGAAATGAATAAAAAATGAAATTAATTTAAAACAATAAAACAACTCAATCTTTCACTTAAAAATGAGTTGCTGTCCCTTTTTTTAATTTGATAATCCATTTTCGTAAATTTCATAAATATAATCTCATTTTCTTTTCATTCATCAAGCCTTAAGAGATACTTGCCTATTGGCATGTTATATTTTTTCCATTAAAGCAAAAGAATATATTATCTTAATTTTTAATTGGATTTTGCCATGTGTTTTGATTATTTATTTTAGAAATCAAAAGGTCGCCACATGAACATTAACCAAATTTATTTTTATATTCATTGAATTTAGTTTTTCTAATTAACATTCTACATGAGCTTTTACTTTATAATGCAAATTATTAAGTGTTGAACGAAATTAATTTAAGAAATAGAAGAATTAAGGGATATCGGTTTATAAAACTATAGTTTTTACACCCGGTCCGATCCAAGACCTGGGTTCCAAGTTTTGACTAGGTCAACAGGTTTTGACCGGATCACCTAAGTCAATTTTTTTTTAAATCAAAACGACGTCGTTTTAGTAAAAAAACAAAAGTTAACGGATTGTAACTAAGTTTTTGACTGGATCTAGCCGGGTCAATCCGCCAGGTTACACCGAATTTTTCTTTCTTCTATATTTTCTTTAACCCAACCCGGTTTCAACCTTGGATCGACCCGCCGAATCCGGCTGGATTTCAAAACTATATATAAAACTTTTGGGTTATATCTCATGAGTAACTTTACTTTAGTCTCTTTTACGTTCAACCTTACTCTCTATAACCCTTCAAATAAATTATGCATTTTGAGTTTTATTTTGTCTTTAATTTTGAATAAGGAAAAAAAAAAAAAGGCAAGTGAAAAGGAATCAAACGTAACTCAAATAAGTAGAGCACCCGTATATGTAAGCACGGGACAAACACTAGTTCTTAATTAATAATTAATAATTATTTTTTTTATCTTTATGAATCACAATTATAAAGTAAAGTTATAAACTTAGACTTTTTTTTTTTTGAGAGTGAATGTAACATTATAAAACTAAGATGCTTTTTTTGTAATTTAAAAGCTATAATATAGTAAAGAAAAATAAACGTTGGATAATTAGGCTTGGTTTGACAAAATTTACAATAATTATATATATTAAAAAATTAAAAAATATAGGGAAAATACCGGGTCAAATGGTAACACAAGTAAACTTTGTTTGAATATTTTTATAAGAAAATTTATTAAGGAGTTGATAACACAAGTAAAATTTATTAAGGAGTTGTTATAAAAAAATATAATGTTTTTTTAGTTTATTTTAATTTTCTTTTAATTGCATGACTAAACTTTATATGTTGTTTTAATTGCCCTTTTAATTGCATGCAATACAAAACATTCTATGCTTAAAAACGAACACAATTGTGCCCCTTAACCACTCATCTCACCCAAGCCATAATGGACTAGCACTTTTCCCTCCACTGTTGATTGTTAAAGTAACCAATAAGGAGAAAAAAAATTTATGAGGCAATAGACATGAACCAAAATAGTAAAAAAAAAACAAAAAAAAAAAAGAAAAAGAAACAAAAGATAATGTCCTTTCTTAGAGAACATAGAAGAGCATTGTCGCTAGGGAAAGGAAGAGGTGAAGGAGCCACTTTAGATCCATCAATTTTAGCTTTTCAATCAGTGACACGCGTGGTACACACGCCACCACTATTCTAACAGTTTTTTAACTTGATTTTAGTTAATTTTTGTACATGCTTAACATATCAGAAGGTTGATTAATAAACTCATAATATATTTTGGACAAATTTCTATAACATTGTGAATTTTAGGACAAAATGATTATTGTTGTGTATATTTTTGGACTGTTTGGATATTATTTGATTTGAATTCATGTGTGTTTTTTGTTTGATAATTTGTGTTGAATTGCGAGTTTATTTTTAGGGTTGTGATGTCTAATTGAATATTAAATGTTGGTTCATGATTTAGGGTTGAGTTTATGTCGACTTGAATATTAAATCTTGATCTAAGGGTTATGCTTAGATTGATGTTGATTTATTTGAATTAGCCTGAATTTTGAATATAAGTTTATGAAATTAGTAAGACTTTTGTGAATGTTTGGAGTTGTTTGGTTTTAAGTTGATGAACAATAATTTGTCTTAAATTGATAAGAATCAATCCCCTTATTTAGACTCTAAAATCAATTAGGGTTTCTAATGATCAAAATACTAGATGGCAACTCTATTTTTTTTTTTTTTTTACTAATAAGAAACAAGAATTCCTAGTTCTTTCCCCTATCACCGAAAAGATCTTGATCCGAGAAGACGATCATCGCGACGCCGCACACGTGCGATATAAGACACAATAAACATTAATTAGAATGGTTCATTTACCATTGAATGTGGTTATTAACATGTTAATTTAATTATTAATAGATGAATAAATTATTAATTTCAAGGAAATTTGAAATGGAATATTATTCCCAAATTTATGCTTAATTATGACAAAAAAAAAAGAAAGAGAGATTTATAAGTTCTTATCAATGAGTTAAAAACTTAGTTATGATGGTGAAATGGAAATGTGGATTTTGTGTGGAGAGAGATTTGAAGTTTTTACAATGTACGTGTTGGTATATGTGAGACCACGGGATTGGTGTTAAACACCATATCTTTTTTAATTTAAAATTGATATTTTCAAATAATATATGTTGAGCTAGTTATCATAGTTTAGGGACTAGCGCTCGGTTTGAGTGTGTTGAGCTAGTTATTCTGATTTAGGAACTAGCACCTAATTTAGGCAAGTTGAGCTAGTTATCCCAATTTAGGGACAAACACTCAGATTGGGGAAATGCGGATAACTATACTAGATATAAGGTTTAAGCTTGGTTTCAGTCATAGATAAAAGTTCATTTGATAATGAAAAGGTGTTTAAGAGAGGACTAAAATTTATTTGTATCATAGAGATGAGAAGCCTATCAAGGGTTGTTTAATTAAGTTAAATTAAAGAATTTTTACGTGTTGCATATTTATTTTATATTATATTTTAAGAGTGATAAATTTTATATGAAACAAATTTCAAGTACCTTGCAGCAACATATTGGTCCATTGTTGTTTTAGGAGTTTCACTTTTGTATTAATTTTTGTAATGTAACAAATTGTTAGCTCATTGTATGTAAACATGTCCTAAAATGTTATATTTTAGATTTAATTTAGAATGTTATAAAATCATCTTGGATGATGTAATGTTAATTATTTTTAAACTAGGATAATTTAAATTATGTCTTGGCATGAGTTTGCTTTAAATTCTTAGATAGGCTAAACTATACTTTGATTTTATTTAATAATAATTCTATCCTTTGAAAAATGTCAATAATGAAAGTTTTGTCTTGAATTATAAATTAAAGATGCTAAAAACATTAATTGTTGGATGACATTGAGAATGTGAAAGTCTTGGAAGGTGGGACACTGAATTGGTGAAAATATTGGATGATGAGAAAAGTTGAAATCTTTATTTGTAGGGTGTGAAAAATTGATTGAGTCGATAACTTGGTAATGAAATAAATAGGAGAAACTCTACCAAAGTTTTTGAAAAATAAAAATCTATGCACTATTAGCGATTATATAACAAGTATATATGGAATATCATGTGATTAAATTTGAGGTTAAATTTATTGTAGTAGATAAATAATTCTCATATAAACCTAAGGAAAAGGAAGAGACATAGAAGAAGAAGTTTGGTGAAGAGGAACCTAAATGTACTGCTGGCAACGAAAATTAGAAGTGAAGGCAAGATGTAAGGGTTCAATATCAAATTTATGTGTTTTTATTTGTGAGGGGAATCATTTTGTGAAGGACTACCAAAAAAAAGGATAACTAAATGCTATCTTAGTGGAGGATGATGTTAAGAAATAGCATACACAAATCCAATGTATGTGTTAAATGGCTGAATTAGAGGATTCGATAAAAGGTTCAGCCTGATCGAGGGGGATTTGGCTTGGTCATACTATCTTGGGCGAGGGAGAATTGGGGGAGTTCTATGCATCTTAGTGAAGAAACATACCTTGGTGAAGGAAACAAAATTGGTTGTTATACGATGGACACAAGCAACAATATTGTCTATTTTCTATACTTACAAGTTGCATATCGAGTTTGGAAAGTTGAATGAAATTATGAGGGTTCATTTGAGTTTTTTCAAATCTCTATATGGTTTTATTTATAAAAAAAATGATGAAATACTGGGATGCTTATAGAAAGGGGTAGAATATTAAGATTATAATTCATTCATCTCTATATGGTTTTGTTTAAAAAGAAAGGGATAGAATACTGGGATTTTTATAGAAAGGGTCCAAATTTCATAAAAAGAAAAAACAAGCTTACAAATGAATGAATTAGCATTTAGGATTGCAAAGGGCATGATTATTATTTGTGTGTGATGAGAAGTGTTGCATATAGTTTTCTAGAGATCATGAAATTGATCTCAAACACATTGATTTGATTTTATAGAAAATAATCAAGACTCTAAAGATAAACAAAGTTATAACAAGGTTCAAAACAGGTTGATGATGGATTTTATAGAAAACAAGTAAGACCCTAAAGAGGAACAAAGTCATAGTAACAGGTTCTTGCTAGCACAAATATAAACTAGGATGATAGACAGTCTAAGTCATAACAAACACAGCTAACCTCATAACAATAAGACTAGCAGTTGGCCGAGGAAGTTGCATCGGTGTTGTGGGTGGCATTTATAGCATAATAATAGGTGGTTATGGAGGTTATGAACATGACTAGTTATGGATAAACATGATCAAATCATGAGAGCATGGCTGGATAGACATGAGACATGGATAAAGCTATTCTTGACGCCATTAAGTTCATGAGAACATGGGGGAATAATAATACTAACTTACTAGAAAAAAAAGACCCTCATATTCCAAACTATCCAAGTAATGATAGAAAAAAAAACCCCACAAGTTGTTAACAAACCTACTTATTTTTATCATTGTTTTTCCTTTAAATGACCATTTTGTTGGCTTTCATGTATTTAAATTAATCCTTTTAAAATATAAGAAAATAATCATTATGCTATTATTGCATGACAAGAATTGTAAGAAACTCATTACTTGTTACAACCATTTAGTGGACATGCCGAATAAGAATTGAACTTGTGTAACAACCAAACTGATACCATTTAAGTTGATGAGGTCTTAATAACCAAAAAGGATGCTCACATTCAAAGATTATTGAATATAATTCTCAGACTTCTCTTCCTAGTTTATCATCAATATTAACTTCAAAAAACAAAAAGAAAAAAAACTTGTCAATATTTCTTTTTTGTTGTTTCTAATCTAATGGTTTCTCAAATATTAGACAAGGATAAACCCTCTCTGGACATTTCTTTACCTTCATAAATTGAAGAAGAAACTCTAGTGTCTTTTTAACACAAGTTATGACCATCACAGCGGAATAAGAATTGAACTTGTTACAACTATTTAGTGGACATGCCGAATAAGAATTGAACTTGTGTAACAACCAAACTGATATCATTTAAGTTCATGAGGTCTCAATAACCAAAAAGGATGCTCACATTCAAAGGTTATTGAATATAATTCTCAGACTTCTATTCATAGTTTATCATCAATATTAACTTTAAAAAACAAAAAGAAAAAAATACTTGTCAATATTTCTTTTTTGTTGTTTCCAATATGATGGTTTCTCAAATATTAGACAAGGATAAACCCTCTCTAGACATTTCTTTAGCTTCATAAATTGAAGAACAAACTCACTGTCTTTTTACCACAAGTTATGACCATCACAGCGGAATAAGAATTGAACTTGTTACAACCATTTAATGGACATGCCGAATAAGAATTGAACTTGTGTAACAACCAAACTGATATCATTTAAGTTCATGAGGTCTCAATAACCAAAAAGGATGCTTACATTCAAAAGTTATTGAATATAATTCTCAGACTTCTCTTCCTAGTTTATCATCAATATTAACTTCAAAAAACAAAAAGAAAAAAAACTTGTCAATATTTCTTTTTTGTTGTTTCTAATCTAATGGTTTCTCAAATATTAGACAAGGATAAACCCTCTCTGGACATTTCTTTACCTTCATAAATTGAAGAAGAAACTCTAGTGTCTTTTTAACACAAGTTATGACCATCACAGCGGAATAAGAATTGAACTTGTTACAACTATTTAGTGGACATGCCGAATAAGAATTGAACTTGTGTAACAACCAAACTGATATCATTTAAGTTCATGAGGTCTCAATAACCAAAAAGGATGCTCACATTCAAAGGTTATTGAATATAATTCTCAGACTTCTATTCATAGTTTATCATCAATATTAACTTTAAAAAACAAAAAGAAAAAAATACTTGTCAATATTTCTTTTTTGTTGTTTCCAATATGATGGTTTCTCAAATATTAGACAAGAATAAACCCTCTCTAGACATTTCTTTAGCTTTATAAATTGAAGAACAAACTGTAGCGTCTTTTTACCACAAGTTATGACCATCACAGCCGAATAAAAATTGAACTTGTTACAACCATTTAGTGGACATGCCGAATAAGAATTGAACTTACATAACAACCAAATTGATACCATTTAAGTTCATGAGGTCTCAATAACCAAAAAGGATGCTCACATTCAAAAGTTATTGAATATAATTCTCAAACTTCTCTTCCTAGTTTATCATCAATATTAACTTCAAAAAAAAAAAAACTTGTCAATATTTCTTTTTTGTTGTTTCCAATATGATGATTTCTCAAATATTAGATAAGGATAAACCCTCTCTGGACATTTCTTTACCTTCATAAATTGAAGAACAAACTCTAGTGTCTTTTTACCACAAGTTATGACCATCACAGCCTTCAAAACACTCACTTGTTTTAATGACATTTTTCTTGTGTTTAGAGAAACTATCTGTAACATCCCACATCGAAAGAAGAGTGTCCAGAGTTAGGGCATATTAAAACAGTAGGTACCTAACCTTGTAGGTCGCGTTTTGGAACCTGTGGGCTGTCAGGAACAAAACCGTGAGGCGTGGAAGCCGGGTTGGGCTGAGCCATAACAGACAATATTCTGCAAGGGAGAGTGGCTCGGGTATGTAATACCATATGTAAGGCCCTGGCCCTGGACACTCTTCTTTTGATGTGGGATGTTAATCTATCTCTCCAATTCTTCAAGCTTTCGGGTTATTTCTTGGAGATCCCCACCTTAAGAATGAGTCGTCATCGGCTCTGATACCATATGTAAGGTCCGACCCACTCTCCCTTGCAGAATATTGTTCGCTATGGCTCAGCCTAACCCGGCTTCCACGCCTCACGATTTTGTTCCTGGCAGCCCACATACCTCAAAACGCGTCCTACAAGGTTAGGTACCCACTGCCTTAATATGCCATGGCTCTAGACACTCTTCTTTTGATGTGGGATGTTACAATCCCCCCACCTTAAGAACGACTCGTCCTCGGCTCTGACACCATATGTAAGGCCCGGCCCACTCTCTCATGTAGAATATTTTCCGCTATGACTCAGCCCAACTCGGTTCCACGCCTCACGGTTTTGTTCCTGGCAGCTCACAGGCCCCAAAACGCGTCCTACAAGGTTAGGTACCCACTGCCTTAATATGCCCTGGCTCTGGACACTCTTCTTTCGATGTGAGATGTTAAACTATCTCTCCAGTTCTTCAAGCTTTCGAGTTATTTCTTGGAGATCCCAATCTTATTGTTGATGAATTTGTGCATGAAATTTTGCCTTTTTAGCAACACTTATTAGTTTCTTCAATCCATCAAATCAAATTAGGCTTCTTCTAGGATTTATTTTTTAAAAAATTAGCACAATAAATTAAAAATATTGGCAGATAGCACAATTGGAAAAAAGTTAGTGAAATAACATAGTTTGTACATGTCACGATTGAAAAAACATGATATTTATAGCTTACCGCTATTCAAAATAGAGACATAAAAAAATATTAAATGGACAAGAGAGAGGATAGATGAAAGGAAGAAAGAAAAGACCTCGGAGACACTCTGAGACTTCGATTACGATACCACTGGTACCATAAAAAAGATCTTAACAAAACAAATCCAACAACATCAATGAAAGTCATCAATAATGACCTGAGTGAGCCATATTTGCTACCAAAGATGAGTGAGCCACCCACCACCTATGGGCGGCAAATATGGCACACTCGGGTCACCTTTTGTGACCTTTATTGGTGTTATTGAATTTATTTCATCAAGTTCTTTCTGATGGTATCGGTAGTGTCATAATCAAAACTTTGGTGTATCGCTAGGGTCTTTTTCTTCTTCTTCTTTTTTCGTTCTTTCTTTTTCTCTGTACTCTTTTCTTCTCATTTAATGAATTTTTATGGATGTCATTATTCTAAATAAAAACAATATATAAATATAATGTTTTCCAATCACAACATTTATAAAACTATGCTATTTTGTCAATTCTTTTTTCAATTGTATTATTTCACCAATATTTTTTTAAAAAAAAGTGAAAATAAGCAAAAATAACCTCATGTTAGCACCAAATTGTCTATCTCAAAATTCACCACCATCATTTCTTGACAAATAATAAAATGATTTGTGGTTATTGATAGGTTCAACTTTCTTAGAGACTAATCATAAATATTGATGGAGTTTTATTTTTAAATGGAATAAAAGTGATGGTTAAAATTAAATTACAAGATAAGTTCAACTTAATTGTAAAAGAGCTGGTAAATGATAACAAGTTAGGATATAATTTGTTTGATTGGTTTGAATGATGACTATAAGAATTACATATACTTATAGTGGTGGATAAATAAACACCACATAGATAAATACTAGCTACCTCACTCGTGTTATGTTGTGGATCATAATAAAAAATTTCTCGACATCATAAAAAGAAAGTGCAAGTATCATTAATGAGTTTTCTAGCAATAAGAAAAATATTAATTGTGAACTCACAATTTGGTGTATGTTAAATATGATAAAAAAAACATAAGTTTTTCTTTAAATTACAATTTTGAATTATTTTCTTACTAGAATATTTGTTTTTAGACAACATTCTATCATTATCACATAAACAAGTTTCAATTAAAAAAAACATCCTGGTAATTTTGATGTGATTATATTAAAACCCACAAGAGTAACATCGTACTTGTGCATTGCCATGAGGAACTCTTTGGCAGCATCATTAAATTTTGCGTAGCAACTCAACCTTGAAACATCCCAACCTAAGTCATTGCCTAACCTAAGCTCGTGGTGGTTGATTCGATATGACCAGGTCAGCTTGGCAAGTCAAAAGACAACTCAAATGATTAATAAAAATCTGATTTAACTTAAAACATACACGATGAAATCTTTTTTTTCAATATAGAGACTATGACATATCGGATCAATGCGTGTCTACCTGAGCTGACCTGTCAAACTTATGATTTAGGTTATGGACTCAACTGAGTTTCATAACTTTGTTTTTCAAAACTATTTTTATTTAACTATACAATCACTAAAGCCAAAAAAAATCATTTGCTATTTTTTTTATATAATAAACATATTATATTTGTAATTAATTAACTTTTAATAAAATCACACCTAAATGTTGAAAAAAAATAATAAACCAAAAACAGGCTAGGAAACTTGGCATAGAAAGCCAATTGCGACTGATCTATAAATTGAAAAGGTCAGATATGCATACCTAGCCTTTTTTTTTGTTAGCTCCTAAAAAAACAAAATAATCTAACAACACGTTGTTTAGAAACCCAAAATCCGACTACCAGATAGAAGGTTAAAAAACAAGGACGGAGACTTTTGAAAAAAAAAAGATTTTCAACCTATTTTAATCTAAAACATCTAATAAACACCCTAATAACCTAAAAAAAAAAAAACAATCTTCCAACTAAAAACACGTCAAGATTGGTAAAAAAAATACAAAATCAAGTTGAAAAACAATCCATGTCAATCTTGATATATATATATATATATATATATATATATATATTTGCAAGATAAAAGGTTAAAAAAAAAAACTAAAAAAAGCTTCTCTTATCAAATAAAACTTGTTGATACCAAGAACATCTTGTTTCATCATTGGATTTTGATCAACCATTGAATTTTTTTTCTTCACTAATTTTTAATGATTTTTTCTTTTATATTTTAATTAGTACTGAAAATAAATAAAATAAAGTTTTGAATCCAAATGAAAATTACAAAAAGTAAAGAGACCAAAATTAAACCCCGGCAATTTCACAATAAAAGCAAGTAGAATAAAAACCTTGTTTACATATAATGAGATGACATGCCTGCGCGCTGCCGCGGGCTTATAAAATAAATGCACTTAATAGCGTTATAATTGTGAACCAGCGCTAGATAAGTAATAGAAATTAAAGGTATGATGGAGCAAATATTTCATGATGAAAAAAAAAAGTTATGTTGGTGATCAAAAACTTAGAAACTAAACAAAATAATTTGTAGCAATTTACCGTGTTTTGTGAGGAAAAATATAGTGCTTTCGCCACATGATTTAACTTTTCAGTTAATAAAAAGAAAAAAAAATTACAAAGCTAAATTCTCTACCAACTTAATATTAAAAAAAACCAACAAAGATAATTTTGGAAGGAAAAAAACCCATGAGAAAAAACGTTGTAGCAATTGACAATGTTTTGTGAGGAAAACTATAGCGCTTTTCCCAATAAAATAAAATAAAAAACCATTTAGAGAAATATTGTAGTAATCCACAGTGTTTTGTGAGAAAAACTACAACGCTTTCCTCATATGATTTAGTTTTACTATAATTATAATTCTTAACCAACTCAATATTTTAAAAAAAATCGACAAAGATAATTTTGGAAAAAAATCGTAAAAAAATCACATGGAAAAACACTGCAACAATTCACAGTGTTTTAAAGAAAAAAATTACAAAACTAAATTCTTAATTAGCTCAATATTAAAAAAAAATTGACAAAGATAATTTTAGAAAAAAAATAAAAAAACAAACACCAAAAAAAAAATCATGTTGGAAGCATTGTAGCAATTCACAATGTTTTGTGATGAAAGCTACAGTGCTTCCCTACATGATTTAGCCTTATTTGTAATGACTTGTAATTATAATTTACAAACAACTCAATATTAAAAAAATAAAATTAAAAAAGATAATTTGAAAAAAGTTATAACAAAAAACCATACAGAGAAACACTGTAGCAATCCACAATGTTTTATGAGCAAAGCTACAATGTTTTCCCCACATAATTAAGCTTTATTACAAAGTTAAATTCTAACCAATTAAATATTAAAAAAAATAAAATCGACGAAGATAATTTTAGAAAAAATATCACAAAAAAAAAGAAAACACAAAAGAAACTGGAAGAAAACTATGTGAGGAAAAACTGTATCAATCCATAGTGTTTTGTGAGGAAAAACTTGCATTTACTTGTAATTGCAATTCTTAACCAGCTTAACATTTAAAAAATAAAATTGACAAAGATAATTTTAGAAAAAAAAATTATAAAAACAGAAAAAAATCATGTGGGAAAAAACACTTAGCAATCAACAGTAATTTTCAAAAAAAGTTACAGTGCTTTCCTAACATATTGTAACTATAATTTTTAACCAGCTTAATATTAAAAAATAAAATTAAAAAAAGATAATTTTGGAGAAAAAAACCATGCGGAGAAACACTGTAGCAATCAACAATGTTTTAAAGAAAAAAAATTACAAAAATAAATTCTCAATCAGCTCAATATTAAAAAAAATCGACAAATATAATTTTAAAAAATAAAAAAAATAAAAATGAAAAACTATATAGAAAAACATCGCAGCAATTCACAGTATTTTAAAGAAAAAAATTACAAAGCAAAAATTTTAACCAAGTCAATATTTAAAAGGTAAAATCAACAAAAATAATTTTGAAAAAAAATAAATAAAAAAAATAGGAAATTTTAAAAACAAAATTTGAAAAAAAAAGAAAAAAAAGAAAAAGGAAAAAAATTAAAAAAAAAAGGTGAAGAATTACTGTGGATCCTTTATATGGAGGAGGCTTCAATTGTTTTTTTTTTTTTTTTATCCTTTTTGAAATTGAGCTGCATATTTATGAGATTGGTTCGTTTAGTTTTTGGATTAGGATAAAATAATTCATAATCTACTCTGCTGGTTGATGTGGTCCTCTCTTGTTTCTGCTTAATATCGCAGTGAAAGGATTGGTAGAACGTGAAGTGCTGCTATCTTCCCATTTAGCCTCTGTGTTTTTTCCCCTTAATAGGCTTTAAATCCCTTACAAGTTTTTGGCTTTTTTTAAACTTCATTATTGCAGAAACACTGTTTGCAATTGTTCATTGCCAAAGTTTTAGCTTTTAAAGACGAGCCTGTCTTTCTTGTCAACTGGAATTGTCCCTCTTACTCTGATCTTCTATCAATCTGCTATCATTCCTTTATAGCCCCATTTGAAACAATTTCTGCCTTCCCAAATCCTATTCACTGGTGCAAAATCAATTTGTTGCTGACGTTCTTCTGTTCCAGCATATTCTTCTAGCTGTGAAAGCACTGAGATTTCTCTTTTCCGTTGGATTTTTTTTTAGTTCTGTTTAATTTTAGATAGTTGATTGAAGCATACAGACTCATCTCCCCTAGCGGGCAATGGAAGATTGAAGCAGACAGCCTCGTCTCCCCTAGCGGGCAATGGAACCTCTCTTTCCGTCTCTATTTTCAACGCATTGAAAGAGGTCTGCATCGTGGAGAATATCAGAAGAGAGGCCTCCTGTTGATTCTTTTGATTTCATTTCTTAATGATACGGTGAAGGTACGAACCACAGGGCAGTTTGGCTGGCAATTGGCAACGGAGAGTGATCTGGAATTTGGGAAGAAGCCAAGAATGTGAATGGTGGTTTTCATTACCACTTGACACTTGGATTTGTGTCCTGTGGGATTAATAGAGATCTTGAAAATCAAGATGATGGTTTTATTCTTTATACAGCTATGATTGGAAGACTTTGAGACGGCTCTACGAATCAGCCTGAGCCCACCTACTCAATGAGATACCAGTGATTCCAAAATTAAGTTTATAAAATCCTTTTTATTCGAAAATATATTATAATAATATATTTTTATTTTTTAAAATTATTTTTAATATTTACATTTGAAAACATAAAAAATATAATCTAAAATTAAAAAATTAAAATTTTAAAAAAATACTTTTACAACGTAAAAATATACATATAGTAGCACTAATATAGTCAAAATCCCAATTAAAGGCACCAAGGAAAAATAATTACAATATTAAATCTGTGATAAATCAGTAACACCCATAATTATTGGTAACTATATTTTTTTAACTTTTAAAATTCATTAAAAAAAGGTGAATGAGAATTTTAAAACTATATTTTTTTTTTCAGATTTTCACTCTCTTTCTCACCTCATATTTTTAGTGTTTTCTTTTCATTTTATGTTTTGATTTTTCTTTTAAATCTAGAGTTTAGATTCATATTGCTGAGATATATTTGAGTTTTATATTATTTTTTTAATTTAAAGATCTTGGCTTATAAGTGCATTTAAACCACAGTGGTGGTGTTAGAATCTTGAGAGACATATTGTATATATTTTAGTTGCATAAGTAATGAGCAATAAGGCTTTAATAACAAATTATTCATCTTTGACGGCAACAACAAAAGTAAGATTCATTTTTTTAAAGTATTTTAACAAGTAAGTAGTTTGTTTTTTTTTTTTAATTTAAGCATAGTTGATTTAAGCATGTTTTTCTTGAGTTTATAGATTTAAAAACATTAGATTGCTTTAAAATTAAGAGCAATAAATAAATTAAAAGTAAGATAAACATGTAAATAAAATAGTAAAGATAAATAAGCATACGAATTGTAAAAAACATAGTAAATATAATAAAATAAGTTGCGTAAAAGATAAAATACAAAGTTGTAAATAACTCATGAGTTAAAATACAAGCAAGATAAGATTCTCAGGAGCTTGGAAGAGATCTTGTAAATAACTCATGAGTCAAAATTTCTATCATCTTGGTCCATGGTTTTTGTCTCAAACATCGGCCTCTTGATCTATTCTAGTCGAGCTATAACTACTCTTGTCAAGAAATCCATTACCACATTGCAACCGAACAATAATTATATATATATATATAACTGGTCTAAAAAGGACTTTAATGGATCCGGAACTAAAAGGCATAGATGATTTCTACATCGAAATGATCTTTTTGGGGACAAAGTGGTAGCCAATTGTTTTTTATTTGCTAGGAGAGGGATAAATTGAAAAAATAGAGGATGAAAATGAAAAATATATAAAAAAAATAGATTTCAAACTAAAAGTTGGTGCGTAACATTCATTGTGAAGCTCCTACTCCCCGTATAAAAACTTTTCAACACTTATAGATTTTAAAAATTTAATTTTGGTACAAAATTTTATTATTTTAATTTTTTAAATTTTAGTTTGAGAGAAGAGAAAGAGTATATGGATTATGGTGGTGGTGAAAGAAAACATCAGTTTATGCCGAATTTAACCACTAAAAAAGTTAATCTTAGTGCTAATAGAGGAGTTCCATTTGAATATTTTTCACCTTTAAATTGGTTGGGAAAATAAATATGACCTCAGGAAGTTTTGGAATTTAGGTTTGCTTTTTTCTTGGTTCATTTTTTAGGTTATTTGAATGTATAAACATATTTATTTAAATCTTTATGGTGTTTTTTGGGTCAAATTATGGTTTAAAAATAAAATTTTAGGTGTAAAACACCCACGCCCCGATTTCTAGTGACTAGATAGTAGACAACGTGTCGTTTATTTTTTAAAAAAAGAAAAAAATATCAAAGCCTAGGCACGTAGGCGGGGTTGACAGGCTCATGCACCTAGTCTTTTTTTATTAAGGCCTGAAAGAGATGGGTCACTCAGACCCGCATGCCTAGGTTTTTTTTGGTTAATTTCATCATTTGATTTTGTTTTTTTATATATATATTTTCAATTTTATTGTTTAATATTTGGTTTATTTTAAATAGATATTCATAAGTTGTTTTGTTTTACATTTCATTAAATTATTATGGTTTCAAATAAATATTTTTTTCATTTTTTTAATGCTTGATTTTGTGAGATTCTATTTTTATTTTTATTTTTTTAGTAATCCAAGTTGTTTTTAAACTCACCAAGTTGACTGGGTCACATTAGGTTAACTCCCACAAGTTTTTTTTTTTTTCTATTAGAAAACATGTTAGCAAATACCTATATTTTTTTTACATTAAAAAAATAATCTAACCCATTCCAACGACCTAGTAATAATAATATACAATATCTTTTTGTTTATTTTGGATGCAATACACATGAAAAAAGAAAAAGAAAAAAGATAGTGTTTGTGTCAACAATTTTTGGTTAAGGACTAGTTATTTGTCTCCTTTCTTAAGCTAGAGATTAAAAAATAAAAAAAAAATAAAAACTGAATACCGAAATTTTGTTTTTAAAATATTGAGTAATCAAAAAGTTATCATTTAAAAAGCAAAAGGGATAGAGTAAATTTTTTACATTAAATTTAAGACCGTCACTCATTTTTTTATTTGTCATTTTCACTTTGACTTTGTATCTTTCAATCTTGTCATTTCTTGATTAATTTGTCTAAATTAGCCTTTAATTTTTTCTTATAAAAGTGTAATTAAGAAAACAAAAGTTGAGAGAGAAAAAATTAAAAAGAGCATTCTTGTAATTTACAGTGCTCTATATATATATATATATATATGTGTGTGTGTGTGTGTGTGTGAATGATAAACAATTTCATCATGTATTTTAGTGTTTGTTAACTGGGAAGTAGGGTTAATTATTTTTGATTTGGTTTGATTTTTATATATAAAAATTACCAAACTAAAATTCTGTTAAATACAAAAAATAAAATAAAAAACGAACTGAAACCAATTCCAACCGACCGGTTTTGGTTCGGTTCAGTTTGGTTTTGGTTCGATTTAATTTGGTTTGGTTTAGTTTGATTATTTTATATTAAAAACAAAAAATTATATTGTTTTTTTTGCTTTTGTTTTGGAATTTTTGATGGGATTGATTTTAGTTTGGTTTATTTTTAAACTAAACCGGTTTGGTTCGGTTAAAGTTTTATGTACCCCGTTTAGTTTTTTCTTGCAGGTCTTGGGTTCCCTTTTCTAACATTAAAAAAAAAAAAATGTAGTGTTATCCCACATACGTAATTTAAATTTTAATGCACTGCCTAAAGAATTAGTAATTTAAATTTTAATGCACTGCCTAAAGAATTAGTAAATCTTTTTGTTAAAAAAAAATGCCTAGAATTAGAATGAAAATAACATGGACGACAATAATAAGGCACAAATTTGTTTTAAAATGCTTATCCTAAAAGCATTTTAAAAACGTTTTGAAAATGTTTTTGAAAAAAATTATTTTTTTTATTTTTTTTATATTTTAAATTAATATTTTTTTATAATTTTATATTATTTTGATGCGCTGATTTTAAAAATAAAAAAAATTATTTGATATATTTTTAAGTAAAAAAATACTTTGAAAAACAACCGCAACTATTTTTTTACTTCAAATTAATATTTTTTTAGTATTTTTAGATCATTTCGATGCGCTGATTTCAAAAATAATTTTTAAAAAATAAAAAAATATTATTTTAATATATTTTTAAATAAAAAAATACTTTAAAAAACAATCACAACTCCAATCTCAAATACATCCCAACACTTTCAACAATACACCAGTACATGCTTTCCCGTTGGCAATTCCATTATCGATGAGCAGACATTTATCCATATATCTGCTAATGTCGCCTACGACATGACAACAAGCGATG
>Ga0325410_1003588_pt1 | contig 17557 bp, 14 predicted proteins | sample PopdelMetagenome_16_FD_206182 | JGI IMG/M metagenome (GOLD analysis project Ga0325410, IMG submission 206182) | Populus deltoides microbial communities from Bellville, Georgia, United States - Xylem-PdIQD-R3 | ecosystem: Host-associated > Plants > Phyllosphere > Stem > Wood/Secondary xylem...
AAAAATATATACTTGCAAAAATTAAGCACAAACCAAATGTCAAAATATTTGTTTAAAATTATTATAACCTTATAGAAAGCAAACTAAAATAAATTATGATAACCGGTTCAAAATCAATAAAATGTTAGAGGATGAAATTTAAAGAAGAAAAATTTATTAGATTGACTTAGATTTCGCAATGCAACTATATGTTCTAATTAAATAGTTGAATTATAATGATACAGTATATATATTTGAGCACCTTTTGAACTACCAAGAGAATATAATGCAACTTTAAAGTTGTTGAGTGACGAGTCAATTATTTTAAGATCATGAAAAATAATTAAAAAAAATAAAATTAACAATGATAGTTATACAATAAAACATGTCTCGCGTAAAGATACATTCAAAACAACAATTACATTACATCATTTTCTCTTATAATATATGAATATTATATCAAAATTTCTTAATGCAGTAAGAAAAGTTAGAAATGAAGAATAGATATCAATTTCAAAAGAGAGAAAGTAACATTGGAGTCATTTTTTACAAAAGTTTACTCTCTCAATACACACAAACACACATATACACAAGGAGATTATTAATTTATATATCAAGTAGAACCTATGTATTATTTTATAAATATTACAAATTATTAATTTACCATATTAATTTAACGATGTTATTATATATAGTGCAACTCGCCTTAAACAATTCTATTAGAATGAGCTAAATTAGGTTCGAAGCACATATTCATTATGATTAAGATGGGCTAAAACCTAAAATCAACTCTCCCAATTTCAGCCCTGTAAAAGCACATAATTTGTTAAACCAAAAGTTGCGAGTTTGGGATGATGACAACAATATATTTCCTTTTTCTTTTATTTCTAAAAAAGAAAAATAAATATCAAAATAATTTTTTTAGCCAATGGCTAGTGCAGTTCAAAGAACTATAACACACAGAAGAGAGTGAGTACATTACAAAAATAACACCTTATAGCAGACAATTAAGAATGTTACAAGAAGAAATATCTCTAATCCTATCCATCCTCTATGAACTGCAAAAACCAGTTCCCGCTCAAGCGCACAAGAAAAACATTGTCAAACTTGGACTAAAACCTTTTAAAAAGGCTGGAATATGATAAACCCGACCAAATTAATGTGCACAGCTTGCTCTGGGACACCCCTTTCTGCATCATCAACAAGCACATAATCAGGTCAGGTCTAAAAGAAGAGTAGTAGTTGGAGCTATATGCTGTAGTCAGATTTGATTTCCGCTTTTGAACTGCTTGGACATTTCGTTGAAAACAGAGGGAATTATTCTATGAATGGTAAATTAAGCTTAGAGGGGTCCAGTTAAAATCATAAAATGCATCAACTTTTTCATTGTTTATCCTTTACACCAGTCAGCATGGCATGGGAAAGCGCAAGCCAAGACAGGTGAGATGCATTTTTAGACTAGGATATTGTCCTCCATATTGAATCTTGTACATGCTTTATGTTCAAGTCTCACCATAAACAATGGTGCAGCATTGCAAAAAATTTCAGGCATCCACTATGGCAATTCATCAGCAAAAGGAGCCGTTTAAAGGAGTGTGAAAATGCAGTTTTCTGGAAGAATACACACCTAAATCAAGTCAGGGCCCTTCAGGGGATTCCACTAGGTCTTCATTGAATTCACCAAAAATATTTGGACATCCATCCCAATTTCCCTGCTCTCGAGCTTCCCAATAGCCACCACCATAGCGGAAAGATCCATTTTCACCTTCCTTTTGGAACCATCTGGGCTTCCATCCATGTTCTTGTAATTTCCTTGACTGCATAGAATGAATGAAGTATGATGACAACGGGTCTTGCGAGTGCATATATAAGATTTATGACTCATTCCACCTCTTAATGTTCAAATCTAGCCATGCAAAGAATTTCTTAAATACGATTTCTTCCAGATCTAAACTGGTAAGTAGGATACAAATGATGTTAATAGAAGTAAAGTCTAGACATCAGTGCAACAGATAGGTAAACTAGCAAAAAATTATATGATGGCCTAATTGTCCATATCTCATCTAGTTCATATGCAGCCCAAGCAACAGCAAAGTCACACTAGATATCTAATAATAGTAATAAAGTTCAAATCTTAGCCGGGGCAAAAGAGAAGTTCTTCCATCACCAATAGAAAGTTCAACTCATATTCCCTATTCTTATAATTATTCCAACATATCTGCACTAAAATGAAGTGTATAATTAAGTTAAGAAAGATCAAAAGGAGTGAATATACCATTCTTTGCCTCCTCTCCAGCCGTTGTTTCTCTGCATTTGCTTTCTCATATTCCCCATTCTCCAAATGCCGCTGGTCTGGTCTAAGCCTGGAATCCGTGGGTGGGAGCCTCTCCTTAATCCGTTATCAAATACCCAGGATTAGACATGGCTATAAAAAACAATTAGAGATGCATACCTGGAAAAGAAAAATTAGAAAATCAAGTTGATACATCATCACTACCTGGAGTCCTGGTGTCAATTCGTTTAGGGTGATAGCAAATGTCGTCAAGTTGTACCGGGTGAGATTAAGAGGTGGCTTGTTCCTTTTCCATAGCAAGGTGGCATTAGATGAGGGAATCCGATCCTTTGGCTTGCCAGTCTCATCCCCAGTAGTATAATACATGCTGTCATCCCACTTCCCAAATAATGAAGCAACTTTGTTACCAGAAGCATCTTCAACGAACCCTTGAACCTATAAATACTGGACACTAATGAATTGTACTATATATTCGAAAATAACTCAGAACTAAGACCAATGCTGTATCCTAATGATCTGTTGACAGCAGACCTACCAGATGTACACTCAGGCTAGTGAAAAGCATTACACTAATCAGAAATTAAAATACATGTCAGATCTCATGCATACAAGTAGAATTTCCAAAATTGACCAACCTGGTGAGGATTTCTGTCAAGAATAGATTGTTCTTTGAACTTCATTTTGCATGAATACTGTCGATTTCCTTGTATATGCATTATCCCATGGTGACCACAGTACAATTTACCAAGGATAAGATTATAGATCGTTGTTGTGACCTAACAGATAAGCATTCTTGCGTCAATTCAAATGCACCCCATACTAATAGAAATGGAAGCTAGAAGATCAAAAGATCTGACTAGCCATGATGCAGACATCCACACAGAAGTACATACCTTGCTCCACTGGAATATTTCACCATCATCAAATTCTAGGGTCAGGATTCCAACAGGGTCAAGCTGAATCGACCGCCCCCAAAATTTTGTGCGGAGGTTGCTGTCACCCCAGAACTTCCACCCTCTACCTTCACAGTGGCAGGCAATGAGAGTTGGGTGGTGACTAACCTGTTTCAACTCAAAATATCGTTGAAATGTACTCTATCTGAAGAGAAAAGCATTCATGACCAGACAGGTCCTATATCTTCCCTAAGGACATTTTGTTTGGCTAGTTTCACTTAGTGAAGAACTAAAAGCAAGGTTCAATTTTGTTTGAATAATTTTAAATAGAAATTTACTCCCGAACCATGCAAAGTAGTTTGACTGGAATATACTTTTCTTTAAGTGTTACAATTTCTAAAATTTGTAATTTCCCCTTTAGAAAAGAAAGTGGTGCTGGCAAGCCCTTATGCATTTATTAGGATTCTAATCACAGTCATGTTTTTCTTAAAGTTCTCTCTATTCATTCATTGAAGTCTCTGACAAAGTATATGTCATGATTTTTTGTTAAATATAGAAAAGAAAAGGGCATGTATCAACACAGCTTAGTCAGTAGTCTGACTGTGAATTCAATTTAAATATTTCTTAAGTCGATTCACCCTGTTCTGTTGTGAATCAGAGATGATTACTGACCTTTTCAGAGAAGAAACGAACTCCTTTATCAGGAAAGTCAGCTTCATAAGTTTCTCCTAGCAAAGGATTGAAGGGTTTACAGTGCCGGCCTTCAGAGGAAGCATATCCAGAGACAGCAAAAGCGGCAACATTTAGGATCCTTAGGTCGCTGTTCCCCTGAAATTTAAAAATAAAAAATAAAACACATCGGAACAGTCAGAACCGAACAGCAATCCAATAATATATATGGGTAGCATTTTAGTATAGTTACTTGACTTAGTCCAGATTACAAGATCATCTTTAGCCCTCAAGTTATAGAGCCTAATTGCTATCTGAAAACTATCTCACATCTGCCAATCAAATGATGAGAAGGTTTAGCAACTGCAATGCATGGAATTCTAAAGATATTGTCTATCAGAGTCTGTAATATTTACTTGAGAGCACTGGTTTTCCCAAAAGATGCTAGAATGGCGAGTATTATTTCATATGGAACTTTAGCCCTCAAGTTATAGAGCCTAATTGCTATCTGAAAACCATCTCACATCTGCCAATCAAATGATGAGAAGGTTTAGCCAACTGCAATGCATGGAATTCTAAAGATATTGTCTGTCAGAGTCTGTAATATTGACTTGAGAGCACTGGTTTTCCCAAAAGATGCTAGAATGGCGAGTATTATTTCATATGGAACCTTAACGTACAAGTCAGTATCACAGCAAAGAAACATCATGAACAGAAAAGAGAGACAAGTTTAGTGGCTGAAATCCTTGAATTCCCAAATACTCATAGATAATTCAAATGCTCGATGTTTGTTGCAAAGACCATAAACTTGAGTGCAATCAAGATATAAAGCAAAGAATCAATCACTGTCCATGGACTGTCCCCTTTTTGTTTACCATCTCATAATAGACACCAGAATGTGTTCACAATTCATGAATGTCATATAATAATAATAAAAAATAATAAAAAAACATTGAAGAGAACAAGACGTAAAGTGATGAATTCAAAAAAAAAAAAAAAAAAACACCATAGATACTCAGAGAAAGAGTTCGCAATACTCAGACACTTAGATATGTGTCTTTTGACAAAAAAAGTTGTTCAATATGAATCAAGACTAAAAGCAATAATAACTCTTACTGCTTTTCCATATTCATAGGCTCTGTCCAAAAGATAAGAGTACTCCAAGTCCTCAAAGCACTTCTGAAGAGAGGATATTGGTTCATTAAAGTAAACAGGGAGACAGACTCGTGTGAGATCCTTCCCCACATTGTCTTTGATCATAGACCAAAGGCTGACTCCTTTCTCTTTCTCAACCGGGTCAGGAAGCTTTTTTCGCCTTTCAATATATGGATATCCAGAATTGCAAACTCGCTTCTCAGCATGCATTTTCTCTTCATTATCAAGCTGATTAAATCTCCTATCCTTCTCAGAGTACTTTGAAACTTCTGTCATTGACAAACCACTGAGAGCCAGTTCAGTAAAATATTCTTTTGTGTCATAAAAGGAGGTTCCATCTTCGTCTGACACTTCCTCAAGCTCTTGTTTCTCAATATCATCAGATGACTCAGTTATGCTATATTCTGAAATCCGTAATAGGACATCAGGAATAAGAATACATAAAAAGTAGCCTTGGAAATGTAGTTATTGACACAAATTTGTGGAGCAGGAAACTTTTTTAAATTGAAAAAGACAAATAAAAAAAGTATGGCAGAAATATTAATGAAATGTTTTTCAAGAAATCATGAGAACCGAATAACAGAAAATAAAAAATGGAAATTGCATGACATTTTGTTGTTAAAATATTTTTCAACTCCAAGAAAATAAATTAGATACCCTTCAATTTTTGCTACATAAGAATGGATCCGTAGTTGACTCCAGTGATCAGAATAAAGACAAAATTCTAGTAATTCATTATGAGTTCACAATAAGAAGGTGAAGTATCAGATGCCCATACCACTATATTTTCCACGCCCTAAACTTGAAAATTCATGCTTTGTCAATTGATATTCGCCATCTGGAATTCCTGAGGTTTCATTTTCAATATTAGCTGCCTGCATGCATAAAACAAACAAACAAACAAACAAAAATTCTTGGGGTTATGCAATGTAAGATTATTTCAAAGCATTCATACTTCACAAAATAATACCTGCAACAATCCACTTTGAATAGGAAAAAAACATTAGAGAATCCATCAATGGTATTGAACCAAATATTACAATTCAAAAGATTTTTGGATCAACTTTGTCAATTGCCACAGATTGTTTCATCACTTGCAATGCCAAGGCAAAAGCAATTTGTCAGCAATTCCTCAACACCAATACTGAGACAACAAATGTTAACCTCTATGTTCTTGTGAAAATACTATCGGTCTATATTTGGCAGAATATATTAATTATTCTTTATTCATAATTTGAAATATTCAGGCAGCAGGAAATTTTTTCTGTCCATAACACTCCCATCAATTACAAAGCATTCAGACCTTTCCAAAACTTTATGATAATGTCAAATTTTGAAAATGAACAGCAGAAGTTGCATTAACCACCTGAAATTTACATTTTTTTCAATTTAAATAGCTATGAACATGTGCCTTACTCATAAACTATGATCCTAAGTTTTCAAACAAATTTCAAAGTTAGAGGTTGGAAAGCAAAATATATGTTAAGAGCAGGGAGGGCATATTTTACCACGCAGGAAGGTTTAAGCTGCTACCTTATCCATGAAGATATTGGAGATCAACAAAACCAAGGGTTTTATGAAGAAACAAGCCAGTCAATACATTACATCTAGAGAAGCTAGGGTCATATAAATTGTCAAAAGGATGAAGATTTGTTTGGCCAACCTTAGTATTTTTTCACTTGAAGATGAACAACTACTTGAATTCATCCTCTCATTAAGTTATTTATGTTTTAGAAAACGATTGATCACAACATTTTCAAATTTAACATGATAATGCAATGACAAAAAAACAATTAATTCAGATAATGTGTAAGAATAAATAAATATACTGAATATCACCCCAAACATCTCCAATAAAGTTATGGTCGTTTTTTTACCTCCAATTGCCTTAATGTGTCTAGCAAATTGGACCGTTCTTCACAAAGAACTTTAACTTGTACTTGTATTTCAGAAAACTCGGATAGCATGATCTGCTCGCAATCCTTTACGATGTTCTCATTGATACCGTCTTCAAGTAAACGTTTCTTAAGCCTGTCAGTTGAGATAGACAAATCATTTGGAACAAGGGAGATACTATCATTTAGCGATCTTGATGGAAAAAGGCTGCTAGTTGAGACCAGTGCTCGTATCCAAGCCACTCTATCTCTCTTTGAATCAGTTCTCAGATGAAGTGTTTTAGTAGCAGTAAATATGTAAAACCGCTTATCGTCGGACTTGCTCTCACGAAATGATGAAATCTGCCACACCAATTCAGACAACATCCCGATAAACATTTGCAACAATTGCATACCACATTGTAAAATAAGAAAATGCTAAAAATATCACGACTAAGATGGTAGAATAATCGTATGACTAAATCAACAAACAAAATCAAATATCTGGAATAAGTTTGAACAGTGAACGTGTTCTCAATTTCAAGGATTCATTTAGATAAGGAGAAGCTATAACGTTGAAGGACAAGACTCCCCAGGATAAGTAGCAAATCACTATGAAAAAAAAAAAAAAGACATACCCAGAAGAGGAACCGTTAAGACTTTTGGACCGAGTCCTGTCCAACCACCTTTCAGTTTCAGGTCACCGAGAACTAACCCAGGTAGGAGCAAAACCCTTTTAAACTAGTTCGTTATACAACCAGCACTGGTAATAACACGAACAAATGTTTTGGTCACAAGAATATAAATCAGCTGTAGAAACTCAAAAGCCAAAAACCACCACCTAGACCCCAATATGACTTGGTCAAAAAACAAGACCCTGATATACTAAAGTTTGTCACTGCCCCAGAGAAGCCTGAGATAGGATATGCTTAAAAATGCTCGCATAAAAGCATCTTTTTTGTTTGTGCGGTTTATAAACAGTAGAAGTCAAATTAAAATGAACTCCCAAACCCAGACTTGAAAAATAAGCCAAGCCCACGCCTAGTGATAGTTACATATTTTTTTAAACCAATAATATTTTTACAGCACAGAATATAATTATAAACGGAAAAACAAATATTATCATAGTGCAGTCGTCTTCTCAAAAGTCCATCGAAAATAAAGATAAGAAAAAGTCCATGAGGTCTATAAGTTTGGTTTTTGGATGAGATGTGAGAAGAGTGAAAACCAAGAAGTCGATGATAAAAAGCAAGAAATGAAAGATCATTCGATGGGGCTAAAATCCAACCATGCAAGGCCGTCGATGTGACCAAAGCTTGGAATTACCTAGATCTACACCGTACCTTATTCTAGCCATACCATTCCATACCCCCCCGCCCCAAACACCTGCTGATGTGACCCACTGTACATTAACACCCAGTTGAAACTGTCAAAACAAAACCCAAAACAGAGAACTCCATCCATGCATTAAAATCAATAGCAAAAGTAATCTTTTTTCTTATAAAAAAAAAAATTCATCCTTTTCCTAATTTGAAAATCTAAAAAGAAAATTCCAATACCAGCAACTCATCCTCCAATACCGCTAGAAAGAAAAAGAAAAAGAAAAGACACGCACAGAAAAGAAAATGGATAGATAAATGAATAAAAAAAAAACCTTAGCAAGCACTTCAATTTTGTTGATCATTTAAATTAAAGGTCATAGTTTTAGTTTTCCATATCTGATTTTCGATTTAATGATATTACCTTTAAATGAACAAGGCCAACAGTTTTTTGCAGTTTCTGTCTTCTACTGCCGCCACGACTATCCAATCTCAATAATCGATTCGTCGATATTTCTCCGATCAATCTAACATCATCACCCAGATTAATACTCTCCGGTGGCCGTCGAATCTTCGAGTAAGAAAGCACACCATTTTTCAACAAGAACCACCGCGATCTCCACCCTTTCCCATAATTCGTCCACTTGTACAACACTCCAGCCACCGTCGCCTTCGATCCCGCCTCTGTCCTCCCTACATTGCCGTTAGATCCAACGAAAAATGTCTCCGGCAACGATCTTGCTCGAGTCAACGTTGCATCCGGTGATTGGCTCCGAACTTCTGAACTCTCTAGTGAGATGCAGCATAATGGATGCATTTCTTTGACCCTCATTTTTATAACCATACAAAAAAAATAAAAATTAAGGCTAAGTTGTTATTGCTAATAGAAAAAAAAAATAAAAAATTGATAATCCCACAACAAGCTAGCTAGCACTTCCTGCATTGACACGCACACAAAGAGAAAGAAAATAATCAGAACAATATAAATCGGAAGATACAGTGAATCAATGAAAGAACGGAGTGTTTGGCAATACCAGAGATAGGGAATTCTAGAGAAAAATGGTGAAAGAGTGGATCTTGGCTCCTGGGTTGTTCATAAAATGGGTACTTGAGGTATAAAATATTAATGCTGGTACATAAAGAGTTGCAGTTTTTATGTTATCCATGTGTGTGTGCGCGCAAGCCATCGAGGGAGGAGAGAAACTGTGTTGCAGAGAGAGGGAGAGGCGGTACTTAAGGAAGAGAGGGTGATGGCAGAATGGCAATTAAAGTGACAGTTAAGTGGGAGTTTTATTTTTGTTCTTCTTCACGGAGTAATTAGTAATTTTACTCCTGTGGTAGCAATTGATATTTTACTACTTCTAGATTCATTTTATATAAATAAAAAGATATAATTTTTGTTTATTTTTTTAAAATATATTCAAGAAAATAACTAATAAAATATCATAAATTATATCCAGTGCGACATTGAAGGGCAACCTTACCAATCTTGATTCTAAGCTTTGTTTTTACAATTAATTGTCTCTAAACTGCAAGATCCATGAAAACTTTCAACTTGTTAATCATGAGTTACCCAGTTTCGAGTCAGCAAACCAGCAGCATAATTGACTGATAAATGAACAGGAAAACGCAGCTTATCCATCTAAATTCCATGGTCAATCTCAACAAGCTTTCGCCCTTCGAGATTTTACCTTGCTCGTGTGAAGTTTCACCACCACGTAAACTACACAAGCAAACAAAAGAATGTTCTCCCTGTACAGGCTCCACCTGTGTGTGAAGAAAAAAGGTGCCCACCAAGAATTGGAAGGCACTTCACCTTTTATGATTGTTTGTCTTCACCACGTTTATAATTTGATATAATCGACTTTTTAATGTAGCTTCAATGATCGAAAGATGAAGATCCTTTTCTATCTTTGAATTCAAATTAGACTTAAGGTTACACAAACTTTGAGCAAAAAAAAGAAAAAAAAAAAAGAAAAGAAAAGACACTTATCCCACTAATTAACTAAAAAGAACAAAGTAGTTGCGGACTCCATTACCTAATTGTAATTGTAAGCATGAACAATCAAATAAAATATTAATGTCCATGATCTACAACTTCATGATTTTCATGTATAAATAAACATCTAAAGAAGACATTAAAAGAAAGTGTATCTAGACCCATAGCAAACCCCTTCAAATTAAATCCCGGATGTGAATCTTTTAGCCCCTTTAAATTATTTAGGTAAGTTTTGATGAAATAAAACTAATTATTATGGGTAGAGAGGGGATCAATTTTCTGAAGAGACTCCTTAATTCACACATCCATCAAGTTTGCAGTTATTAAAATAAAAAATTACTTCTCAAAAAGTTGACTAATAAGGTTTCAACATTAATATTCTATCAAACCATTTAATAGCCTATTATTTTATTTATGCAACCACATCTTATGATATTCTTCCACTTCACTCATATGATATTATCTTTCTTTGTGATTTAGTAAATATACTAATATAATACTCATCGAGTAACGCTAAAACTTTACATACATTGGTCTCGACATATATCATAATTAAGTAAGAACGAATAAGATTTATGACAGTTGTACATCATTTATTCGGCATAAATCCTTCCATGTACAACAATATTAGTCTTCACTTACCATGATCTGTAAATAAAAAACACATAATTGGTCCAACAATAATGCATTTATCAAAAACAATTCATGTTATCATTATTTTAATTCAATCATGTTTACCAAATAAAAAAAAGGAAATATCATAAACATCAGCTTATAGTGTCAAATACATAATCATTATAAAGTCATAATATAATATCAACAATTATATGTCATGATACCCACTATTTTACATGATTACTAAAAATTTTAGGTGACAATCCTTTCGTCAATGGATCAATAATCATAAGATTGGTGCTAATGTGTTCAATTAACACTCTTTGTTTATGAACTTCTTTTTTAATTACAAAGTATTTCAATTCCATGTATTTTGCACCTTTTTAATACCTTTTGTTCTTAGAAAAGAAGACAAGTTGCAAAATTATCACAATAAACTTTTAGCAGCTTGGTGATACTATCAACTACTCCGAGTCTTGAAATAAAATTTTGTAACCAATTCATCTGAATTATAGCCTCAAAGCATGCCACAAATTCAGCTTTTATAGTGGATGCATCAATAATAGATTGCTTTGCACTATTCCATAAGATTTCTCCTCCAGCTAAAAGAAACAAATAACCAAATATGGATTTTCATATATCTACACATCCAACAAAATCTAAATTTGAATATCTACTCACCTCAAGATGGTCAGATAATTTTATAAGTGAGCATCTAATATTTTATTCCTTGTAAGTATCTCAATACTTTTTTGTAGCCTTCCAATGATCTAAGCCTAGATTACTTTCGTACCTGCATAGCATTCCAACATCAAAACTGATGTATGGTCTAGTACAAATTTAAGCATACATCAAGCTCCCAACAATAGATACATATGAAATTTCTTTCATTTGTTTGTGTTCCAATTCATTCTTTAAGCATTGAATGAGACTGAACTTATTTCTTTTGTGAATGGGAATAGTATTTGTTGAGCATTTATTCATCCTAAATCTCTCTAAAACTTTATTAATATAGGCCTTTTAAGATAACCAAAACAATTCTTGTGATCTATCCCGTAATATTTCTATCCTAGTCATATAAGTTGTCTCTTCTATATCTTTTATATCAAAGTTATTAGAGAGAGAAAATTTTGGTCCCGTGAAGTAAACCAAGATCATTAGTTTCAAACAAGATATCATCAACATATAGAATAAAAAATATAAACTTACTCTCACTAACCTTTAAATATATACACCAATCAACAATGTTTTTTTTTAATCCAAAAGAAATTATTGTATCATTAAACTTGAGATACCATTGTGTAGGGGTGAGCATTTTCGGTTCGGTCCGGTTTTGAGCCAAAATAAGCAATCAAACCAAAATTATTTTTTTTCAATTTTTTGAACCGAATCGAACCAAAAACCATTTCGAACCGACCATGTTAGGTTCGGTTTGGTTTTTTTCCCTTCCAAACCATTTTAAACCGAAAATTATTTCTGGGTTTTTTCACTGATCATATTTTTTTAGGGATTCTATTTTTGTTTTATTTATAATTTCATAGATATGTGCTTTCTATGCTTACTTTCTAAGAAATCTTGGCTTTCTCAACAAGTATGACTCTTTTTTTAACTGATTGAGCATGCATGATATTTAGAAATTCAATCCCGATTTTCTTTTTGTTAGATCTTTGCCCAAGAATTAAACCTTGCAAAAAGATACACAAAATAAAAGGAAAGGACAGAAGTCATTTGACTGGAGAGAAAAAACACAAAGAAAAGATCAAAAGATATATGTTATTAAAATGTAAAACCATCAAAATATTATTATTTGAACAAGAGGAAACAAATCAAAGAGGAAGGGCCAAACCCTTACACGCTAGTTAAAAAAATTCCTTTTTTTTCCTCTCTAATCTTCCCTCCACTTCGTTTTGGAGCCGCCACCACACACCTGCAAAGAAAAAACCCTAAACTCGCTCTCAATAGCGACCGATCCAACTCTGTTGCACCAACTCAGTCTCCTTCTCCAATCAAAGAGGAGAGATGCAAAGAGAAAGAGAGGGGGAGGGGAGAGATGCATAAAGAAAGGGAGGGAGGAATGGCTGCTTTTGTGTTTAGGGAATGCAGAGAGCAAAGTTTAAGCTTTAGGTTTAGAGTTAGAAAAAACATTCTATTTATAGTTGTTTTTTTTTTAAGTGCTGGTCTGGTTAAACAGGTTCGGTTCAATAGGTTTCAGACTTTGGAAACTGAAACCAAACCGAACCAGAATTTTTTTGTGGTTTTTTAATCGGTTAATTCGGTTTTTTTTAGTTCGGTTTTTTCTGTTATTTTTTTTCCGGTTTAATCGGTTTATCAGTTTTTTTGCTCACCCCTACCATTGTGTAGAAGTTTGTTTAGTCCATATATTGATTTTTTAATTTTCACACCATGTGTTTCTTTTCTTCAACTGAAAATCCCTCAGGTTGATCTATATAGACCTTTTCTTCTAAATCCCCATTTAAAAAGATTGTTTTCACATCTATTTGATAAAACTCTAAATCATAATGAGCTACTATATCCATGATAATTCTAAATGAGTCTTTCCTGAAGACTAGTGAAAAAGTCTATTTGTAATCAATGCCATATTTATGAGTAAATCCTTTGGCAACAAGTTTGGTCTTATATCTTTTAACATGGCTATTTGAGTCTCATTTGATCATGAAGACCCATTTACATCCAACTCGTTTGCAACCTTCGAGTATTTTAATAAGATCCCAAACCTTATTTTGTTCCATAGATTTTAGTTCATCTTTCATGGCATTAATCCATTTGTTAGAATTATCACTACCAATAGTATGTGAAAATAAAATTGGATCATCATTAATTCCACGATCAAATCCTGACTCTTGTAAATATACCACCAATCATTTGCAATAACATACTTTTTTGTTTTGTTTTTTAGACCTTCTTAATGTTATTTCTTATGGTTCATCTATCATGAGTTCATCAACAATATCTTCATTGTGTGGTGTATAATTATTAATTTATTATTCTTGATAATTGTTAAACTATTCAATAATTTGAGGAACAACAACTTTAGAAGATGTAAAAGGTAATGAGTTTGTACCGTAACTTCTTAAATTTCCATATTATATGGTGTTTCACTCCCACTAACTTTATCATTTTTAATGAACTTAGCGTTTACAATTTCAACAATTCTTGTGTTATGGTTAGAACAATAAAATCTATACCCTATAGATTTTTCTAGATAACTAATGAAGAAACCATCGGTTGTTTTAGAATCCAGTTTCTTTTCATGTGTATTATAAATTCTTACTTTCATTGGGTAACCCCAAACATACAGGTGCTTTAAACTAGGTTAACTATCAATCCATAATTTATAAAGTGTTTTTAGTTTTGCCTTCTATGAACCCTATTTAACAAATACGCAATAGTTTTTAATGCATACATCTACAATGAGATACGTAAAGATTAATAATTCAACATACTCCTAACCATATCTAATAAAGTACAATTACGTCTTTCTGTTATACCATTTTGTTGTGGTGTATCTAGCATTGTGTATTGAGCATATATGTCATGTTTCTTAAGGAATTTAACAAATGGACCTGAAGATTGTCCAGTATCATGAAATCTTTTATAATACTCACAACCTCTATTTGACTTAATAAATCCCCCCTTCATTTTTATTTGTTTTTCAACTTCATTAATAAACACCTTTAAGACATCTATTGTTTGAGATTTTTCATGTAACAAATAAACATATCCATAACATAAATAGTCATCAATAAAGATGATAAAATATTTTTCCTTACTAAAAGAAGTAGCATCAAAAGGTCCACATATATCGGTGTGTATAATTTCAAGAAGCTGTGTACTTTTTATGGCTCTTTTCTTTATGTGTTTTGTTTTTTTTTAATACAATCCATACTGATATTAAGATAAATAAAATCTAAACCTGGAAGGATTTTATTCTTTATAAATCTTTCCACTCTTTATTTGAAAATGTGATCCAAACATTTATGCCACAAGTAAGCAGAATGTTCATTTACTAAATCATGTTTAGTACCAATATTATGATGTAAGGTCAAAAGAGTTTCAACAAAAAGCCTTTTAAGGTTCAACTTGTACAAATATTCAAAAATAATACCAGAACCAATAAGGTGATTATGTTTAAAAAAACTAAAACATCTTTTCCCGGATCTAAAAGAAGATTTAGCTTTATCAAGTTTGGATAAAGAAACTAAGTTTTGAGAAACTGAGGGTACATAAAGAGTTTGAAACAAGTCTAAATGATATATTGTGTCTAAAATCAAATGATAAGTTCCAATGGCTTTAACTGGAACTTTGACTCTGTTTCCCATATAGACAAGCTTTTCATTTGGGTTTGTGGTTTGGATTGAAAGAAATCTCTGCATTGTATTAGAAACATGAACGGTACATCATGAATCAATCCACTAAGAATTATAAGGAACCTTGATTAAATTTGATTCGAAACATACAAAAGCACAAGGTTTACCATTCTTTTCTAACTATGCCTTACATTTCAAGAAACCTTTCTAAAAATGTCTAGGTTTTCCATAAAAATGACACTTATCTTTCTCATGTTTCTTCTTACGAACTTGGAAAAAAGATTCATTTATCCTGAGTGGTCTATGTTTGCCCTTTCTATATTGTTTACCAACCATCTTTACAGCTTCTTGATTATTTACAAAATGAATGGAATGAGTTCCTTGATTCTTAAATCTCGTTTTCTCCTAAACAAGCATATTTTGCAATTCATGCACATTCTATTTGTTATTCGTGGTATTATAGTTCATTTGAAAATGACCATACTCAAGAGGTAACGAGTTTATAATAAATTGCAAAAGAAAACTGTCATCCACATTCATTCTCAATAACTTAAGTCTTACTATGATATTTGTCATTTCAATGATGTGCTCATGCATGGTACGAGAACCATCAAACTTCATGGTGGTTAAAGTACTCATTAATGTCATAACAAGTGAATTATTAGCAGTTAGGAATGTTCTTCCACAAATGTCATAGATTCCTTAGCACTTTCAGTTTTGGGAAAAACAAGCTTGATATTATTAATTAGTTTCTCATTCGCATAAACATTAGACTCAGCTTGTTTGATCTTTCATAAGCTTTATGGAAAGATTTTTCTTCGGTACTGCTAATGTCAATAATAGCAATGAGTTTCTCAACTTGAAGTGTCAAATCAAGATCCAAAACACCAAGGTGAAATTGGACTTGTTCACACCAATTAGAGAAATTAAGCCCATTGAATATTGGAACAGACAAAACAAATGAATGAATGAAAATAAAAATAGATACGGTAAAAATTCATAAAATACTCAAACATTAATACTTTGAACCAAAACTTAAATATATATATATATATAAATCCAAAAAAATATATTCACATAATGATCTCCTTTAGTGATACAACAATATACACAAAACAATAACCATAATGATACTAATAAAATTTGACTTTATTTGGTGGTTATATATGTACTAATTAGATACATCTACTATCTTTGGATATACAAACACATATTGACTACCAACAATTATTTTCATTAATTATAAAAACAACTAATCAATCTTTGGGTAATCCTAAAATATCTTATAACAATGAATTTCAATTTACCTAGAAATATTTATCATCATGACATTTATAAGCATCAAAATTCATGGGTAATTGAAAAGGAAAACATTACACAACGTGAAACTTATTTATCTTAAGGATTTGAATACTTTAGTGATAAAAGTTTATCATCATAATATTTATAAGCATCAAAATTCATGGGTAATTGAGAAGAAAAACATTTATACAATGTGAAACTTATTTGTCTTAAAGATTTGACGACTTTGTAGAATAACAAAATCATTCCTTTTTATTTAAAGTTGAATCTTAAGATGATATATATATCTTTCACATGATATTGTAATAAAAGAGAATCCCATATGACCCCGCACCTAAATGATAGAACCCACCTCTTTATTTTTATTTATTTATTACACGAGTGAAGGAAAATTAATGGCTGAGCTCTAAGATTCCCAGTGTACTAGGATTTAATGTGCGGATATAATAGAAAAGGTTTTTTATTTTTTTAATTTTTTATTTTGTTTCTCTCCCATTACATAGATTTCTGTCCTCTAGCTGAAGGCACATCCAAGTCATCTCCATCTTATTAATTCTATCTACTGGTACGTACAAGACCTTTTTATTTCAATTCCATTCATGTTCTTTTGCTCCAAACACAAATTCAACAATGATTGTCCGGCACAATCAAGTATCATCTAACAACTAGCTAGCACTTACTTATGACAAGATTTAATTATATCTTGAAATATTCCTTGATTCATCATCAATTAATATCATAATATATAGGCAGCAGGAGGTTAAAATAATAATAAAAAATCCCTCGTTAAAATCTAGGGTTTATAAGAAATTAAAAGAAACAATAAATTTCTAGTGAAGAAACATGCATGAGCTCCTAAATTCAATGCTCTGATAAGACATGTAATCAGTTATCTAATTGTAAGCATAAACAATCAAATAAAATTTTAATATTCATTATGTTAGAACTTCATCATTTTCACATGTAAAGAAAACTTTAAAAGAAAACGTGTCTGGATTTATAGTAAATCCTTTTAAATTGAAATCTCGGATGTGATTAATTGATGAAGAGAATTGTATTTCTCTTCTAACCCTTTTAAATTTTTTATGTAAATTTTAATCGAATAAAACATATTGTTATAGGTAAAAAAAA
>Ga0325410_1003591_pt1 | contig 17544 bp, 7 predicted proteins | sample PopdelMetagenome_16_FD_206182 | JGI IMG/M metagenome (GOLD analysis project Ga0325410, IMG submission 206182) | Populus deltoides microbial communities from Bellville, Georgia, United States - Xylem-PdIQD-R3 | ecosystem: Host-associated > Plants > Phyllosphere > Stem > Wood/Secondary xylem...
ACTTGATATGAAAAGTTTAGAATGTTGGTAACTGATAGTAGGTGATGTCTAATAACTTAAGTGACCAATAGCTTGTACCCATATAAGGATATAAGGTCTTTTTTGATGAATGTGGGACTCTTCAATGATAAAGTTAGTCATAGAAAAAAAGTACAATATATATGCAACATAGAATAAAGATATTATGAATTTTTAACTTGAATGATTCATGGTGTGTTTATAATCCATAAATTTTATCTTCTTGTGAAGAGAAAGGGTTAGAATGTAATTTTATATTTGTGATATTTTGAGCTGTATACTACTCAAAATAATACATATTGGATCAATATAAAATACTAAAAAACTCGCGTGGGGTTCTAGAAAAAACTCTCACGAGTGTTGAACATGAGCTCATTGGAGGTGATAAATGGATCTAGACGCGCTGTCTTGACCCAAGTATATTGAACAAACCCAAGCCCAATTGATGTTCTTATTGGGTCTATTATGAAGGAATTTTTTGTGTTTATTTTGGAGAATTTTTTTAGTTCATTTTATTTAAATCCATGAGTTTTCACTCTACCTTGCATTGCAAATCCACGCTTGCTAGCTATAAGCATAGCAATTCATGTAAACATGTAAATTTTAGGATTAAGATACTATAATAAAATGGATTATAAATATTTTCGTCAAAATTGAAATGAAGACTGCAATAATGCTGCTGACCAGTAGTTAATTAGCTACATCAAAGAAGAAAACGAGGTGCTAGAGTACTCCCGGTGCATTCACAGCATGCAGTCTTTCTTCACCTAGAGGGTACACAATTCCATGAGGGCCATTGACTTCCAAAATACCATGAATTCAATCTTTATCTCTTGACATTCTCCACATGAAAGTTACATTTTAGAGTAGTATTAAAATCCCGGCAACCGTGATGGAGTGTGTGTATTATATATACTAGAAGTGCTGGTAGACTACAATCACGACTTTAAGCCCCCCATGATCAAGGGCAATCAGGTTCACTGACGTTTGTGCTGGTAGATATGATTCAGTGTGCTAGCTTCTCTATATATTTCTCCTTGTTGTTTCTTTTGTTCTTGAATAGAATTATAACGCCTCCGAAATCATTTTGTTAATTATTATGATAAAATCCATATGCAATCATTGCCATCTTATGAAAAAACATATATTACATGCTTTTTGCGAGGTACGTATATATATATGCTCAGCGACGATGCAACTTACAAATTAATATATATATATATATCATTGACATTAATTGCTGTATATATATAATTATATATTATAAGTAATGATGTTTGAAAAAGAAATTATGAGATGGAGTACTGGTGGTCTGTGAGTACTTAAACACACGAAGCAATTACATATATATAATTAGTTTTTTTATTATTAGTATGAATTAATACTCGTTAAATACAAGCATCATGCTTTTGCCTGGCCCTAACGCATCAAACTATATATCTAATATATATATGAATCCGACCTCTGTCAATCTCGTTTGGGCCAAGACTATATGCATAAAACTCTATCAAATATTTAAGCATCAGGATTCAAACGAAATATATAGAGCCGTGGTGATTTTGACTCCACTCGTGCATTGCAGAACCATGCCTGCCTGCCTGCTAGCTATAAGCATGGATTTAAATATGTGACTGTAGATTGGAGGATTGAAATGATATGGGAAAATCAAGAACGAATTAATATGCTCGTGAAAGATAAAAGGAAAACTGTAGCAATGCTGACTAGTAGCAAGCTACATAAAAGAAGAGAAGTGGTGCTGGACCGCTAGAGCTTCCAAAGAACCTGCCTTTTTTCCTCCTAGAGGCTGTAGAAGCCTGCCAAAATTCAACTCGATCTCCATCACATTCTTCACACAAAAAAAAGTAGGTAGAAGTTTACTAGAGTTTAAAGTAAATATATATCCCTAATCTCACACGAGATTGAGTATTTTACTAGGAATTGAACTTTTTTGCTAACATGAAGGGGCTAACAAATTCAACCCATATGGGCATGTTTGGGATATGGCAATCACGACTTTAAGCCCTCCATGATCAAGTGACAATCGAGTAGGTGATCTCTGTGTTGATTGCTTCCTTTGTTCTTATTTTCTTCTTAGATTGTAGTGCCTGCAAATTAATTAAATCATCCTGTCATAATACTATTAAATTCATATTCGATAAATCTTCCAATTATGTCTAATCAGATCATCGACGTTGATTTATTTATATCCTAGTATTGATGTTGGATTCCTCGATGCAGTATCTTAACTAAAACAAGCCCCAATTTAGGGATGATCTCTTTACTTATTTTTTCTGAGAATGAACAGTTACAGGCGATATCAAACCCTAGACTCAACCAATATCCTCCGTTAAAGTTTGAATGCACTAAGATGATATGGAAAATATATCCTGGGAATCACTAAAAAAGGAATTTTATCTCACTTAATATGTCAATTAATCTGAAAATATCATTTGCTATCAAATATATAGAAAACAAGACAGAAAAAAAAGTCCTTCGCTGTACCGTACATCCGTAACCCCTTTTTCAAGAGAAGAAATAGTTAAATATAAGAAGAATTTCATTTCGTTATCTCACAGTAACATAAAATCCATAATAAAAATAATTCATTGATCCTATACTCTTGTGAGTAAAAAACACTGAATTCCCAATATATTAAATAATTGCTCTTTCAGAAATAATAGGCTTCCCGTCATCAGGCCGCCAGCCTCAGAGAGCGGCTAGCTAATTAATTCATTATTAAGTATATTCAACGGTAAATACACTGTAACTGAGAGAGAGGACATCCAGTGCCCATTTGTCCCGATTTGCAGAGTCATAGGTAGGCGGCCGAAGTCTACAGATTTTAGACAATAAACTATTAAGGTGATATGTGAATAGAGTACACTACAGCATCAATTGAAACGGTCCATTTTTAGCATGATTTATATTAATTAGCTTGGAAAATACTTGACCCTGTAATTTATTCCATGCCCATCCTTGGTGTGCCACGTTTCCAAAGGAGACCACCATTACCTGCTTTTTTTTCCAGAAAAAGAATAAGAAAATTTTTTCAAGTAATGTGACATGACACGTCCCCTTTCATTGACCTAATCCTCTTTGCTTTAACTAATTTTCCACTAATTATAATTAGTTGGCCAAGATTAACACGTAGTGTCCTGAGATGCCATTGAACACCTCTGCGTGACACCATATTAATTGGCTGAGTAATGTAGAGTGTTTTTGGACCTTGCAATGTTTAAAAAAAAAAACCCAATATAAAAAATATAATATTTGATAAATAATACAATTTAAAATCATATATAATATTTATAATTCACGAAAACAATTATTCTTTTATATATATATATATATATATATATATATATATATATATATATAAAACAGGGTCAGAAGGAAACACCGTAATAACACCATTAATACAGTTGAAAAGATATACATGACACGAAACCACCAGCAAGAAGGGAAAAAAATTAATAATGTACGGTTGCCTAAATTAATTTAACTTGGAGGAAGAGTGTAGAAATTTTAACGAAAGAGACAAGATAGTTGACTGATACTGTGGAAAGACCTTGGGATCAATCACATCAACCTCGGAGAAAGTCACCTAACCCCTATCATGAACTTCCTTGCGTCCATGTTAGCCACTCGTACGCTAGCCTTCGGTGTTTGTTTTTGCCGTTGGAGAAGAGATCATTTCTCCCCAGGTTTTTTTTTATAATTTTATTTTTAGTATGATGATTTTAAAAATAAATAAATACTATTTTAATAAATTTCTGAAGAAAAAAAAAACCATGCTTTATTGCTTACAGTAATGTTTATGATTAGAATTAACATCTCTCCCACCCTAATAATTAATTACTCACCGGCCCGTGTTAACTTTTCCTACCAACCAGCCTCTTGCTAGCTTGCGCCAGTGTGCTCACCTTACCGCTCCTTTTACATGTTCTTGCCATCTTTCTTTCTTTTCGAGAGATATCACGCATTTTATAATTTTCTTCTTTTTTTCCAGTCTCTATGCGGCGAGATAAGGTGTCTGAGCATGCAGATGGACCTTTGGGCTTCGTTTGGTAGCGCGGATGTCCACGCTGTCAAAGAGGCACTGGGATTGTTTGCACTGCAGCTAGCATGCTGCTCTCAACTTCCTCGTAGACTTTATATCATCAACTCTTTTGATATTGATTCATGATGTGGAAGAAAAATGGCACGATGAGGTTGAAAACTTGAGCTGGATTTTTGTGGTGGAGCAGCGAAAGAGAAAAGTCGCCCTGCGATTGACTTCTATATATAACAAGGTGTTCGACGCCGTCTAGACTATCATGGTCGAGCCTCCTTACGCTTGCATGAGCAGGGAAAAGAAAGAAATTCACCTCGCCTTGACAATATATATCAGTATAAACACCACTAAATCTGCATACTTCTTCTTCTTCTTCTTCCCCTCGCAGATCTAATAAATTTGGATCACGTGAATTTGTTGGTTCCCCGAACACAAGACAGTAGAAGGCTTTCGGCGGTGCAATTTCGAATATCATTATCAATATAAAGTAAAGCACTGATCAGTACTCGCTGGATAAACTTCTCACCCAACACATGCATATATGCACTAATGGTTTTTACTAAATTAATCATACCATTCAAGATTTATTAAGATGCTTTACTGAAGAAACGAGCTAGCATATACTGAATCGTCAAGTATATAAAATTATGATTTATATATACCATAGAAATCTCAAAAAAATAAAATAAAATAAAAAGGCATTGAGGGCATTAGAATGCTATCCTGAAAGAGGTTGGGGGTTGAGGACAGGGGGAGAGTGAAGGAGACAAAGGTATGGGGCCTACTGTCGCAACCGAGCACATGATCTTACGTCGGACGGCTTCCAACTACCACCCAAAAATAGAGGAGTTGGTAATGTGTGCGATGCGGACGTTTCTCACCTCTGTTGCATTATCCCCCCTAATCTTTCTACTATTTACATCCTTGCCACTCTTTCATCACAAACCTACTTTTTTTTAAGTGTCCTTTATAGTTGATCTTTTTCAACCATTAATAAAAATGATCCCACCTTGTCAGTTCTTGTACGTATTTCACATTCTCTTTGTTTATTTATTTATTTATATATAAATCAAAATCTTACAAGGGAAGATCTCGATGTAGTTTAGTTGATATTTTTAAATTTTATTTTCTTGAGATCATGATATTTTTAAATCAGATGGTAAAATAAAAAGTTCCCGTGAATTCTTTAACACTATCATGCATGAAAAGGATGATCTTGATAGAATTAGAGATAAAGACGTGGTTTCGGTGCATAAAAAATTATTCTAGAAATACCCAGAATATAAATATATAAAACTATGGAAGGATATTGTGAATATAAAGGGATTGTAGAGTTCATGTTTTGCCTAGTAGAGTAAGTAAATTGTTACCTACAAAGAAATATAAATCGCAAAGTCGAATAATTATAAAATTCTGATGTAGAATTGAGGAGGATTATCTTGCCATGCTTAGATACCGATTGATTTCATCGCTGAATCTCTTGTTAATCTCAACATTCTCCACACGAAATTGCTTGGTTTATATACCCTTGATCATCATGTGATGCGAAGATCTATCTATCTATATATATATATATATGTTTTCCATACGAAATTAATGGTGAAGGCGATATTGTATGATAATTGAGCATTTGAGGGTCGTCGTTTTGGAAAGGAAGGCAAGGATCCAGAAGAAAACTTGGAGGGGCCCTCGGACAAGGTTGTGCATGTGATGTTGGTAGAAGTTGAACTATTTAGCAGTGAAGGGAGGGCAATTATTACACCATTGATGGTGAAAGAAGCAATGAGTTAGTAATAATAATAATAAGAAGAAGAAACTTGAGCCTTGTTGTTTAATTTTTCTTCCTAGAGTAAGAGAGGGAGAAGCCATGGATCGAGGGCTAATAAAATATCTCATGGAAGCTTCTATTGCCTCTACCTAACACCTTTGAAAATGAAAATAACAGGTTAATAGTTGAAAAGTGGCTACCTTTTCTACATGGGAATGGCCATTTTCTTTCCCTCCTTGCTCTCATTTCTTCGGGCAAGGATCTTGTTTCAAGGCAGCTACCACCACCAAATGGGTCCTCGTCTTCGTCCTAGAACTAGATTAATTTCCTTCATTTTCAGAGCTTGAGAATTTAGTGTTCAAAGATCCCTTTCTTGCTTGATGTTAATTTCTTTCCAGCAATATCTTTCTATTTTTTTCCAACCACTTCTGTGCCTGGTACTGGATTAATTACTAATTAAAATTGTTAATTTATTGTTTGCTTCATAATCCAATTACTATATATTGTTTTTAATGACAGAACCTCTTGTTTTTGTGTTTATAATTGTATATTTTAAAAATATATTTTGCTTGAAAAAAAAATCAAATTATGTATTTTTATTATAAAGAATATATATATATAATGCATTTATTTCGAGAAAAGTAATTCATAAACATACAAATGACACAGAAATAAATAAAAATAATCATATATGTTTTGTATAAAACCGGTCTATTGTTTTATTAATTATCATAATTATAAAATCGTAGTGGAATTGTAAGAGTTCTCCAGGGTTTAGTTTAGCTTTTACCTGGTAATTAAAGTTTCAAGAGTTTACTTCTTGACTACAATTCTATCGTAGGTTAGTAATATATAGTAAATAAATCAAGGCATATGAAGTCTCAAGCAAAATAAACTTAATCAACCCCCCAAGTTCTTGCCCTGGTTCGATAAATGGGATTGAATTCTCAAGAAAATAGTCATAATTCTTTAACTTGATTGACAATTACGGTATAAATTATTTAATTAAACCACTAATGTATATAAACAACCCTTAATTAATAAATCCATGTAAAGACATTATTTCACGTTATCACCGCACGGTTTTTTCTTACTAGATTTAATTAATGTTTTAAACTAGAACAAAACATTAAGATTTTGACTCGTAATACAGGTGAATTCGCTCTTTAAACTATGAATTCATAATCTTTCACGAAATCGAAACGATAAACGAAAGATTCACTCTTTAATTTATATATATATATTGTATTTATAATGTTAAAATCCATCTAAAATAAATTGCGGTGGTTGAAATTGAACGTAAGCCAATCCAAAATATAAACATTGCTGGTTAGGATTTGATCTGAATTCAACCCTGCGATGCAATTAATTAGATAGTTTTAAAACCCAACTAAAACTCGATTGTTATCAGGTTATAGCTCGAAAATGTTAGCCCTAGTTAATTAAAAAGCTACATCTTACTAAAACATATTCAACAAGTTTTGTTATTAGGTTTTATCTAAATACAGGTTAACTCGGGTTTATATCGGATTAATTTTTTTTTATTTTTTCAATTCAAGCCGGTCTAAACGACAGGGTTTTATAACAGTGGTTGGATGTGTTATGGGGCTTAGATAATCAATATAAGGTTGGTAGAGAGTGGCACTGCAGACAGTTTTTAGTTTCTCCACATTTTTTATATACGCTTTTATTAGAATAGAAAAGATGGGTTACCCACCCTCCTCGTTTCTCCTCCTCTCACGGCTTATCCATTTTTTTCTACTACAGCAAATCAAACTTTTCCAAAAAAGACAATCCCAAAAAGATTCTAAAATCGACAGCAAGATAATTCACAAAAAATATTAAAAAAAAAAAAAAAATTGCTGGCATGGTAAGATCCTTGTAGATGATCTAACATTTCTCAAGTTCTTGGCAAATGGATCGACATCTTGTTCGGCAATACTCACCCCTAAAACCACAAGAGAGAGGAGGGAACACATCTTGAATTCAAATCCTTTAGAGAAATATTTTAAAAGGGGATGATATTTTTGGAGAAATAGTAAGTATATTAATTAATTAACTGTTGCTTTATGTTTACCTTCTGGCAACAACAAAAACTGAAGAATCAAGCAAAGAGAACAAATCAAATCTCAAAGGGTGGAAAAGGCTCATCAATTATAATGATCACTAACCTGCACTAATAGTATATGTGCACTATCATGCACTAATCATGAATTCATACAAATTTGAGAGTAGGAAAAGAAATGGAGGAATTAATAAAGAGATTTTCAATTTAATAGGCAATCCCTTTCTCCTTTCTCTCCATTCTTTTTCAACTACAGCATCAACATTAATTAGCCCCAAATATCTTTATTTCATCTCTAAACTTCTATAATCCAAAACACCACTTTTCATCCCCAAGAAGTCATAACCAGTCTTTGTGCTAGTGCTGCCACTGCTCCCAACAGTGCTCACAATAACATTGCAGCTGCAATCCTTGCTGTTTTGTAGCCCCAAACTGCAAGCAAAACAAAGACTTCCACTTCCTCCAGTTTTGAATGGCTGGTGATGATCAGGCTGGTTTTGGGAAGGAAGGCTAATTCCAAGTTCGAGATTCAAGTCTGGACACCTTTCTTGAACTTGGGTTTTCTCTTCTTTGCATACGAAAGCAGTTGCGCTAATTATCTTCTCTTTATTTTCCTCTTTAATTATAGAACCCAGAGACTCTTCTTCAAGTACTGAAGTAGTAGTCGTGGTGAAAGATATTGTTGTTGTGGCTTCTTGTACTGCTGGTTCGTTGAGTGGCCTATGAGTTGCGGGATCTATGCCTCTGTTCAAAAGCTTCCTTCTTATGTGTGTGTTCCAGTAATTCTTTATCTCATTATCTGTTCTCCCTGGTAATCTTCCAGCTATGAGTGACCATCTACGGCAAGGATAACAAATATCATGAGCATTAAATAGTCAACTGTATACAAAAGGGTTAATCTTTTTCTATTGTTAGCTAGCTATGCTTACTTGTTTCCAAGGAGGCTATGGAGTTTGATAATGAGCTCATCTTCTGCTTCGGTGAAATTGCCACGTTTAAGGTCAGGTCTTAAATAGTTGATCCAACGAAGTCTGCAACTCTTGCCACATCTAAGAAGGCCAGCGGCTTTAGGAAGTGAGCGCCAGCAACCTTCACCGTGAGCTCTAATGTAAGCAACAAGGCGATCGTCTTCCTCCTTGGTCCACGCACCCTTGTTTGTATGGGCTTTTTCACAGCAAGGAGACCTTCCCATTTCAGTAGGATATTTTTGGTGGGTCTTTTTTTTTTTCCTTCTTTCTTCTTAGAAGGGTGTGCGGTGTTGTGGTAGGACTAGAGACGGAGGCCTCCTTTTTTCTTGTTGCTAGAACATCAAGGCCGGCCCTCGAGAAGTGATTTTATAGGCTTTTGACTCTTTTAGAGAGAAAGAGAGAGAAAGGGAAGGGGGTAGAAGTGACCCTAATTGCTTCTAGATGCGAGTTGGTGAGACGGGGTCGAGGGGGTGGCTGGTGGTATCTCTCTTGATGGTATTAGCATAAAAAAAAGGGACATTAAATATAGCTAACCTTCAGGTAGGTGTAAAGTAAGATTATATTAAATTGCAGGCAGGAGGACATGGTGTGTTCTCTGTCCCCTCCCTCTTTTTCTTTTTTATTTCATTTTTTCTTGTATTTAACTCTGGACAACTTTTGATTAATTGCTTTAGATGGCTCTCCAATCTTCCCTAGCTCACTAGACAACATGTACTAGAATTCATGCACGCCCTTATATTTATATCCCTATTGTTGTTGGAACTAACACCGATGAGGGTGGGTCTGTAGTGAGGTCCAGTTTCGTTCTTTCTTTCTTTTTATGCCCAATCACCATGCTTCCATGATTCTTAAATGCCCTTTATCCTACAACGAATCGGTTACATCTTTCTTTTTAGTTATTATCTTGACGCCTAAGGAATCCATCTCTGTTCATATGTGAGTGAACCAATGGAGCTGGAATTTGATGATCTTGATCTGGACTGTTTCAGATGCTTAACGATGAGGTTTTATAAGACTTAAATCCCATTAAAAAAAAAACCCCACTGTTTAAATGAGTAGATATTAATCTTAGGTCATTGCAATGAGATCTGGGGTCTGTTTTAGGCTTAAATGAATCAAGTTAGGTTCATGGTTTTCAGCTGAGGATCTTGCTAATTAGTAAGTTAGTTGTGATGGGTAATGGAAAAGAAATGCTCAAGTGTGCAGATGGTAGTTAGCTGTGGCTCATTATTCTATTGGTATGCATGAGAGAGAGAGAGGGGGAGGGGGGGTTTCTAGAAGAGTTGGAGGTTGGATTCAAGGGAAGATGACGAAAGAAAAGGGAAGAATAGGGAAAAAGATAATGAGCGTGGTTGTGGTTGTATGTGGGATTTGGTTCACCTTCCACTTTTTTTCCTTTTTCCTTTTTTTTTTTTTCCAAACCTTGTGGTACAAGTTCAGGCAATAAGAAGGTTGATTCACCTTTTTGTTGTTATTATCTCTCCCCTCCGATTTGCGAATTATTTGCTACCCACCACCACACAGTCTCTCTCTCTCTCTCTCTCTCTCTATCTATCTATCTATTTCCATATATATATATATATATCTCATCATGAAATCCAAGTGGACGGGAAGGGTGAAGGATCATGGGTAGAAGTTGCTGTCAAATGGAGTGAGAGAGGGAAGGATGTCCACTTGTGTAAATTATGAGTGTATTTCACCTACTTTTTCACCGTCTCTGACCATCTCTCGACTGGTCCGACTCTGGGCTCACTTGGATGTTGAAACTTGTGTGATTTTATTCCCGCACAGACCTCCCCCTCTCCCCCTTCGTTTTTCACAGAACCCCACCTAAGCTTATCCACACAGCTTTCAAAAACTAACCACACAACAAAGACAAGTTGTTGCTACATTTAATAATGGCTATGCTCGAGAATTAAAGGGTGAAGGTAGTCATTGATATGCTCAACAAAAGAATTTACTCTTGCAACATCTACAATTAGATGCGTTTCTTTTCTTTTTTCTTTTTTACAATAACTAGTCTTGTTTGTTTCGGTTTTTTAGAAATCAATTTTTAATTTTTTTTGTGTTTATTTATCATTTGATTAATAAAAAATATTTTTGGGTTAAAGTAAAATTTAACTTGATTTTATTAGACGGAAAACATTTTTTAAATTATTAAAAATTCAAAAATATTTTATTATTTATTGATTATATAAAATTTGATCCTTAATATTTTGTTATGAATTTTTTTTTTAGTTTGATTTAATTTAAATTTTATATCAATTTTAACCCTATTATTTTGATTATTATTTATTTTTTTAATTAATTTTTTTATTTATCAAATTTGATTCTCATTCTATTAATTGATATTCATTTTATTTGAAATAATTTATGAAATTATAATTTTTTTTAATTTTATTATCTTTTGATTTCTTTATCTTTTAGATTTGATTTTTGTTATTTTTATTTTTATTTTTTAAAAAATATATTTTATAAAATTGAATTTTTTAAGTTATTTTTCATTTTATTTTTTATAACATAGTCAATTACTAAAAAAAATATTTTCCTCAAATTATTTTACAACACTATAATATATATAAAAAAAATAACTTTTTTAAAATTTACTTTTCATAAAAGCTATTTCAAAAAATACTTTCCACCGTACAAATAAATCACATCTACATTAATCATTCATGTCTCTGTGTTGTTTCAGTACAAATCTCATCACCTCAATCAGTTAGGTTATTGTACACTGTTGGTTGGCACAAATGTCTCTTTCCCTACTGGTTCCCACTACTATTTGTGCACACAAACAAATAACTGCCCAAAAAGAGAGAGAGAGAGATAGAAGGAAAAAAATCAATCAAATTTGTGATTTGGTACAATCGGTTTTTTTAGGACTAAGCTTAGGATTGGCAACACTCAAGAATAAGTGGTGATAGCCAGCCAAGCAAGCACGTGAATGTCATGTGCTTAGGTACTGAGCAGGCTTGTGGCAGAGTCCTTAAAACTCTTAATTACCTCTTTGGCAGCCCTCCCCATGTGGGACTCCTTAACCTTAGCAGTTAGCACAAGGCAGCTTCCTATGACCCACAATTAGGATATAGCTCGAAACAACGCTTTCTCCAAACCAAATTAATGCACTTTTAATTTTTTGGATACATTATTGATGGAGAGAAGAACCAATCAGATCTTCTACATCCATCCTAACCAAATCCCACTTTTATTCTAAGGGCAATACTGTAAAGCACCACATAACGGGGAAAGGGTCTTTAAGTATTGAAGCAAACGCAGATTTAAGAGGAAAGGCACTGCGATGGAGTGCAAGAAGAGATCAACTGGTAGCAGCACCAGCTCCTCTCTCCCTACATCTCTGTTCAATGCCATGAGAAACTTTTTTTCTCGTGACTTTTTGTTGAATTTGAATCCACCATGAAAGAGTAGGAAACAAGCCCACTTCCATGTGTATATTCACAATCGATGCTCCAAAACAGTGAATATACTGTTTACTGTTTAGATAACCAAGTTTCGTCTCAGGCCGTAAGACGCCTCAAGCTACGCAATAAACTAGGGCCTTCGTTATCCAATCATGATAAACCTCAGATTCAAGGACTTGATTTGTTTCTTTCTGGATCTAAAGTGGGTTGTGGAGAGAGTGGAAAGACTTCTGCTGTTCATGAAAGCATTAAAATATGTCTCAGGATAGAAAACATGAACAACGACAGGTGAGGAATGCAAGACATCATAGCCATACACCCAGCTCTTCCAATCCATTGCTTATCGTTTGAAATGAACACTCAAATCAATATCATTGAAAAAGTTGGATTCACTATTAAAGATAAGAAAGAAAGCATCGAGAGTAGTGTGGGCACGCACCTAACCATGTGTACCAAAGTCTTCAATGCAAGAGACATCACCGGAATTTTGCATACCTGTTAATAAGATGTTACTTTCTGGCACAATAAGTTCGCAAATTGATCAAAGAAATTCATTTGTCATACGTGTTTTGATATTTGACTATGCAATGAAAAGAGATTGCTTGTATAGAGTAAAAGTATGTGTTTTGGCTGTTATTGGATACAAATATTGAGTGTTCAGCTCGTGGGCTGTGAAAATTAAGCAAATGCCACTGACTTGTTCAAGAAAATTACAGTACATGAGAAGGTTAGCCAGCGTCTACTTCATTTTCTTGCGAACTTCGTAGAAATAGCTAAGGATCACAACAGCCGCAGCAACTGCAACTCCAGCTGCACTCTGTGCCAGTACAGTGGTATCCTTTACCTTGAACCCAGAAGACTCTTGAGTGAACCCCAGTTCTGAAAGCTTCTTATGCGAAGCCGCGTAGTCTCTAAAGAATGCTTCTTCGTCCTGAGAAACAATAAAAATTGAACAAAAAGAAATCACGTATCATATTATACCCCCAGAGTTAAGCAAGCACGTTGAAGTCACCCCACAGTCCATGAATCTAACTATGACACCAATCTGAATCTCGTGTATTATTTATTAATGATTCTAGTTCGAGGTGCAAATCAAGGTATAGATTTACACCTGCGATTCCCAATCCCAAGGGGGGCAAAGAACCATAAGGTTGCTAGTTGGTGAATAGAAGCTTGAAAAGGGCCAGAAAGCCCACTTTAGGGTAACATTAGATTAGGGTCCAAACTAACCCTGGACAATGTAATTCATTGGTGTTCAAAAAAACGACTTTCGAACCGTTACCCATCAATTAAAAAAGATCTATCGAAAGGAAAATAAAATGTATAAAACTAGGTTTCAAGATGGTCGAGCCAATAGTTTTATCCAGACCCAACCTGCATTGAAAAATCAAAGCAGGTTGAAAGGGGATCGGAAAAGTTTTGACGAGCCATTCATGCAACAAGTCATTTGGTAAAAATAAAAGCCCACATTACCTTAGCATACAGCTCAACATAAGGACGGAAAGCAGGGTCATCCAACAAAGCAGTGTCTGTTGGAAGTTTCAATAACCCGTCTGTCTCCCCTTTCAACATTTCCCTAGTACCGCCAGAGAGTGAAAGATTAATTAATTTCATAATCTCTACACAGATAAATGGTAGTATGCTGAGCTTGCTTTAAAACTTACACAAAGTACGAGTTATCAAACTTTAGAGGTTCCTGAGTCCAGGGCCCTTCAAAACCAGATCTGTCTGGATGTGCCCTTCCCTAAACAGAACAATATCCGCCAAAAGAATTACAGATTTGAGCATATGTGGCTTATCAGATCTACGTAGAACATCAGAAACAGTTCTACAGAATTACCAGAGTATGACCTCCAGAAAGTGCCACGATATCTTTATCAGACAGACCCATCCGATAAAAGATGTCCCTCAAATGTGGTGAACCTGCCATGGTTCACAAATGAAGAGTGAAAATACAAGTCCTTTCAAAGTGCCCTATTTAAACATATGAACTTTCAACAGGTATGCATAGCCAACCCACAGGCACTCTTCTAAGGATCAATGTGAGCAGATTCCAAAGAACAAACAAGAATCATTGATATGTAGCTGTCTAAAATGTGAAATGGTCCCCATGAAATTTCTCAGTTCTGCATCAATATTCATCTTCGATTAGCTTCCCCTAAGCTCAGTGGCGAAGCTAGAAGTATTTATTAAGGTGGGGAAATTGTTTTCATAGGTAAGAATTAAGAAAATTATGGGGGCAACTAATGTATTTTTATTTAAAATTATCATGAAAAATTGAAAGGTACAAGGATTAAAGTGGGAAGTATAAAACAATTAAAGGGGTTTCATAGTTAAGAATTAGGAAAATTATGTTGGGCGACTAATGTATTTTTATTTAAAATTATCATAACAAATTGAAAGTATAAGGACTAAAGTGATAATTATGACAAATTAAGGGGTGCAATTGCCCCCCTTCCCTAATGTATAGCTTCGCCCCTTCCTATGCTGAAAGTCTGAATAAACAGCCCATACGAAGATCAAACAACATCAATTTTTTAGTCATAGAACAGCTGCAAATTACAACTTACACACAAATTTCTTACACAGAAATCAGCACGAATCTATGCGCGTTGTGAGATGAAAGAACAGATCAGTATGACTGCTCTATCAGCAGAACCAACGCAAGTAAAGATCATCGCATGAATTGAGATACGAGAACCTGACACTCCTCCACGTTAAACCACCTACTAATGGTAGAACTCTATGGATTTAGGAGTAATTTTATGAGACAGAACATATGAAAGGTTCTGAAACCAACAAACAAGCAATTATAAGTGATTCACCTACAAATAATCTTGCCTGAAAATCTAGCATGTATCTTCATGTGCAATGCTTAGAGTAAACAAATGCATTGGGTCCCCAAAATGAACTTGCTTTGCATTTTGTGTGACGGTTCTGCCTCTTAGCCAAACACCATAACAATTTACAATCCTGGCTAACATTTCAACTCGTGTTCAACACAATACCCACATTAAGGAAAGAACTTTCAGGTCCGCATGGAACATAAGTTCTCAAAAATTGGAAAACTAGATTTTTGAAATAGAAATTCAATAGACTGAGAAGACGACTTGAAGACAGCTAAATTCAATGGATAATTATAGCCAGCGAAACTAGTCTGCTGCGCATCAGTCCTGTACAGCGCATACCCCCTTAACTATTAGTTCTCTTGATACTGTAAACATGCAATGGATAGCTTATTTACAGAATGACAAAGACACAACAAAACACATAAATTCACCTTCCCTTTGAATCAGGTTTAGCTAAGTTTATGACATTAGAAGAAAGCAAACAACGATTTGAGAATTTCCAGCCCCTGAATTAAATTAAAGAAGTTTCCACAATAATTAAAATACTGAAAATACCTAGCTTAGCATTTGGAAGTCGCCCTTCCTTGGGACAAATATTTGAATCCTAAGAGATCGGACATATAGTCAGCATTGTTATGAACTCATAATCACCTATATCGCCGAGAAATGCCACAATCACATACCCTTCTACCAGGAACAAAATCAATGGTTGGACCCCCAGTGACCTCCACTGCAACAACACCTGCAAGCTGAACATGAAAGTTGTTGACTATGAATCAAATTGCTCATTGTGTTCGGAAACCCAACAATTATAATCAGAATATTCAAATATTTCATATTCAAACCACCACTCATTGTATATCAACAACTACACTAATTTTGAACTGAATGTACCGACTGATGTAACAATCATGGAATTTAAGGTTTGATGGTGTGTTCATAGTTTGGCAAATATAGTTGGGTATCCTGCCAAGGATCAGAGCTGCAACCATGAATCCATGATAGTACATCTGACAGTGTGCACCTCCCAATATCCTTCAACAAATTCCTCCTATATAGGTAGGAAAAAATACTAGAAGAAAATCTCTCCAAATTCTTCCCTGCAAAACTTAGAAACCTATTCATCAATTAAAAGGACACCGTTGGTATCAATATTCGTGAGCGCTCGATACCAACATGGATGACAATGAGACAGGAACACTTTACTTGCATTAATAGAACTCGTCATTTCATTGCAATTAACGTAAAATTATTGAGAAGATTGACTAGACAGGTCAGGCAGACACATTTTAAAACTTCAAGCCTTGTGATTTAGTCGTGTCAGTGGTTGTAACGTCCTAAGAACTTGCATCTCTATCCACAAACTATATAGTTAGTTTTTCCATTCCCCAGGAAAATGAGCGTGCGTTCCTGGACACGTGTGCGTGTGTGATCCTTGGAATATTCCATGCATGTTCCACCTCTCCACTCACCCACACGAAAAATCGCTACCTCATTTACATTATAATCACAAGTTTTTCAATTACATATCCACATATGTTATTTTTTGACAAGAAAATCAAGATAAATGTTAATTATTAACTACCAAATCTGTGAAACAACATATTAAATAGGCATAAAAATGGAAAATACTATTATTAATTAAACAGTTATTTAATTATCTGCATCATTAATTATACAATTCATCAATTAATCAAAGAAAATCACCTGGTATAAATCCGCATAAGTAATCTTCGGATGTTTCGCCTTCACTCCCTCTAAAAAATTAAAAAATCATAATCATAATCAAATATTAAAAAAAAAAATCAACGAATCAAGTGAGTTAAATTTCAGTGGAACTAACTAACCGCAAAAATCGATAGCGATTTTCAAGCCACTATTAGAACCATGAGAGTACTCTTCTTCATTCCTTATCGAACCATTAGCTCCTCCTGTTTTCGAGTTCTTATCATACGTTCCTGCATCATGCCACCTTCAAAAAAACCATAACCGGAAAATAAAAAATCAATCGAAACAGTAAGATTCAAACAAAGACAATGAGTGGTTAGTTAGTTGGTTAGTTACGCTAAGCGAAGCATGAGAGGAGCGCAGTTTTTGTAAGCGATGAGAGCACGGAGATCGCGACGTGCTTTGTCGATCTCTTTCAGGTACTCTGTGTCAACGACCGGTAACGCCATCGAAACTCTCTCTCTCTCTATGACTCTAACAAACTTGAAGAAGGAAAGAGTGAAATTGAGAGGACTGGCCTATAAAATGAAATGAGAGCTTTAAATTTTGGATAAACTGGCAAGTTTGGATTTTGCGTGGGTGGGATCAGTGGTAATCTTGTTGAGATTGCTACGTGGCAGCGAGCTTGAGGGTCGATGTTTTATATGCTTTTTTTACTCTTTTTTTTTTTTTTTT
>Ga0325410_1003593_pt1 | contig 17535 bp, 3 predicted proteins | sample PopdelMetagenome_16_FD_206182 | JGI IMG/M metagenome (GOLD analysis project Ga0325410, IMG submission 206182) | Populus deltoides microbial communities from Bellville, Georgia, United States - Xylem-PdIQD-R3 | ecosystem: Host-associated > Plants > Phyllosphere > Stem > Wood/Secondary xylem...
ATTTTTGCATAGAAAAACTTCACTTTAATCCCTAAAGTTTAAGCTCGTATATTATTTGACCTCTATTTTCATTTTTATTTTTATATTTTTTTATTTAAATCTTAATTAATATCGTCACTCTTTTTTTAAAAAAAATTGTTTAGTTTAATTATTTTTGAAATAGTAATTAATTTTCTTAATTTTTTATTTCATAATATCTCAAAGAGATTATTGTAATTTACCTTTAAAATTTTAAATCTTATATTTTATATAAATAAGTTGTATTTGCACATTTATAAAAAACCAAAACCCATTTATTCTTAGTAACCACTGAGATAAAATAAATAAAAACACATAAAAAATAGTCAAAATAAAATATTTGTATATATATCAATCTTGTATTTTTATATTTTTTTTATTAAGAAGATGAGCTTGCTTCTTATATTAAATCATTATTAAAAATAATGCAAACGTAGAAAAGTTCTATATCTAAAAAAAATAAAAGAAGGAAAAAGGAGAGAGAATAAAACAAAATGGAGTTGTTGTTGCCAAAACGATAGCTATATATATTATTTAATGAAAGGGTTTTTTGCTAGAAAGAAAAGGAAGTGTTTGTTTCTTCGTACTCAACAGTTTATAGATATATCACTAGTTTTTTATTCGATGAGTTATATTATTTTTTCTTTAACATTTTTAAAAATATTTTAAATGGTGATAAATTAGATGAAATATTAAAACAAAATATTAAGATAATAATATATTAAAATAACTCAGGCCAACTATGGATAACCTATAAAACTCGCGATCTGGGGTATGAGATCTTAATAAAACCATGAAATCAATATGAAAATAAATTTGAAAGCTCAATTATAATGAATCAAATATTAAAGGATAAAAAAAAAGAGTATAGAGGCTTTTATAGCATATTTTTAAGACTCGGCCTGGTGGCTGGCCCTATCCAAGGCCCGGGTTCCGGGTTTTGACCGGGTCGGCTAGGTCAATTTTTTTTAAAAAATAATCAAAGCGACGTCGTTTTAGTAAAAAACACAAAAGTTAACGGGTTGCAACCGGGTCTTGCCGGGTTACCAGGTCAACCCGCCGGGTCAGCTGGGTCACATCGGGTTTTTCCTTCCTCCATTTTTTCTTCAACCCAGCTCGGTTCCAGCCCCGGGTTGACCCGCTGGGCCGGGTTTCAAAACTATGCTTTATAGGATTAGATAATCATGTCCAATGTTATCAAAAACACGTTTTGACTCGTAAAATCGTACGATTTTACGAGTTAAAACATATAAAACGTGTAAAATCAGGTTAAAAACTCGAAAACCAGTAAAATCGGTTAAACCCGGTCAAACTCGCTCAAAATCAGCCCGACTCGTAAAATCGAACCGATTTCACCATGAAAATCAAATAAGCTACAAATCCTAGTCTTCTTGTTTTTGTTATATACAGAGTCACATCTTATATTTATCATCCCTAATCTTTTTGTATCTGGTCCAGGTCTTTACAGCGAGATTGGCAAAAAGGCCAGAGGTGCAAATTCCATTTCTTTCTTTTCTTTTTGTTTTTGTTATATACATTATACAGAGTCACATGTATATTTATTTGGAGGGTTTTTTCATTTTTGTTAATGGATTTTAATAGATCTCTTATACAAGAACTACCAGACTGACCACAAGTTCATTCTAAACACCTCCTCTCCTACTAGTGTTGTAAGTTGTTTCTTTTTCCCCTTTTTTTTTTTATCTCTATTCCTTCCTCTTGTTCATTTTACCTAGTTTTTTTTGTCTCATTCTTTTGCTTCTCATTTTTATTTTAATTTTTCATAACCCTTTTTGTTTATAATGCCCACGTTGTGTTAATGTTTCAATTGTTAGGGTAGAAGATATAATTAGGGGGGAGAAGTGGGTTATCTTTAATTTTCCTCAATGTTGGGTTTTTGTTCTGTATTATTTATGCATCAGGAAACTAAATGCTAGAGAATAGACATTGTAAATCTTGGTCATTAGTTTTTGAATGCTCCGTTAAACCAAGCCAAGTATCTTTAGTCAGATTGGATTGGAGGTCTTGTTCTTACACTTGTTAATCTTGATTGTGTTACTCGGATGTCTCAGTTTATAAAAGAAAATCCATAGTAATTCATTTGCTATGGGTGGATTTTGGAAGTGGGTTGTCATGGATTAATATTTTATCTTTAAATTTTGGTATCTTCACCCCATTTTAATTTATTGACTTTTTTTCTCATTATTTTGCAGATTATCACATCCTCTGAAACAAAGAAAGGTGACTTGCTTGCTGCTGATGTTAATACTCAGCTGAAAATGAAACTTAGTTTTAGGATCTTTTTATATGAGAGAATTGAATTGAGTTTTTAGAATTGACAATGAAGGATGCCAGTGTTTGGAACCCCCAACCTGTCTTGTTCCTCTTCCTAAAGGATATAAATGCCTAATTGAGTGGTCTTTAAGCAGGGAAAATGTATGTTCTATAAGTTTATGCAAGTTCATTGATTGCCTACCATTTTCTTGCAATGTTGGATTAATACTCTGTGTTGTTGCGGATATGGTACCATAATGTTCCCCACACCAAGCTTGCACAAATTAAGGGGCATCAAAACTGGGTGAAAGTTACTAGTGAATTCCTCACTTTCCCTGGTGGTGGAGCCAGTTTAAGCATGACGCTTTTCATTACATTGACTTTATAAATGAGGTGAAACCAGTTATATGTTATTTTAATGCCCTCTTTTTGTGTGTTTTATGAATGTATGGTTGCTACTTTGCTACCCTTGTTGGTTAATTTCGCAAGTGCACGAATCGCAACAAGTAATAAAATGATGAGTAGAGTATCGTCCCACGAGGATTTGTAAAAATTACTACTAATTACCAAAGTCTTTTAAATTATGATCTATTTGAGGAATCTAATGAGATAGTTTATGAAATAAAAATTAATGATTAAAAAAAAACAAACAACCAAATGATTAAATATTAATGAATTCAATTGTACTGGTTCTACGATTTATGACTTACCGTAACTATGCCTATGTGAACTTTCTTGATTAAATTAATTACTCCTAATGTAAATATTAATCTCTCTCGAGCATCAATAAATTATTTTGACAAACAAATTTCATATACTCTATGAAAGTTCTGAACTTGTCGAAATTAATTAAATATTGTAAAACCTGTAACGATTACAAAAGTTCCTAGGATATCTCTATCCTATAGATTTCTTAAGGTATTTCAAACAATAGCTAAAATAATTATCACTTCTCATTTTCAAATTAAATTCTAAATCATCCAGATGTTGGCCAAACACACGCAAGCATTACACATAGAATGAAATACTCAACATCTTAATGTAATAATTCAATCGAAGAAATTGTTCACATATTCATAGTAAGGTTATATCAAAAATCCCAAAATAAAAGTCTACTCCATAGTTAAATTAAAGAGAAACAAACTTGATACGATGAACATCACTCCAAAGCAAAGAATTTCAGTGGAAGAGATAGGTGTCCTCCCCGGTCTTTAATATTTTTGTCTCTGTTCTTTTTTGTTCCTGTTGGTGCCGCTTCCTCTGTTTTTCTTTGCTATGTTATAGGGTTTCTCCCCGTCTCCCCTCTGTTTTTCTTCTTTTATATTGTGGCTGTTCTACCCCTGCAGTAATGAGGAAAATTTCCTTTTCTGCATTGAATTCCTTCCTACCCAGACATTGCGGGCCAGATTTGAGGTAGAAAAAGTATGAATTCAAAGATCTCTATTTCTAGAGAAATTGTAGAGAATCAAATTTTCTTTCCAATAACACTGATCTTGCAATCTTTGGACCTCTGAGCGTTGAGATAAGGGCCATAAAACAAAACAGTCTTTGCAGTGTAGGAATTTCGGGCTGGTTCAATCCTTGTTTTTCAACTCGCTTTTTGGGCTTCGAAACAACAAAATTGAGTTATATGCCCTTCCTATGTTTTGTAGACCTTCATCTCAGCTATTTAAAAATGATGACAAACATCTTGAACTAAATTGTATAGCTTCTTTTGCAGCACATAATGAATCACTATTCAGTTTCACTGCCGAGCTCTGCCTGTTCAGTAACCTAATATTTGAAAACACGTTAATTTCCCACGAGGTCAATAGTTCAAAAAAAGATTCAACATTCTAATTTTCTTGTGCAACATATCCAAAATATTTAAAAATCAAGCATGAATAGTGAAAAATATACATGCTAAAAATTCTCTTATCAACCCTCCTCCCTTTGGGTTGCAAACATTCTGGAGTTACTAATGTGATTATGCATACCTGGCTGTGTGTTATCATTGCAAATATTGTTGTCTTTAGTTTTCTGAAAGTAAACTTAAGATTGTGGTTAAGTGGTAAGCTGTCTTAAGATCTTTGCCTCATGAATAATTTTGACCCCCCTATTGGTGGTTATTCTAATCAATTATTAGTTAATAAAAAGTTATTTAAATTATATATGAATTTATATTTGAACAATGTATTTTAAGGTATTTGAACTATACATGAATTTTTATTTGAACTGTGCATTTTAAGATGCTTGAATTCTATATGAAAAAAAAAATTTCCTTATGATTTTACGATCTATTTTTACGATCCGAGTTTATTTTGTATTTTCCGTACCGTGTCAAAAATATATTTTTGACAACCTTGATCATGTCCAAGCCTCATTTAATGAACTTAGAACTTATCTTATAGGTGTGCTTATATAAGGTATTGAATTTAATAAATCTACTATCAACTCACATCAATTTATATTAATCTGGACCCTTGTACATGTGATCAATATTCCTAGTTCCATTTAATGGTGTGTTTAACAAACCCATTTTCTACTCTACAAGGATTTTGCTTTACTTTCCCCACAAGTTTACTTGCAACAAATGAGTTTGTCCCCCACCAAATCAAACAATACGTGAACAAATAAAGAATTTAACTATAATGTATCTGCCACTATGTCAAAAGCGGTTTTGGTCTTCTCTTCTGTCATGTAATACACCTTACTTTAGGTCCTGCCCCCCGCATCTTGTCACCCTAAGTATGAGTTCGGCCTCTTTTACCGCTGACCCCTGATAATGTCTGTCTGGATGATCTATTCATAGTGGCAGACTGTTGTTGACTTTGAGCCTACTGATGATTTTGGGTTATTTCAGTCCCATGAGGGTAATTCTTTTGGCTTAAGTGTAGGTAGTCCCACCACATGTGCTCTCTTCGATGGATATAACACTACCTTGATATTGCAGAACAATCCCCTTGATGTCTTTAAGAGGTGCACTTCACATCTTTTCCACCCTATGTTGCTCACTAGGAGCATAATATGAGGCAAACATGGAGAAGTCATGGAACCTCCTCTTATAATTGAGCACATACATGTCTCCCTCCCTCAAGGCTAAAAATTGCTGTTATTTAATCTTTCTATAATAGGAGTATAACTGATGTTAAGATTATGCTTATGCTCTAAACTTTGCTGAAGTCCAAGACCTTGCGGGTCTCCATGACTTAACAGTTTTCCATCAAGATCATGCTTATTAGAAAGTAAATGAGCTGCACAATTCACTCGTAAGCCCTCTGTTACCTGCATCTGATCTAGGGTATCCTCAACTATTCGAAGTTACTTGCCTGTTATCTCGATGTTTGGTTCACTAAAAAAGGGCTCACACCTTAGTTCTCTTATACATTTTACAATCTGCACTATTGAGACCACACTATCAGTTGGTGTTATAATCACTGATGTTGCTTGTACCACCGAAGCTACTGGGACTATCAAGGCTGAGGCACCATGATCATTGCCCTTACTATTTGAGCTATGAACAAATGATCAGCATGCAATGTAGGAACCATTACAGATGTCGGTGCCATAGCTAGGGGTATAACTCCCTGTTTCTGCTGGTTTAAACCCTCGAGTTGTAACCCCTTAGTTTACTTAAATCAGTATCACTATTGAAACCCCAGTGGCATATGAGAGGTCGTATCCTCTAATGGGTCCTTTCCTTGCCTCTCATCAAATCTTTCTCCTGTCATCGCACCTTTCATCATGTGGACTATCTTGTTACATGTCAAAAATTTATTAAATTCTCTTTTCCACGCCTGAACCCAGACCAAAACTCTGATACTAACTGTAACCCCTTAATCTACTCAAATTAGTATCACTATTAGAAATTAATCACTTTGAGCATGTTCTTTACCTAACTTTTAAAAGGACTCGAGGAAAAAAGTCATGAAAAATCAAGTTTCCTTCTCCATTTTCAAACCATAACTTGAATTTCTTCTTTCGAAACACTCTTAACACTAAAATCACCCCTCTAAATTTGTTTATCTAAGTTAATCACTCTAATTACACATTTTTATTGATGAAATCAACAATAATTCAAGTATAAAATCATACAAATCCTCCCACTCTCTTTGTTTCAAACCGTTGGCAAAGAGAGAGAAAATAGGACATTTATAGTCCATTTTTCTTGTAGTTACACATTAGCCCTCATTACTTCTTATTTCTATTTTTGTCCCACAATTCTTCTTTTTACTTAATTTACACCATAACACCCCATCTTTTATTCTATTGCATCCATTCACAATATTTAAAATCTTTTTATTTAATCTATCCAGTGTTTTATTTATTTTGTTCGGATTAAAATTTATTGGGTTTTCACATTAATACAATGTTTTTAAAAAGTAGTAAAACAAAAAACAATTATTAAGTTCTATTATCAGCCCATTTAGTAAAGTTAATGCAACAACACATAGGTTTAATTTGCCTTTATTCAATCATAAACATACATGAATTAGAAGTTTAAATAAGCTTCTTACTCTTTATAACTGCAAGATAGTCTTTACAATTTCTTCTTTAGTGGGTTTATTTGCTATAATAATAACAATTATCCTTGTCTTTCTTAATGCCCTAAGTAGGCTTTTGTGCATTTTAATGCAAAGATTACAAGACTAAGTTAATGCTTAACTCATGATCCATGACAAAGCGTAATTGGTCTATTTTTTTTAAATAGTCAATCAAATAAGTTTAGTTAAGTAAAAACCAATTTTATAGCATTAAATATATTTAATTAAGGATAACCTTGAGTAATTCAACACGTTATTCATGAACAAAACTCTAATTTTATGCATATAAAATTATAAGGCAATAAATCATATTCTCAACATGTACTTAATATATTAACAAGAGATTTGTTATTTTAATTAGGTTTCATTCCATAGCATGAATAATAATATGATACATAACAATTATATTAAACATATATTCCTAGCATGACATCTAATTGGATGATTATTGACATATTTAAAATAATTCCTTTGAACAATCAAAGGAAATTAGGTGGTCAAATCCTAGGTAGCTGCTGCAAATCTTCATAAGTCTTTTTGCGAGCACCACGGTTGTAGCATTCACCACCGTTCCTTTTTTGACTTAGATAACAAAATAATTTTTCCTATCTAAATTTTTAAATTACATAACATTTACATAATTATATAAATCTCGAATAACATTAAAAGGGAATTAGATGAGAAAAAAACTCTTACAACCCAAAAGGAAATTAGAGAAAAGGTAGAACATCCTCTATTTAATATGACAACCATTCAACCATTAAAAACACAAATCACATTAGTTTTAAATTTCCATAACCATCCATAATGCCTAAGAAAATATTAACATGCAATAAATTGCATGCTTTAATTCTAATTATTGGCTTTATATGCAATTTTAAAATTATATTTCTAAGATTTAGAAATATTAAATCAAACTCAATTCGATAATTTCCCAAACTGTATAAATTTTATTTAATATCTATTTTCTTGAAAAACTATTTTCAAGATTTAATAAGATAATTAATCATATTAAAATTTTTATTAAAATCCTAAACTATTTTAGGATCAATTAAATAAAATTCTTTCGCTTAAAAACTCACTTTGTTTAAGATTTTTTTCTAAAATAGTTTAATTAAACATTTAAATTATACTTTAAAAATAAAAAATTTAAATTAATCACTTTAATTCAATCCTAATCCAATTAGAAGAAATAATTCTCCAATTAATCTAATTTAGAGTTTTGATTTTAATATAAAATCAAAATTTTATAAAATAGAGGTAAAATCATTATTCTGCCAAAAATACCCTATTGTAATAAAGTAAAGGGTAAAATTATAATTCTCCCCTAAAACCCTAATCAAAGTTGGAACGACAGAGTCATAATTTCCCCCCTCCTCCTCCTCTTCTTCCTCTTCCTTGGCTGCAGTTGATAGTGGGTTCACAGCCTATTGCTTCACACAACACCAGCAGTGGTAACAAAGGATACTTGCCACCAGTACAATGCAATCAGCCTCGCGATTTGGTGGCAGCGCGTGAGCCGCTATGCTTGGCAGGGAAGCAACTATGGGCTGCTGTCTCTCACGTCAGTAGCATATTAGGTCCTACACCTGGTGTGATTGAAACCATACGATGATGCCTCTCACACAGTAGTGAGCGACAATAGATCTGGCGCCGCTGGCTGCGTTGTTATCATGATATTTGATTATTTTATTTTATTTTTTAATTATATATGGTCAGAAAAATAGCCAAAATTTTTTTAATTTTTTTAAAAAAAACTTTTGCAAGTAAAATTAATTTATAATTAATTTCAATAATAATTAAAATATTTATTTAATAATTCTAATTATTAATTGATGACTTTGCTATCACCATTAGATTTTTTAAAATACATTCACATAATGAAAATAATAATTTTTTTTAGGAGTTCAAAAAATCTAATTAGATAATCTTAAATTATTTAGGGTTTTAGTAAATATTTCTTGAAGATCAGATTGTTTTTATAAGGTTTTGTAAGATTTGATCAGTTTTTTTAAGGTGAAGTTATTGCAAATTATAAGACATTCAAATGTTTAATTTTAAAGAGTAATTGATATGAAATACAACTGAAAAATATTTTAAAACTCTTCAAAAAAAAAGAAATTATTATACTTTTGAATATTAATTTTTTTTTCAATACATATGTTTTATAACATTTGCACAACTCTCATTTCAAAATATAAAGTATATAACATTGTATTTATAGGTAAAACCTAATATATCTATAATGGTAAAAATATTAATTTACCCTTTTAATAATATCACATATATTATTTCAAGATAATTTTAAAAATTCATGTAATCAAATTCCTACTTGATTTTTTCGGTCTAGAATTGTAATTCCATACATAAATTACATTATATTTTTAATTTTTAAAACTTATTTACAAACAAGTCACACTTGATTAATTATCTCATTTTAATTTATGTCTAATGGTTCTTAATGTGTATGACTCATTAGGTTTCTAATAAGTTGCACCAAATATAAATCATAATACTAAATTAAATAAATTAAATAATTTAATTTATTATCAATTTAATAATTAATTAATCTATATTTAAAGATCAATTATACTGTCATGTCATGATCTCTTAAATACTAAAAAAAAATTATAAGTATTTTAATTTAACTTTTTTATGAGCAATTTTAGAGTAAAATTATTATTCATTTATAAAAAATATTTTAATTTAAATATTATAACATAAAATATTTCTACTCTAACAAATTATTCTTGTATTACGTCAAATGACTTGCCAAATCTCAAAAAATCACAAACTATGTGAAATCCCCGGCACAAAACGGGAGAGAAAGAGAGACTATATACTAGGGTTTGCCATCTTGTAGAAAGGTTCAGTTTGATATGAACAAAGTTTATTGATGCAAAGGACAAAGTAAAAGAGCCAACACAACGATTTCAATTAATTTCAAGGCTGAAGAAGAGTGGCAATATACTGAAGATCCTATAACATTCCAGATATTATTGCAAAGCATTTCAACAGTTCATCTCAAATGGTCCTGGAAATTAAAAGTAGCCAACACTAAAACCCAGAGAGTGAATGCATTAAGGTGAATTGGAAAGGCCCTTACCAACTCAAGAAACAAGGTCATGTCATTAAACAAGCCACCTGCATTTTATGAAGCTCCAATCATAAGATTGAGAGAGTCTGCCTTCGGGCCACGGATAACTATCCAGAAACCAGAACCACAGCTCATGTTTCCTCTAAAGCTTACGTCCTATGGGTGTATTTTTGCAGAATTTTTTGAGCTGCAAGCCACACATGGTTAATCTTGAGTCTGTATTTTCATAAATGGATGAACAGATTTGTATTGATGGATTAACGAGGACGTCAATGAACAGTCAATTTCCTTCAACATGGTACTTTCCAAACACAAATTTGCCTGTCATACTGATTCTCTTAAACCATATTGTTTACCTTTTATGATACTAAATACTCACTAATATCCGAGCCAATAACATGAACATTACCATCAAATATAAACATCAGTTTTTCTTACACGCTGTAGAATCAATTGAAGAACCAACAATAATGAACAGGCACACAAAAAATATAACTGAATCATTCTTCGAGGTAACACCTTGGACATAATATCGCCTCACAAGCAATGCAACAGCCAATAGCATGAAAATAAGTAGCGTACTAGGAGAAAACACGCTCGACAATACATCCAAGCTAGAGAAGAATGTTGCACTAGCACTAAGTATGGCTATTAAAATAGAGGCATTAATAGGTGTTCCAGTTTTAGGATGAACCAGAGCAAACCAAGGAGGAATCATGTGGGATCTTGTTATTTGAGTCGCGTATCTTCCTTGTCCAAGTGATCCAACCAATAAGCCTGTAGTCATTGCCTCAAGTGCACAAATACTCACTAAATGCTTAGCCCAGTTCATGCCAATCCGAGCAAAAGCATCCGAATATGCAGCATTTGCATCACTCTCTGTATATTTGACCATCCCCGTCAATGCCAAAGCCATCAAGCAATAAATCACAGTGATTATAGACATTGAACCAACCAAGCCAATTGGTACATCCCTTGACGGGTTCCTGGTCTCTTCAGCCATGGTAGCAACCATATCAAACCCAGTGTAAGACCAATACACAACAGCGGCAGAAACGAAGGCACCCTCTGTTGGAAACCAGTTGTTTTCGTTAGAATAAAGCTCCTGTCTTTCAGGAGCCAGTAAGTTAGTTTGTTAGTGCAAGTCAGTGTAGTTTGTTAGTGCTGACTATGACTAAGTCATTGTTTTGTAGTTTTTCTGTTATTCTGTTACCACAATCTTCGGCTAAGAAGATGTGGTTTGTTTTTCCCTGATTCCAAGTTGTATGGCTATTTAAGCCAAAGGAACACTACTGAATAAATTGTATTTTCACAGTTAAATTGTGCAAGATCTTTGATATTATAACAATTGGTATCAGAGCCTCTTAACAAGGCCTGACTGTGAATACAAGAGTGAAAAGAAAGATTTGAGTGTTTTTTTAAAATGACAGAAGGAAGCAGCAACAACTATGTGTCTAAATTTGTGGGACACTATGATCATTGGGCTGAACTGATGGAAAATCTGCTACGTTCCAAAGAGTATTGGAATGTTGTAGATCGTGGCATCATGGTGGATGTCACAGGAGAAGCAAGGTCTTTCTCCTCAGTCGTATCAGAAAGTCATCCACTCACAGATGTTCAAAGGAAGGAGTATGAAGAAAACAAGCTAAAAGATTTAAAGGCAAAGAATCTTTTGTATCAAGCAATTGAACGAGACATGCTTGAAACCATTCTTGACAGAAGCTCTTCAAAGGCAATCTGGGACTCCATGAAACAAAAATTTCAAGGCTCAACAAGGGTTAAGAGAGCACAATTACAATCATTATGCTGTGATTTTGAAATTCTTCGTATGAAGGAAGGAGAAACTGTAAATGCCTACTTTGCTAGAGTTTTATCCATAGCCAATAAAATGAAGGCTCATGGTGAAAATCTAAATGAAACAATGATCACAGAAAAGATTCTTCAATCAATGATCTCCAAATTCAACTATGTGGTCTGTTCAATTGAAGAATCTAACAACATGACTATAATGACTATAGATGAACTTCAGAGCAGTCTTCTGGTGCATGAGCAAAGGATGAAAAGTCAAGGAGAAGAAGAGCACGTTCTTAAAGTTGCTCATGAAGACAAAGCAGGCAGAGGAAGGGGACAAGGAGCTTGGAGAGGTGGACGTGGTAGAGGAAGACATAGTTTCAACAGAGCTACTGTGGAATGCTATAAATGTCACAAACTAGGACATTTTCAGAATGAGTGTCCTAGTTGGGAAAAGGGTGCACATTATGCCGAGATGGATGAAGAGGAAGAACTTCTACTAATGGCTTACGTTCAGGACAAGAAAACAAGCAAAGAAGAGGTCTGGTTTCTAGACTCAGGATGCTCTAATCACATGTCAGGAAATAAAGATTGGTTTATAGAAATGGATGAGCAATTCAGACACTCAGTCAAGCTGGGCAATGGAGTAAAAATGATGGTGATGGGTAAAGGAAGTGTTAAACTTGTGACTGCAGGACTAACTCAAGTAGTAAGAGATGTATTTTTCATTCCTGAGCTTAAGAACAACCTATTAAGCATCGGACAGCTTCAAGAGAAGGGACTTGCTATTGTTATGAAGGATAAGGCTTGTAAAATATATCATCCTACGAGAGGCCTTATTATGCAAACTCTTATGGCAGCAAATAGGATGTTTATTTTACTAGCCACTATGATTACTCAACCTTTAAACTGTTTAATAGCAAGTATGGATGACTTATCAGACCTGTGGCATCGTCGCTATGGCCATGTGAACAACAAGAGTCTCAAAACCTTGGAGAGCAAGCAACTTGTCAAAGGCCTTCCAAAATTCAAAGCAACAAACACAGCATGCACAGTGTGTCATCGTGGCAAACAACATCGAGCAGTCATTCCCAAGAAGAGTCAGTGGAGAGCTTCAAGAAGACTTCAACTAGTGCATGCAGATTTGTGTGGTCCAATCACTCCAACTTCAAACAGTCTAAAAAGGTACTTATTGTGCTTTATAGATGATTTCAGCAGAAAAGCTTGGATTTATTTTTTAGCCGAGAAGAGTGAAACTTTTGCCATGTTTAAAGCATTTAAAAGCTTTGTGGAAAAAGAATCAGAATGTGATATATGTTGTTTGAGGACAGACAGGGAGGAGAGTTTACTTCCAAAGAATTCAATGTGTTTTGTGTTAATCATGGCATCAAGAGGCAACTTACTGCTGCCTACACTCCTCAACAGAATGGAGTGGCAGAACATAAAAATCGAACTATATTAAACATGGTTCGATGCCTGCTTTCAGAGAAGGAAATGCCTAAACTGTTCTGGCCAGAAGCAGTTCGATGGGGACTGCATGTGTTAAATAGGAGTCTAACTGTGGCTGTCAAAGAAAAGACTCCTGAAGAGTGTTGGAGTGGAAACAAACCCAATGTTGAGTACTTTAGAATTTTCAGCTGTATTGCAAATGTGCATATTCCTGACAGAGGGAGGACAAAGTTAGATGAGAAGAGTCATAGATGTGTGTTTATAGGTGTTAGTGAAGAATCTAAAGCCTATCGGCTTTATGATCCTAAGACCAAAAAGGTGATTGTTAGTAGGGATGTAGTGTTTGATGAGAATGAGGGCTGGAATTGGAGGAAGAGTGATGATGGTGTGAGTGATATTTTTACTTGGGAAGATATAGATAATGATGGAGAAATTAGTGATTATGATGAGAAATCAGTAGAAGGAGATGATTTGGGTACAGAGGGAGTTGAAAATGATAATGAAATAGAAGGTGGAAATGATGATACTGTATTAGGGGAGAATGTTGAGGTACTGGAAGATGAAGATGGTGACACTTCAGGGGAAAATGGTCTTGCTGCACCAGAAAATGATACACCAGGGGAAAATAATTCTTCTATATCTCAAGGAAGAATTAAACGGACACCTAGATGGATGGATGATTATGTTCATGGAGCTAGTTTTCCTGATGACTCAATGTGTTTTATGGTACATGATGATCCAATATGCTTTGATGAAGCAGTAAAACAGAAGAAATGGAGGAAAGCCATGGATTTGGAAATGGAAGCTATAGTAAAGAACAAGACATGGGAGCTAGTGATTCCACCAGAAAGGATAAAGAGAATTGGTGTAAAATGGATTTTTCGAACCAAGCTGAATGAAAAGGGAGAGGTAGATAAATGCAAAGCACGCCTGGTAGTAAAAGGATATGCTCAGAGACATGGGATCGACTACAGTGAAGTTTTTGCACCTGTGGCTCGTTGGGACACCATAAGGCTAATCTTAGCTTTAGCAGCACAGAAAGGATGGACTGTTTTCCAGCTAGACGTCAAGAGTGCATTTCTTCATGGGGAATTAGAGGAAGCTGTCTATGTGGAGCAGCCAGAAGGCTATGTTAGCAAAGGAGAAGAGCATAAAGTGTTGAAACTTAAAAAAGCTCTTTACGGCTTGAAACAGGCTCCAAGAGCCTGGTATAGTAGAATTGAAGGGTTCTTCATGAAGGAAGGCTTTGAGAAATGCAGTCATGAACACACACTGTTTCTTAAACATACAGATGGAGGTAAATGCTTAATTATTAGCCTTTATGTAGACGATTTAATTTATACAGGAAATGATGTGGAGCTATGTGAGAAATTCAAGGAATCAATGAAACTAGAATTTGATATGAGTGATTTGGGGAAAATGAAGTATTTCTTAGGAGTAGAGGTTTAACAGAGCTGTGAAGGAATACATTTATGTCAAATGAAGTATGCTGGGGAAATTTTAGAAAGATTTGGAATGGGAGGCTGCAATCCAGTAAAAAATCCTATCGTGCCAGGCACGAAATTAATAAAAGATGGTGGAGAAGACAGTGAGAATTCAACCTTGTTTAAGCAAATAATTGGCAGCTTAATGTATCTGTCAGTTACCAGACCTGACATAGCGTTTGTTGTCTGCATGTTAAGCAAATTCATGACTGATCCTAAAACATCACATATGGCAGCAGCAAAAAGGGTTCTCAGGTATGTGAAGGGAACTACCAGCTTAGGAGTGTTTTATAGAAGAAGTGCAGAGAATTCTGAAGATGATCTCAAAGTCTACATTGACAGTGACTATGCCGGCGATGTAGAGGATAGAAGAAGCACGTCTGGTTATGTTTTTTTTCTAAGTGAAGGTGCAGTTGCATGGAGCTCAAGAAAGCAACCAGTGATGACTCTCTCCACAACAGAAGCAGAGTATGTAGCTACTGCTGCATGTGCATGTCATAATATTTGGATGAAAAGAGTGCTCAACAGTCTTGGTTTCTCTTCCTGCAAATGTGTTAAGATTTTTTACGACAACAGTTCCACTATAAAGTTATAAAAAAATCAAATTCTCCATGGAAGAACAAAACACATAGACGTGAAATTTCATTTTTTACGTGATCTGGTAAAGGAAGGTGCTGTAGAATTAATTCATTGTGGGACTCGTGAGCAAGTGGCAGACATCCTGACAAAACCTTTGAAGTTGGAATCATTTACAAGGCTACGTGATCTGTTGGGAATGCAGAGCATCAAAACTATAAACTGACTTGTTAGCAAGTGCAGTTTAGGGGAGGATATGTTGGAAACCAGTTGTTTTCGTTAGAATAAAGCTCCTGTCTTTCAGGAGCCAGTAAGTTAGTTTGTTAGTGCAAGTCAGTATAGTTTGTTAGTGCTGACTATGACTAAGTCATTGTTTTGTAGTTTTTTTGTTAGTCTGTTACCACAATCTTCGGCTAAGAAGATGTGGTTTGTTTTTCCTTGATTCCAAGTTGTATGGCTATTTAAGCCAAAGGAACACTACTGAATAAATTGTATTTTCACAGTTAAATTGTGCAAGATCTTTGATATTATAACACCCTCTGCCCTATTCGGAAAATAGGGTGCCGAATTTGAGTTCTTGAAATGAATAAACCCCACAACAATAATAAAAGCAATGACAAAAGCTAGCAGAGGCAATAAAGGCAATCCAATTCAACAAAGAAGTCCTTTTCGTCCCACTCATTGCTATAGAATTAGCCACCAAAAGGACTCCAGCTGCTAATGGACCTAAAAGACTGAACCCATCAGCGAAATAGTCAATTTTAATTGTCATAAAGTAAGGATTTTATTTATAGTGAAAGATCATTTGCCTTCATGTGAAAGCTTATGTAAGCAATTGTGCAAACAATTATTATACTTGAGACTAAGTTATATTATATATAAAAAGTTATGATTTGATTTTCTAATAAAATATAAAAAATAACAAATATTAGGTATAACATGAATTATATAAAAGGTATTTGAGTGATCAAAAGATGATTAATCACTCTATATAAATTAAAAAAAATATTCCATCTATTATCAAATAATATTGATTGTGAGAATATTGCACAAGGTAAAATGAGATTTAAAAATAGCTTCTAAATTTAAATATTCATGATAGTGGGATAATAATTACATTGAAAAATTGCTTAGTGAAATGTTAAGTCAAACCACTTATAACTTTTCTAATTTTTAGGGATCATGACACATTGCTGGACGGTGGACTTGATTTTCAAATATAAATCAATCAATTGTTGAATTGATAAAAAATTAAAATGTTTAATTTATTTAATTCTATTTTATTTAGGATTGTGATTTATATTTGACTTAATTGAATAAATTTCTAAAAATTATCCTAAAATAATATATGTGATACTATTTTGAGGTGAAATTAATATTTTATTATTTATAGGATTATCATTTTTCTATATCAATAAAATGTTATGCCTTATATTTCATGTGTAGAGAAAAATTACACAAGTTACATAACATACATAAGATCACAAACACCTGAAACAAATGAAAAAGAACTAACACTCAAAGTAACAGTGATCATTCTCTACTAAAAGAATTTTAGGAGATTTCTTGTTGGTAATTTGTGTGAATTATTATTAGAAACTGAACATTTGAATAACTTGTGTTTTTATAAAAACATAACTTTGAGAAAGATGATCAAATCTCAGAAAAAATATATGATCTTCAGTTCGCTCAAACCGTAAACAACTCTAGATTATCTAATGGGATTCTTGAAAAATTTTTAAATTATCGTTTTCATGATGTTTATGTGTTTCGAGAAATCCAATACTTATGTAGTTCAAAATTATAGGTGAAAAATATATTGACTATCCTATTCTATCCTATCATTGCATGAACTCACCCACGAATGTTGAATACTATAAATAGTCTTAAACCCCAATGCAAGTTAACCTAGGACTCTTCTTCTCCACCATTAATGCCAATTCAAGCACATGAGATCCCTTAAACTTTCATAAATGTTTTGTTTTACAGGAGTTTCATTCTTTTATGCCTTCCAGCCCACAACAACCGTGAAAAATCATGACCTCATCACATACTATATTAGTCACCATAACTTGAAACAATGTTTATATTGACATCATGAAAAACAATAGTGAATAAATAAATAAAATATTACTTAATGTTTTTTTAGTTTTAATCTTGAGATTTACTTTTACATATGATAAAGTCAGGACTTAAAATAGTTTATCCACATCTAAAATATTTATTTAAAAAAAATATTTTATTATAAATTTTATAAAATATATAGTTATAGAAGACTCACCTAAATTACTTTGATTTAGTTAAATCAAGTTTAGTTGATGGA
>Ga0325410_1003594_pt1 | contig 17532 bp, 9 predicted proteins | sample PopdelMetagenome_16_FD_206182 | JGI IMG/M metagenome (GOLD analysis project Ga0325410, IMG submission 206182) | Populus deltoides microbial communities from Bellville, Georgia, United States - Xylem-PdIQD-R3 | ecosystem: Host-associated > Plants > Phyllosphere > Stem > Wood/Secondary xylem...
AATCCTCACATTCTGTTAAAATAGAATGCTCAGTACTGGATCGCAAAGTTAAAATAATTTAGGACATTGAGGAAGAGAAATAAAGAGTGGCCAGCCAAAAAAACACATCCATCTAGGGCTCAAAGGAAATAATGTCTTGGTCGTGGGAGTCACAAGACAAGATCTCATAACCAGCTATTCCCACCACTTGAGATTTGAGAATAAATACATGAAAAGAATTACAGAGATTACAATTCTTGGAACAATACTAAACCCAAATGTCCTTTGCCTGGCACCATTCTTTTGATTTTGCTCTCTTTACATTTTAAAAGGTAGAATTTTGTGAGAAAAGGAACAGAAATATACCTCTGCTCTTTTTGTTTTTTGACTCCTGCCCAACTCTAAATTCTGCTTTGTAATCTAGTTGTTGTTGTTTGAATTCCATATGTAGTTTCTTTGTGGATGTATGATTGTCCAAATGTTTTCATTGAAGATAATGATCTTGTATTGATCTTTTTCTTTTTTCATTGTAGCGGTGATTACCAATCCATATTCAAAATATGAATTGTTACGGAATCCCAAATTCAGAATTTCAGGGAAGTTTCTAACATTGTCTGATTTCTTAGCATTGGCGAAGAACACTAGCTCGCTTTCTGGTGTCTTGATTAGCATTGAGGTGAGTTTTTGCTAAGCTCACATTACTCGTACATGATCCTTCATTTGAATCATCTGATTCCTGCTATAGCGTTTGCTGCATTTTTACTCTGAACTTGCATAAACTGCTTGCACTTAATATTCCTTTGATTGTTTGTGGAAATTTTACATTTTTTCCTGTTGGATGCAAAACATGTTATCAAAATCAAATTTATCATCACACTACACCTTATCAGTAAACAAAAGCAGTGCTTAATTGGTTAGTTCTGTCAGTGGAACGTATTATCTCTTTTATGTTTCTTCCCCAACTTGGAAACCATTTTACACATGGTATTAGTTTCCATGTTTGATGAAACTTAAGAGACCATCATATTCAATGGTTGCTCATTTCAGATATCTCATCTGCTAGCAATCTGCATTTTCATTTCTTTGGTAGCAATAAAGATGACATTGGTTCCTGTGGTTGTATTAACCGCATCCTTTGGCGTAACTTCCCTGCCATGCTTCTAGTCTCATGAGTAGCTCACATGCTTGGTACAGACATTTGAGCTATAATTGCACGCCTGAGGATTTCTCTCATAGAATAATAGAAGAAGGTCTTCAACAGCAGCCAAAAAAAAGAAGAATATGTGATTTTTTTTTTGTCCACATTTCATGCAGCTCAGTAGAAAAAATGAAGGTTGTTCCCCCCCTGACTGATTTTTGTTGTCTGTTCTGTTCGTTTCAGAATGCAGCCTATCTTATAGAGAAAGAGGGATTACCCGTTACTGACAAAGTACTTGATGTCTTGAGCAAAGCTGGTTATGATGATCCAACTTCCAAGAAAGTTATGATTGAGTCCACCAACAGCTCAGTTCTAATGAAATTTAGGGACAAAAACAATTATGAGCTTGTGTACCAGATTGAAGAGGATATTCAAGATGCTGAAGATGCAGCACTGAAGGACATCAAAGACTTTGCTAATTCTGTGGTCATCAGCAAGATCTCTGTCTTTCCTGAAAGTTCTTTATTCCTCACTGGTGTCACAAATGTTGTGCCAAAGCTGCAATCGCATGGGCTCTCAGTTTATGTGGAAACTTTCAGCAATGAGTTTGTATCTCAGGCATGGGACTTCTTCTCAGATTCAACAGTTGAAATTAACTCCTACGTCATGGGAGCCAACATCAGCGGTGTTATCACAGAATTCCCTCTGACTTCTGCCAGATACAAGAGTAAGTCACTGATGTTTCTAGTTTATATGCAACAATACAGAGTGAATCCTGGACGAAGTTGTATGTTGTGGACAAATTATTCCTTAGATGATCTTGTTCTCATGAAAATGTCAGTTTAATTTCATACCGTACTAGGCTGAGAAAACTAGGTTCGCATATTACATGTTATGTGTTGAAATCAGGTTAGGATCATACAATATGACTTGAGAGTATATTTAACTGCCATTATTTGTGTTAGTCTCATTTCAGATTTTAGGGAAATTCCATAATAAATTTATCCACCAGACATGTAGTGATATCTGTTTGCCATTTAGTAACACATTGCTCCATTTTATTGCAGGGAACCGATGCTTGGGCAAGGAATTACCTTCTTACATGAGCCCTGCTCAGCCTGGCGGTCTCATGCAGCTAATCTCACTTTTTGCCTTGCCCCCAGCTGAGCCTCCAAACCCAGTGTTAACTGCAACTGATGTTAAGGAGGGACCCTTGCCCTCTCATACAGCAAGTCCCCCCCCAGTTCCAGGTGGTGGAGCTACAGCAGGACCACCAGGAGCTCCAAATGGGCTGCCCAAGATTGGTGCGTGCATCTTCCTGTCCAATTTGGCTATGCTCATCACCATTCTTCTGCTGCTTTAAAACTTTAACATGATCAGTCTATTCAAGATCATTATGTGCTTTGTCATTTCCAATCTCTTTGGTGAAAGATGAAGCACCTTGGAGCTTTTTGTTGAACGACTGTTCAAAGCTAATCTTTTGTGTTCTTTCCCCTCTCATTTGGGTTTATTTATTGGACGGCTGTGAAGCTTTCTTTTTGATGTAGCATTGTAGGCATTTTCTTCATTAATTCCCTACGTATTGTGAAAAAAAACAAATTCCTTAGAGGACACGTAAGATGTAATGGTGAATTGACTGCCTGTTTCATGGTTGTAAGATATTATTATTCTTTGATGGTAAAGTATATGATTTAATAAATAAAGAGTAATGTCAATCCATTTTTTCTCATTTAAATGCCTTATTTAATTATTTTCATTTGTTGATCTAATAAATAAAGTGATCATTGATTATCCAACAAAGAAAAATTATAATTAGACACTTAATCTTGATCAAAGAATTCGTAACTTGACTTCAAAATGTTAAGAAAAAAAAGAAAAAGAAAAAAAAAGCTTTGATTTCACTATAACTTGAATTCGTAAATTATAATTGCAGGAAGTACTAATAGACGCGATGATTTTCACTATAACGTGCTCCACTGCTCAACTCCTTCTAATTCACCTTTACATTTTCTTTTGGATTATATTTGCAACTTTGGTTTATGGTCTTTTCTATTTGTATATTCTAAAAAACACACTTAAAAAACGCTACGCTTGAACATTCTTTTATGTTAAAAATTAACTTTTGATTCGACCTGAATTCAAGCACGTGTAAGATGACTAGTAAAATGTATAAAAAAAAGAAATATATTGTCATACATAAAAGAAAACAATAAGTAGCATAGAATTATGAGTAAATTGTATAATAAATTATGTATATAACACTAACCATTGTTTTAAGCTATTAAATGATATATTTATATTTTTATAGAGATAAAAATCTCACATAAATATAAAATTTTAATCTTAAACAAACAATTTATAACATATAAAGATTGTACAATATTAATCCTAGCATAACTTGCACTTATTTACTTGCACATATTTTTCTGGCAGACAGCTTTATAATAACATATGCTTATATCAATTTATAATATTCATAAGTTAAGTTCTTTTTTATATAGGATTAATCAATTACTTAATGTGAAACTTAATCTCTTAGATGATTTTCGAGCTTAACCTTTTTTATTAGTTGATATTTAATTTTATTTTTCTTCGTTATTTTTTTAAAAAACTAACAATAAACTATATTGTTCTTAATCACATGATACATAAATGATTTAAATGTAATATAAATAATGCATCCATATTTCTTTATTTAATATAAATGAAAGAATATTGATTTACCTTTTATATTTCAATCAATCATAAAATTAACCATGAATGACATGGAAAATCAAGAATTGTTTTTCCAAAATATCCACCATATTTCATTGTCTAACATGTTAGACATTTAAGAAATTTCAAAATAAAATGTTTTCTAGCTTTTTGGCATGATATTACCGTTACAATAACTATAATTTTGATTTATAGTTAATTTATCAATTCAATCAATTAACATCCTATCCTTTCATCTTCTTTAAAAAGCCCCCAATCCTTATATGAAGAAACCAAAGATTTCTAAGAAAAAGGATAAACCTTAACCTTAATTCTCTCTTTAAACACATAAATGACATCTTCAAGCTCTGCAAAATAAAACCCTTCTTTTATCACCCACTTCTAGCATTACATAGATTGTATCACTAATTTACACTGATCTATCATCAGCATTTCCCTAAAAATATTGATTCAAGAATGTCTTTGGACAATATCAAGAAGAAATTCTATAAGAAAGATATAACTTGTTTGCCTTAGATATATAGAGAAAGGCTTTCACTCTAGAAAAATCAAGTGAACCTTAATATACAGAGAGAATAAAACCACACTTTGATGAAGAATGAAAATGTTAATAGATCTTTGACGTAATCCAACTATATAGGATTACCACTAAGCCTAGCAAGGAAATGTTACAACTTTATCATTTTTTAGTCAAATCAAATAACATCTTTGTATTTAGGTATAGGATGCAAATTATATTTCTATATGATTTGGCTTTGATAGGAGCCTATACTCAAAAGGTTAGCTTTGTGCATCCATATAATTTATTATAGGTTAATTTGAAGACTTATTGGTAAGTACTCCTAAATATAGTGTTATTTTTAAAAAGAAGAAGAAAGGAACCAAATTTTCCTTCTAGATAGAACATGTGGCTTTTTTTTTCCTTTCTCTTTTGGGTATATAGATATTTAATTTTTTCCTAGTCTTATAAATTAAATAAGGCCTAGTTAAATATAGTTGTGACCTTGGATAATGGTAGGACCATTGTTGATTAGTACTTAAAAGTGTATTTTTATCAAGGTTTTATATCATCATTTTGCACTTGAAGTATCAATAACTCCTTAACTAGAGCATGTTTTATAATAACAAGTCTGATAATATAAGATACATTTAATTTATGGTAAATATTCATTTTAAATGCAAACCTATCACATAAATCAAAAGATTGATTGATGAGTTTAACTACTGAAATTGAGAAGACAAAGAGAGGGCTAAGCTTAGAAAAGAGATGTTGGTTGAATTCAAATTGAAACACCATTCGGTTATTGGATCATAACTAGAGTTGTAGAACTTGGATTTAGGTCTGGTTTATATGGATAGAAAGCTAAGACATAGGCCTAAAACTTTCATGAGAGTCCAAGATTCAAAAGGACCATTTTCAAGTTCAAATTGTAGCAACAACAGAAAAGTCAGAATCTGTCCTGCAGCCCAGACATTGTTCAGTGTTCAGCCCATATCTCGAGTTCTAGAAGTTCACATGACCTCATTCTTGTTTTGTTGGAAAGCTGAGACAATTTTCGAGAACTTTCATGAGACTATTTGTTCAAATTATGATGTTAGCAATGATGTTTTCTGCAGACAAGAAGATAAGGATTGTTACCAAGTGAAGAGGTGGCCACCCACTCAACAATTAGTCATCAAATCAATAGTTTTGAATTTTGGCCTATAAAAGGAGGCATTTTTCATGCATTTAGGCATCTTGGTTTCCAGATCAAGATCATCTTCTTGCTTTCTTTCTTTGTATTTTTGTAATGTTTAAGTTTTGCTTTCATTAATCTCTTGTTTATGTTTTTCATCATAACTATGTTCTTATCTAGTTTATTTATGTTTTCTCTTCTTCACAATGTTTAGCTAAGTTTATGTCAAGGTGAAAAGATTTCACCAATGGTGTTAGAATAGGTATAATATGAACTCAACATGGACTTCAATGTTTATATCCAAGAACGTTTGTTATTAACATGTCTTATCTTTTTATCTTACTAATTCTTAATACCTTGCTTGTTAAATAATTAATCTAGATTTGTATTGTACAACCCTTGGTACAACAAATACTTGACACTTTCATAGCCTACTGTATGGTATAATCGACACCTGTGCTATGAAAGGAACTTGATTTGTTGTTAACATAAGTTAACATCATGAATTCCTGATAATATTTAAAAGTATGGTGTTACTAAAATAAGATAATCAATATGATCATGTTAAAAATTTATAATGAACTATTAAGGATAAATCATCTGATTGGAACCTTCTTTGTGTGTGGTTTCCAGTTGATTAATAAAAAGAGTTTATACTATACTTATTTCTAATACTATTAGTGGATCCTCTAACCTTGACAATTGCTTTTATCTTTGATTAATACTCACATCAATATCACATTTCAAAAGTTCTCTTCAACTCCTTTTCATTTGTTGTTTATAATTTTATATAGTTCACCTCCCTGTGATTCAACCTTGATCTTGCCAGGTTATTTATTACTTTGACACTCCTGCACTTGGGATAAGACATCAATTTTTTGATAATGTAAATTATCCTAAGACCTTTTATGTTAAATCACACACACACACACACACACACACACACACACACACATATATGGTATTAGAGGAATGCCAAGTGAGAGGTGAAGACCAACCAACCTTTCATGATAAAAGGAAACTTTTATTGAATTTTATGGTGGATTTAAGCATAGGAAACAATAAATTTCCATGAATCTAGTGTCGTGTAGTCAAATTTGAACTCCCTATTAATTTGTAGAGGATAAAATGATCCATTTCCACAACTTTCCTTTCAAGAGATACCTAGATATTTTTCTATCCATGACAAGGAGGAGTGACCGATCCATGATCATTTTAATGTCTATGAGAACATGCCCTAGATGGCTATTGATTCTTAAACATCAAAGTATAAATTGTAAGGGGGAGGAGAACATTGTAGTGTGAAAAATTATTCTAACCTAAAAGGATCTACAGTTTAGTTTAGTGATATATTTATTATAAAGGAAACTATTGTTCTTATGAGCCCTATAACCTCTATTTCGTGGCAAGACAATCGAAGTTTGTATAATGTGTTCCATTTCTAATGTACTATACCATTAATAGTTCTAATCTAGACAATAATTTTCAAAATGCTAAAGGAAGTGAAAAATGTAACATAGTTAACAAAACATAATTTTGGATTCTATAGTGTGAGAGACTTTATGCTAATATTAGGAAATTAATTAAGGTAATTTATATTGTACAAGAAAACTATAATATGTCATCTTAAACCTTTCTTTAAAAAAGATGGCTAAGAAACTTTTATATGATGAAGAACCTTTTACAAAAGATGGTAAAAGAAGGCTTACTAAAAATTTAGCTAGTAGATCAGCTAGAAAATTAAGCAAAACAAACTTTTGGTGAGAAATCTTTATACTTTAGTTATTCATTATACCTTATTGGATAACTTGTCTTCTAATATAGTTTCTTATTTTTTAGCATCATAATCTATAAGGGCTCCTTCTCAAAAGGTCTCTCAACCTACCAATTACTTATAGCACATTATTATTGAAAAATAAAAAAGATGATGCTTATAGGAAATGGTGAACTTATATTTCTATGTATTGTTATTACCTTTAAATAGGCATTACAGGACATTTATGCAGGATTGATTCTTGCTATATATATATATATATATATATATATATATATATATATATATATATATATAATTTGTCTACAGAGATTATAGAAACATAATGAATTACAAATATTGTGGAGACCATGGAGTGAATAAATAGGGAGGATCCTGACATAGAGATCCCAGTAGAGGATCTCTCAGTAAAGAGATCTCAGCTGGATCTCTGCATCTGCATATCTCTATATCTCATCATCCCCCCTCAAGCTCAAGGCGGGGCTGGACTGAGACAGAGCTTGCCATGATTTGGAATAAATTTTATAGCACAAAGGGATTTGGTAAAAATATCTGCAATTTGATCCGATCCTGGAATGTATACCAAAGAGAGAACACTACACGCAACCCATTCATGAACAAAGTGAACATCAATTTTGATGTGTTTTATACGGTGATGGAACATTGGATTCTTGGCCATATGAATGGCACTAATATTGTCACTATACAACGTAGAAGGAGGGACACAATAGCCAATATTCTTTAGTAAATGCACAAACCACATAAGCTCACTTGTAGTTAAGGCTAAGACACAGTATTTAGCTTCAGTTGTCGATCGAGACACAATAGCTTGTTTCTTAGCGCCTTAAGATATCAAATTATCGCCTAAAAAGATAGCAAAACCAATAATGAAATGTTTATCATCCCTGAAACTAGCCCAATCGACATCACAAAAACCACGAAGTTTATGAATAGGGGTACAGACGTAGTGAAGATCAACATTGAGAGTACCCTTCATATACCAAAAAAATCCTCTTAACAACAATGAGGTGAATATCATGGGGTGTTTGCATGAATTGACAGACTTGATGAACAACATAGGAGATGTCGAGTCTGGTTAGAGTGAGATATTATAATGAGCCAACCAAACGGCGATAAAGGAAAGGATTAACTAAGGGAGCACCATCAACAGCATACATAGAAGGCCCCGATACTAGTGGAGTGCTTACAAGTTTGGTGCCATCAAGACCAAACATTTGAAGAAGAGACAGTAAATACCTTGTATGAGTGACAGTGGACGCATCACAAATGATTTGAAGACTTAAGAAGTAATGAATATCACCAAGATCTTTCATATGAAAGATGAAAGATAGGTGTGCAATAAAATTGTCAATTTGTGAAGAGGAACTTCCTATTAAAAGAATGTCATCAACATAAATGAGTAAAAGAAGAATGCATGATCCCTGAGTGCGATAGAATAAAGATTGATCATAGGGACATTATGTGAATCTCATTTACTAGATATAAGTACTGAATTTTAGGTACTAGGCGCGAGGGGCTGCTTTAAACCTTACAAAGCTTTATGGAGATGATAAACATGATTTGGATGGGAGAAATCCTCAAAACCTGGGGTTGAGCCAAATATACTTGTTCGTGTAGGTCACCATGAAGAAAGGCATTACTAACATCTAGTTGTCTGACAGACAAGCCTTGAGATAGCCCAATGGTAAAGATTAACTAAATAGTACTTGGTTTGATAACTGGACTAAAGGTTTCATCATAATCTAGGCTTGGTTGTTGTGTAAATCCACGAGTCACTAGTTGAGCTTTATACCTTTCAATAGAGCTATCAGATCGTGTTTTGATTTTGAACACCCATTTACTGCTGATAACATTCATGTTTGGCTATTAGGTACCAAAGTCCAGGTGTTGTTGGTGTGAAGAGCATCCATTTCAGCTTGCATTACTTGATGCCATTGCAGATGTTGAAGTACGCTAGCTCTTGTTGTTGAGTGATAAGGTCAACAACAAAACAAGCAAGTATTGGATGTTGTGAAGAGAAAAATACCTTGGGTTTTAGTTTCCATATTTGAGCCCATGTAACCATATGATGATGTCGTTGTGGAGCAAGTATGGGAGAAGCCTCTGGTGCTAAAGTATTGAATTCTAGTGCAGTGAATTGAGGAATTGGTTCAGGAATTGGAAACTGAGATACTCATACACTTTGGACATTTTTTGCTGAAACATGATGTATTATTTATTGAGCTGAGACAGTTGTTTTTTCAGTCGTGGTCTTGAGTAGTCGATGAAGTGCTCTAACTTTAAATAACTGAGAAACATGTGTGTCACGTTTTTGCATGCATCTGTAGGGAAACTGAGATTCATTAAATTTCACATGATGAGATATGTAGAGGCGACTTGTCTAAGGTTCAAGACAAAGATATCCTTTATTATTATTTGAATAACCAAGAAACACACACCATGTGGATTTAAAGTCCAATTTTGATCAACCAAATTGTGCAAGTAATGGGTAGCAGGAGCACCCAAAAACTTGTAGGGAATTATAAGCAGAAGCATAACCGAAAATAACTTTATGCGGTGAGTTGTAACCAAGAACTGAAGTAGGTAGACGATTTATTAGAAATATTACAGTACAAAAGGCTGCTATTCAGAATTGTATCGTAATAGAAGCATGTGATAACAATGTTAATCCATATTCCACAATATGCCATTGACGACGTTCAGCCAATTCATTTTGTTCTGATTTTTATGGATATAAGAATCTATGAATGATACCATTAGTTTTGAAAAGATTATGCAGGCTTTGATTAACAAACTCACCACCCCCATCACTTTGAGTTATTTTAACATAAACATCAAATTGTTTTTACATTTGCTTGAGGAATGTAGAAAATATTGTTGCTACGTCAGATTTATGATTTATAAGAAAGAACCATATACATCAAGAATATTCATCAACAATGATTAAATAAAACTAATAGCCATCATAAGAAGAAACAGATGCAGGACCTCATACATCTGTGTGAAGTGTATACAGAAAAGAAGTAGCATAGGATTTATGAGATTCAAATGGTAACTTTGTTGATTTTCCCAAAACATAGCCTTTATAGAAAGCATTTTGTTTATTTATAGATGGTAAACATAACTTTATAAGAATCTGGGCTTGAGGATGGTCAAGTCATGCATGCCACAAGTTGCTAGATACTTTATTGGCTAAAAAACTGACTGGAGATGTTGAAAGTTGTTGCAGGTTGATTGGATACAACCATCCTTTATGGAGCCTTTAAGGACTACCTACTTCATCTTCATGTCCTTGAAAACAAATCCCCATGGATAAAACAAAAAATAACAATTAATTTCTCTTATACATTGAGAGATAGATGGTAGTTTCTTCTTAATTGAAGGAACCACATAAACATCATTTAACTTAAAATTAGTGGTAAGAAAAATAACGTGTCAAGTGCTAGTGATAGTCAAGTCATGACCATTACCAACCATGAAAGAATCGTTGCCAAGATAAGAGTTAATACCTTGAACTTCATTTGTGTTAGAGGTCATAAATTGGTTTGTACCAGTGATAGAATACCAGATCTCTTCTGTAGTTTCTCCAATTTTGATATTAGCAAAAGCTTTTTATTGATCTTCATCAGAAGCAAAACATCTGTCTGCTTTGTGATTAAGCCCCCTACATTGAAAACAAGTGATGCCACCATATCCACGACCACCATGATGTGAGAATTATTTCTAACGAGTTCTAGATGAGCCTATATTAAAGTGAGGGAATCAAGTCTTTTTAGCTCGTGATGATGAAGTACTATCCGTGGAATTTCTTCTAGTGAAATTGTGATTATTGCAGCCTTGAGTGCCGGGGTTCACCCATAGCTTTGAGTTTTTTCAGCCACGATTTGTATAAAAACCAATGTTGGAAGTAGTTGCTTGTGCTCCTTGAAGTCGAATTTCAAATTCATGGAGTTTGCCAATAAATCCTTCAAGAGATGGAAAAATATCTCTTACATTCAATGTTGCTACTATAAGATCAAATTCAGATCCTAATCCTTAAAAAATGCAAATGATGAACTCATTGTCATCCATTGGTTTTCCTGCACCATAGAGAGACATCCAAAGATTTTGCTTTGTGTAAATAATCTTTTAAAGAATAAGTGCATTTATTCAAGGATTGTAACTCGCCATTGATTTGTTGAATACGATCTTGTGTGTGAGTACCATAAAGAGTCTTTAACACTTGTCATGCAATGGATAATGTAACACCATTTTCATCATATACTCACTCATAGCCTTAGGAATTGTAACACCATTTTCGGTTCTGGTAGGTTTATAAGGTCTATTCTCTATAGATAACCATAAATCATAATTGACACGACCAAAAGATTGATGTCTTCTTCCAAGTGCAGGAGTGTCGAAGTAATAAATAACCCGGCAAGACCGGGGTCGAACCACAGGGAGGTTAATTGTATAAATTATAAACAACAATAACAACAACAACAACAATAATAATAATAACAAAGAGAGCTTTGAGATGTGATATTGATATAAGGATTAAACAAGGATAAAATAATTGTCAAGGTTAGAGGATCCACTAATGGTATTTCAAACAAGTATAGTATAAACTCTTTTTATTACTCAACTGAAAACCACACACAAAGAAGGTTCCAATCGGATTATAAATTGTTAACATGATTACATTAGTTATCTTATTCGAATAATGCTAATGCTTGTAAATGTTGTCAGGCATTCATGATTATAACTTATGTTAACAACAAATCAAATTCCTTTCATAGCACAAGTGTTGGTTATACCATATGGTTGGGCTATGAAAGTGCCAAGTATTTGTTGTATCAAGGGTTATACAACATAAATCTAGATTAATCATTTAACAAGCAAAGTATTAAAAGTGAACAAGATAACAAATATAAAACATGTTAGTATCAAATATTGAGGTCCATATTGAGTTTATATTATACTTATTCTTACACCATTAGTATAACTTTTTCACCTTGACATGATAAACTTAGCTAAACATAATGAAAGAGAGAAACATAAATAAACAAGGAAATGAAATGAAAAGCATAAGTAAGAGATTAATATAAGTAAAACTTAAGCATTACAAAATATAAAAAGAGAGCAAGAGCATGATCTTGATCTGAAAACCAAGATGCCTAAATACATGGCAAATACCTCCTTTTGTAGGCTAAAATTCGGAACTATTGATTTGTTGACTAATTGTTGAGTGGGTGGCCACATCTTGACTTGGTGACAATTCTTATCTTCTTGTTTGCTAAAAAGGTCATTGATAACGTCATAATTTGAACAGACTTAAATCATAAAAGTTCATGAAATTGTCTCAGATTTCCAGGCTAAAAATTTAAGGTCATTTGGACTTCTAGAACTCGAGATATGGGCTGAACACTGAACAGTGTCTGGGCTGCAAGACAGATTCAGACTTCTCTATTGTTGCTACAATTTGGACTTGAAAACGACCTTTTTAAATCTTGGACTTCTGAAAGTTTTAGGCCTATGTCTTAGCTTTCCATCCATATAAGGCAGATTTAAATCCAAGATCTACAGCTTCAGATATGACCCGATGACCGAACAGTGTTCCAGTTTGGACTAAACCAGCATCTCTTTTCTAAGTTTGGCCTTCTCTTTGTCCTTTCAATTTCTGTACTTAAACTCATCAATCAATCCTTTCATTTATGTGATAGGCCTGCATTTAAGATAAACATTTACCATAAATTAAAGGTATCTTATGGTATCAGACTTGTTATTATAAAACATGCTTTAGTTAAGGAGTTATAGATACTTCAAGTGCAAAATGATGATATAAAACCTTGATAAAAATGCATTTTTAAGTACTAATCACCCCCCCAACCAGCTTATTACTAGTCCCTAGTAATCAAAGCGTTAAAATAGAAAAACAATTTGCAAATTCCACAAAGCAAGGCATTCACCATTCAACTTCCATTAATCTATCCAGATAAACAAACTCTCATTAAATTTATATATCTGCTCAATACCTCTTAAACAAAATATTAATAAATCTTCCTTTTTATATGCTTAATGTATGAAAACATAGATGATGGGGCTTTTATTGGAAGAAAACAATATTCTATTTTAATGTTTAAGGTTAACTTTCTTGGGTTGAGATTATTATCTTCTTTTTTATCTTTTTTTTCTTTTAAATATATATACATATAACTTAAAACACAATGCATCTTTAACCCATGTAATGAGCTTTCGGCTAATGGCTCCTTAACCCAATTGGTCTTAGGGCATTAGGTGTTGAGACACCCCTACGAGCTTAGTAACTCGGGTTGCAGATATTGATACGTAGATAGTGCAATGTTTGATTTTCTTAAGCTTTTCTCCTTAACCCATGTAACAAGCTTTGGACCAATAGCTCCCAAGTCAGTTGACTTTAGGGTATTAGGTGTTAAAACACCTCTTCGGGCTTAATTGCTTAGGTTAGGGAGGCTACGAAACCAAACTTATCTACGTTTTTATTATCATCGATATTATCAATTTGTTTTTTTTTCCAAATTATATACTATCCCTTTCCCTTAGTTATTACCTTTAACAAAAGAACATAAATAATGTAATAATCCAATGTGCAACCCACAATCATATGTTAGAGTGTGTGTGTGAAAATAAAGGTTTAAGAATACTTGTTAAATGAGTATATGAGCAGAATCAAGTGATAACAATGCGAGAGTTTGTAAACATGAATATTTCAAGAAGTATTCTGATAGGCCTTGATAAAACTATTTACTAAGATGCGTCTCAAGAGTCAATAAAATTCCTCCTTACTCTGCCATCCTAATAAGAGTTGAATGTATGGGTTAAGTAGAAATGAAGGGAAGAAAGAAAAGATTTTATAGATGAGAAATTAAAAATGCAATCATACCACCTATATGTAGGCTAGCTGGAGTCTCACACACTCTCTCTATTTATTTATTTACTTATTTTGAAAAGCATGTGTATGTACAGGTAGTTGTGATTGTGGCTCACATCTTCCCTTGGTTTTACGTCCAAGAACGGCTTAAATGCCCTCTATGGGTCGGGGATAGGCTTCCCATCCAGTTTTCTTAAAAACTGGCAAACAGGGTCTTTTATAGTCAGATTCCCAAGACTAAGTCTATCATGTTCTTTATGGAATTGCGGCCATAAATCATGAATTGCACAATGCACATCTCCACTAGGATGCGTCTCAAGAGTCAATAGAAGATTATCTAAAGACCCCTTACTCAGGCCATCCTTCATGAATTGTATTATCTTCACGGTTTATAGATACCATTCCTAAAGAACGAGATGTTGCATTACAAGTCCATCTGGCACATCGGTGATAGATTTTCAGTCGTTTTGCACGACGTTTCTTTGCAAAAGTGCTTTTACCTGTTCCAGGCATGTATGAGATGAAAGAATTGGAGGACTCACCTGATAATCGGATCTTTGCTTCAATCAGCCAACGAATATCTTCAGGAATTCTATGATTCATTAACAACCTCAATCTTGCACACCTAGCACGATAAATTTTTGTAATCGCATTCTAAGGCAGAGCAGGAAAGTACATTTTTAATTTTTCAAGAGTGGTGTCCATTTTCAAATGAGAGTTGGAGAAGATATTCAAAGAAAGGAGAAAGAGCAAAGAATTGCACAAATATATACAGATATCAGTTATTATGAGAAACTTAAAGAACCGACTTAAGTCACGGAGTACCGTTATCCGTCATTTGACCGGGGTGAGAGAGACTAGCAAAACAAAATTCACACCAAAATGAAACACAAAACAATGTGAGAAAAAGAATCAATCTTTATATACAGGATCACTTAATTCAATAGAGTCATTTTCAACTGAAAAATTATCAAGGTAAACTTTCAAACGATGCCCATTTACCTTGAAAACATTGCCATTCTTTAGATTCTCGATATCACAGGCCCCATATGGATACACATGTTTCACAATAAATGAACCGCTCCATCTTGATCTTAGCTTTCCAGGAAATAAATGGAGTCGAGAATTATAAAGCAAAACTTTTTGACCAACATCAAATGTTTTTCTCAAGATTCTCTTGTCATAAAACTCTTTGATTCTTGCTTTATGAATTTTTGAATTCTCATATGCATCATTTCTTATTTCCTCAAGCTCATTTATTTATAATTTTTGCAGTTGACTAGCATCATCAAGGTTAGAATTGAAAGCTTTAATAGCCCAATAAGCTTTATGTTCAAGTTCCACAGGCAAGTGACAAGGTTTTCCATAGACTAGTCTATAAGGTGACATATCTAATGATGTTTTATAAGCAGTTCGATAAGCCCAAAGTGCATCATTAAGTCTTAAAGACCAGTTTTTCCTATTAAGGTTTACTGTTTTCTCCAAGATCTGTTTGATCTCCCTATCAGCAAGCTCTACTTGTCCACTTGTCTGAGGGTGATAAGGGGTGGCAACTTTGTGTGTGATTCCATATTTCTTCATTAAAGACTTAAATGACTTGTTGCAAAAATGTGTTCCACCATCACTTATCATGGCCCGAGGGATTTCAAATCGACTCAAAATATTTTCTTTCCAGAACTTTATCACTGTTTTGTGGTCATTGTTTCGACTTGGAATTGCCTTTATCCATTTTGAAACATAATCTACTGCGACTAATATGTACAAGAAACCAAATGACCCATGAAATCTATACCCCAACAGTCAAAGATCTCAATGACAAGAATAGTATTTAAAGGCATCATGTGACGTTTTGAAATAGATCCCAACTTTTGACAATTTTCACAAGTCTTGCAGAATGCATGTGAGTCCTTGAACATGGTGGGCCAGTAAAATCCACTTTGTAAGATTTTTGCAGTGGTCTTTCTTGATGAGAAATGACCCCCACATGCCTCAAAATGACAAAATTTAATGACACTACTTACCTCATTGTCAGGAATGCATCTTTGAAATATTTGATCAGGATAATATTTGAATAAATAAAGGTCATCCCAATAAAAGTTCTTTACTTCGTTCAAGAACTTTCTTTTGTCTTGGGTACTCCAATGAGCTGGCAATTGTCCTGAAATAAGAAAATTAACAATATTAGTATACCAAGGCATTGTAGAGACAGAAAATAAAGATTCGTCAGGAAAGTAGTCATCGATTGGTGTGATGTCAGATCTCAAATCTATTGTCAATCTTGAAAAGTGATCTGCGATAAAATTTTCGGTGTCTTTCTTGTCTTTGATTGTGATATCAAATTCTTGAAGTAACAAAATCCACCGAACCAATCTAGCCTTAGAATCTTTCTTAGAAAGAAGATATTTCAATGCTGCATAATCACTAAAAACAACAACAGGTGAGCCAACAAGATAAGACCTGAATTTTTCACATGCAAATACTACTGCAAGTAAATCTTTTTCAGTGGTGGTATAATTCATTTGAGCACTATTCAAAGTTTTACTTGCATAGTAAATCACATAGGGTTTCTTATCTTTTCTTTGTCCCAAGACAGCACCCACGGCATAATCACTAGCATCACACATTATTTCAAAAGGTAATGACCAATCAGGAGGTTGAATGACAGGAGCAGAAGTAAGCAGGTTTTTAAGTTTAACAAAGGCTTCTTCGCAATGTTCAGTCCATTCAAAAATATTATCCTTTGTTAGAAGGTTACTCAAGGGCTTAGATATTACACTAAAATCTTTGATGAACCTTCTATAAAAACCAGCATGTCCTAAAAATGATCTAACATCTTTAATAGATTTTGGTGTTGGCAAGTTAGCAATTAACTCGATTTTAGATTTGTCAACCTCAATTCCTTTTGATGAAATAATGTGACCAAGTACAATGCCATTTGTTACCATAAAGTGATATTTTTCCCAATTCAGTACAAGATTCTTCTCTTCACACCTGCTCAAAACCTTTTCTAAGTTAGTCAAACAATCATCAAATGAATCGCCAAAAACAGAAAAATCATCCATAAAAATTTCAAGAAAACGTTCAACCATATCACTAAATATGCTAAGCATACATCTTTGAAACGTGGCTGGTGCATTACATAAACCAAAAGGCATCCTTCAATATGCAAAAGTACCAAATGGACATGTGAAAGTAGTCTTCTCTTGATCTTCTAATGCAATTTCAATTTGATTATAACCTGAATAGCCATCTAGGAAACAATAAAATTCATGACCTGCAACTCTTTCTAGGATTTGATCCATGAAAGGTAAAGGGAAATGATCTTTTCTAGTCATTGAAT
>Ga0325410_1003597_pt1 | contig 17526 bp, 4 predicted proteins | sample PopdelMetagenome_16_FD_206182 | JGI IMG/M metagenome (GOLD analysis project Ga0325410, IMG submission 206182) | Populus deltoides microbial communities from Bellville, Georgia, United States - Xylem-PdIQD-R3 | ecosystem: Host-associated > Plants > Phyllosphere > Stem > Wood/Secondary xylem...
TTGTGTTGTATAACACTTGGTACATCAAATACTTGATCCTTTATAGTTTTCGGCCGACATCGTTATTATGAGAGGAACTTGATTTGTTGTCAACATAAGTTAGCATCATGAATGCTTGATAAAATTTGTAAGTATGATATTATGTAAATAAGATGATTAATATGATCATGTTGATAATTTATAAAGAGTTTATATTTTACTTATCTCTAATACTATTAGTGAACTCTCTAACCTTGACATTTGTTTTTATCATTGTTTAATCTTCTTTAATAATCTTATATCTCAAACTCCTCTTTAAATCATCATTATCGTTGTTGTTGTTGTCGTTGTTGTTCTTATTATTCTTATTATTATTGTTGTTGTTATTATTATTATAATTTATATAGTTCACCTCCCTGTGGTTCGACACCGGTCTTGCCGGGTTATTTATTACTGTGACACTCCTGCACTTGGGATAAGACATCAACTCTTCGATCGTGTCATCTGATAATTAAATAGAAAGAAATTTAACATTAACAAACTAAACTAAACGAAAAAAATTAATTAAAAAGAAAAAAAATCCGAGTTAACTCGTCAAACCAGGTTAACCCATCAAACACGGGATCAGTATCATGAAAATCTGATAACTAAATAAAAAAATTAACAAACTAAATCAAACAAAAAAAATTCATTAAAAAAACAAAAAAAATTAAAAAAATAAAAAAGCAGTTCTATAATATAATATAATATAATAAGTGAAAGGCGTGGAGAAGCTACAGTAGTTTCCCCACGCCTTTTAAAAACCAACAGGAAGAAAAAAACTAATGAAGAAAAAGAAAAAAAATCTGAATTAATTAGGTTAACCCTTCAAATCAGGTTAACTCGTAAAACATGGGATTCGCGTCATGAAAGTTTGATAACTAAATAGAAAAAAATTTGACCGGTTAACCCATCAAACCAAGTTAACTCGTCAAGGTCAGGATACATGTCATGAAAGTCTGATAATTAAATAGAAAGAAATTTAACATTAACAAACTAAATTAAACAAAAAAATTAATTAAAAAGAAAAAAAAATTTGGGTTAACTTGTCAAACCAGGTTAACCCATCAAACCCAGAATCCGTATCATGAAAATCTGATAACTAAATGAAAAAATTTAACATTAACAAATTAATTCAAACAAAAATATTTATTAAAAAACAAAAAAAAGTTCTATAATATAATAATTATAATAATATAATATATTAATAAATAAAAAACATGGAGAAGCTACAGTAATTTCCCATATTTTTTAGAGTATTACTTAATGGGACACCTTAAAATAAGCAAACAGGGAACCTAACCTAACCGGTCATGATTTTGTTTTATTTTAAATGCCCTATATTAAAGTATTATTAATTATGCCACATAGACAACGAGGACGAATGGCAGAGGAAAGCATGGTGGTCTTCCATAAACAAATATTTATATATCCCTTAATAGTGGAGCGGAGCTAAGAGGGTGGTTCTAGCCGACCAGGTGGAGCTAGAGGTGGTCACAGCCACAACCCATGATGGACTACAACCTCCAAAATATTAAAAATGTCTTCGAGGTTTAATAGCTTCTTTAAAAATGTTTTGACGTTCTTATAAAATTTTAAGGAAAAAAGAAAATTGTTCACTAGTCTCTGGTATATAATTTAGAAATATATCCTCTACGAGTTGAGTGGCTTTCTTTTTTTTACTTTTTTTTTTGAAAATCAATTTTTTTAATTATAAAAGCAATATTTCAATAATTACATGGGCATATTCAATGTGCCAGCTTGAATGTTTTTTAAAGTGTTTTTATTTTAAAATACAGTAAAATAATATTTTTTTTATTTTTTAAAATTTATTTTTGACATCATCACATCAAAACGATCTAAAAACACAATAAAAATATTTTAAAGCTAAAAAAAATTCAAAATTTTTCTAAAGTGCAGTTAGGCTGCAATGTTAAATACCACCAATATTATACTAGATAGGTGGCTCACGCTACGCCACAGGCCAATCTAGTTTATTTTCAACATAAAAAATATTAAGGCAATGCAAGTGTTTCTAAAAACCCAATTTTTTTTCAATGTATGAAAAGGATGTTAAGGTGATACGGGTGTTCCTAAAAAAACAAAAAAACAATTGAGACTTGGGTCATTGTTTCAATTGGGTTTAATAAGCCTGACTGATTTAATAAAACAAATAAAAAAAATACTACAACAATAAATAAAGTAAAAAAAAAATGACATTGAAAAAAAAAGTTAAAAAACCCAATACAAGCCCATCCACGTTATCATGTCAAATATGTGACTTGGTCGTGACAGAAAGATAACTCAGTTAAAAGCAAATTAAATAAAATCATGAAACTAAATTTTATATATATCCAGAAATCATGTTAACTTGCTAACCTCACAATCATGGATATAAGATTGAAATAACCTTATAGGAAAAAAGAAAAAGAAAAAAAGGCAAGAAGATCAATTCTCAATCAATCAAATGTTAAAGAATCTTATTTGATAACAAAGAAAATATTAAATGAAAACACGATAGCCCTATAGAAATTACAATGAAAAAAAAATCAAAGCTTAATTTATAGCAAACAAAATATTAAAGTACAAAATTGAAGAAAAAATATAATCCAAAAAAGGTCAAAAAAACTCGACCCTAGTCCTCTTAGGTCAGCATGCAAATTTTACAATCTGGTTGTGATACTAGGGTCACTCCATCGAAAGCAAATTAAATAAAATTATGAATATTAATTAGCAAACAATCTAATGTTGAAGGGTAAGATAACCTGAATTATTTTTAAAATTAGCAAGAAATCGAATAAAAAAAATAAAAAATGAAGTCTAGTCTATAATTAAATAAATATTGAAAGATAAAACTGAAAAACTATGAGATTAAAAAGGAGGAAAGAAACCAAGCATACCCGAGCGAATATCCTATACCTGAGTTAATCTCTTAAATTCATAACTTGTGAATTTTTACACCTGGGCTCAATCAATAAACTAAACTCCCAAACAATTTGATGTTCAAAGATGAAACAAAAAAAAAATCAGTTGATCAGTTCAAAAATTTGCCAACGTTTAAAAAAAAATTGCAATAAAAAAAATGAGTATCAAATTTGATAGGAAAAGAAAAACCAAACGAGGACTAAATCTTATATATGAAAAAAATAAATGAGGATTAAATTGAAAAACATTTCTAATTTTATAAATTATTTCATATAAAATAAATAATAATCAAAAGAATAGAGACCAAATTTAAAGGAAAAAACAAATTGAAAGGTTGTTTTGAAATTTTATTTTCAAATAGTATTGATTGTGAAATCCTTGGCTAAGGTGGAATGAGTTTTAAAAAGAGTTTCAAAATTTTATTTAAAGAATCAATGATTATAATGTTTAAAACTAAAACGATTTAATAAAGCAAAAATACTTCAAGCTATAATGTATAAATCAGAACATTCATGATGAAGGGATAATAATTACACTAAAAAACTAGTAATTGAAAAGTTAAGTCAAACCATTTATAACTTTCCTAATATTTAGAGGATCATGACAGGTTGCTAAACATTTTGGAGGATCATGACAGGCTGCTAAACATTGTACTTGATCTTCAAATATAAGTCAATCACTTATTAGATTGATAATATATTAAATTATTTAATTTATTTAATCTTATTTTATTTAGGATTATGATTTATATTTAGGTTGACTTATTAGGAAACCTAATTGGTCACATACATAAGAACCATTGATCAGAAATTTAATTAGATGATTAATTAAATGTGACTTGATTGTAAATAAATTTTTGAATTGAGAACTAGAATGTAATTAATATAGGGTATTATAATTTTAGATGTAGCAACAATCAAATAAGGACTTGATTGAATAAATTTCTAAAACTAGACTAAAATAATATATATGATATTATTTAATGGAAAAATTGATATTTTGTCATTTATAGAGGTTTTTAGGTTTTTCTATAAATAGAATGTGAAACCCAAGAACAAATTATACAAAAAAACAAAAAAAAAAGGATTTATAATAATTTAAATTTTGTTATAATAAAGAAATAATGTAACTACATAAAATAATAATGATGATGATAAAATTTATTAGTTTTGGAGAATAAAAAAAAGGCTTAATTGAGAAAAAAAAAAAGGAAGAAAGATAGGGCCAAAATGGAATTAAGAAGAAATGGGACCATAAATATCCCATTCCTTCTCTCTTCCAAAAACCAGCTGGAAAAAAAACCATCAAAGAGGGAAGGGACTTTTAGATTTTATTCAAGCAAATGAGAGGGAAAAACACCAAGGCTTAACACATTTCAAATCCTAGATAAGTCTAAAGAAGAAGAACATCATTATACAAGAGAAATTGCAAGAAAGCAAATGTGGGAATTGTGAAGAGAAGGGGAAGAGTGGTCGGCTATATGCAACGAGAAGAAGGCTAAGATTCTTTTAAAATTTTGTGAAGTAAAACTTAGATTTCATCCAAGTAAGGAGTTCTAATTTCAATTTCTATGAAATTAACTTCAATTTGATTGGAAGTTTCATAATTTTCTTGAATTGAGAATTAGGGTTCTTGAACATAAAATAATATATATGATATTATTTAATGGGAAAATTGATATTTTGTCATTTACAGAGGTTTTTAGGTTTTTCTATAAATAGAATGTGAAACCCAAGAACAAATTATACAAAAAAACAAAAAAAAGGATTTATAATAATTTAAATTTTGTTATAATAAAGAAATAATGTACTACAAAAAATAATAATGATGATAATAAAATTTATTAGTTTTGGAGAATAAAAAAAAGGCTTAATTAAGAAAAAAAAGAAAGAAAGATGGGGCTAAAATGGAATTAAGAAGAAATGGGACTATAAATATCCCATTCCTTCTCTCTTCCTAAAACCGGCTGGAAAAAAAACATCAAAGAGGGAGGGGACTTTTAGATTTTATTCAAGCAAAATAAGAGGGAAAAACACCAAGGCTTAACACATTTCAAATCCTAGATAAGTCTAAAGAAGAAGAACATCATTATACAAGAGAAATTGCAAGAAAGCAAATGTGGGAATTGTGAAGAGAAGGGGAAGAGTGGTCGACTATATGCAACGAGAAGAAGGCTAAGATTCTTTTAAAATTTTGTGAAGTAAAACTTAGATTTCATCCAAATAAGGAGTTCTAATTTCAATTTCTATGAAATTAACTTCAATTTGATTGGAAGTTTTATAATTTTCTTGAATTGAGAATTAGGGTTTTTGAACATAAAATTTGGGGAAAATGCAAAATTTATTAAAACTATACCTATTAGGATAATAGTAATGGCCTTGAATGTGGATGGTTGCAATGGAAGGGAAAAAAATAGATTTAAGGTGACCATCCACTAAAAGGGAAGAAAGCAGAGGAGGAGAACTTATGACTTCCTTGTTAATTAATTGAGATGTGTTGTTATAATGTGGTTACTAATTAGAAAAAAAAAATTGCATCATTTATAAGGAAGAGGAACCTTCGTTCCTTTAGGTAGGTTTGGCCAAAGTAGAAATGAACTAATTAACTTAGTACAAATGACCTTGGAAGGTCATAATGAGACAAGTTACCATGTATAAAGTGAAAGCATGGTTCTATTTGATGAGGAAGTAGGATTGGAGATAAAATTGGAAATACTTGTCTATTGACGAAACAAGGTAGGTCCATCGCCCTGATTCCTAAGGGAATTCGAACATGAAGACGATAGAATCCAGGGAGGGACCCATTATAGACGGGTTACCTTCAATAAAATGGCGAAATTTAGCCATATTAAGGGTAGAATTCATTTTCTTGCCCTTCATAAAGTGTGTAACATCGTGTCTTGATCTTCAAAAGGGAATAAACTGTGATCAAAATTGAATTCATGATGTCCACTTGGGCTACAAATGAACTGAAAATGTTAAAGGATAATAATGAGGAATGTAGGTGAGAAAAAAAAGAATGGTAAAAGAGAAATGAATATTATTGTCATTGTTGCTGTTGTGTTGTGATATGTGGATTAAAATGGAATAATGATGGGTGTTTGTGGTTTCAGGTGGAACCGCGGGAGGAATGCAGCAACAACAGGGGAACATAAGTCAAGCATCTACAGCAAGTAGGTACTCGGTACCTATATCTCCTCTAGTTAATAATTGTTTTAACTAATTATTGAACTATAAATTTTGGTGCTTATTGATGAGGAAAAAAGGGGAAAAGAAAAGGTTAAACAACAGGAAAATAGAAATGGAGAACTAGATTTAATTTATGGGTTCTTTCGGAGATAATGGACAATAACAATGAACTTTAGGAATGAATGTTTCGCAAATTTGATTAGCCTATCCCAAATACGGGAGGCTATTGATGTTAGCCAAGTTGGCTAACATTAGCATGACCGGTACGTGGGAGGAGGAATATAGAACTTGATTAACTATTCGGGTTCAAAATAGTTAATGATATCGGTAGGTGACGACGATATCGACAAAATTTATAGGACTTGATTAGCTTTCCGAGGTGAAATCTAATGATGTCAAGAATCCTTGACATTGACATATCCTAGGACCTCCCAAGGTAACATGGAACTTTGATTAACTATTTTGGCCCGAAAATAGTTAATGACACCAACGGTCGCGTTAGTGTCGGCATTTTCATAAACTTGATTAGTTGACCCCAGGACAGGCAACTAAAGACACTAATGGGGGTCATTAGTGTCGGCAGTAGTTTTCCTAATGTGGGGAGAAGTGGCAAGGTGAATACCCTCAATCAGAGCTTGGATTACAAAAACAAAAAAGAAGAAGAAGGGGAAACATAGTTGAAGGAAACAAATTTGGTAATCCTTAAAGGGGGCTAGTTGTGGTGTATAGAATTTCATATGATTTAAGTAGGTAGATGTGTTGTATGATTTTTATTCCGTGAAATTGTTTGTATCTTATTTTTTTAATTATATAGAAAATTTATGTTTGCAGGTCTCTCTCATTCACGTCAAGAGTAAAATTTAGGTTCCTTGATCCTTTTTTGTATAAATTAAGAACTTATGGATTATTTATGTAATTTTGTTATGCAGTAAACATGTAACCTGAATATAATAGTATACTCCTTGTATTATTTAGTTTTTGGAATATAAAATGTATCAATATATGCTTGGGATATTATAATGTACTAGCTTATATTTAGAATGCTAAACTATGGTGTATTTATATATGAAATTTCAGCGCTTGAATGGTTCTCTTAATTACTAATTTATGCATGTGATATGAAATGGAGATTGAGTATAAAGATTTGTCCTGAGTATATTTTAGAATGAATTTAATGGTTAAATTGGACCAATTATGGGTGTGTTTATGGGTGGGATGTGATTATAAATACGTGCAGGGTAAATTGTTGATAACTTGGGACCTCCCGGTATAGGGGAGACTTTGTCGAAATTTCGGTGACCTCAATAAAAATTTTTTTATTATGCTCTATTTACCCTTTATGTGGAAGTTAAATGGATAAACTGATCTAACTATTAGGGTTGTTACATAGAATATTATGTTTTTTTTATTTTTTTTAAATGTGAGAAAATTATAGTAAGTAAACACCTAAAATACAAAAGAAAAGAGCTAATACTTTAAAGTATATCAATCTCTCTATCCTAAAAGGATTTAAAAGATTTCTCATTAATGGTTTTTGTGGATTACCATTAGAGGCTGGACATACTAGATGGCTTGTGACTTACAACAATCCAGTTTTGAAGTAAATCTTCAAAGCTGAAAATAATTTCTGATCTTTGAAACACCTAAGAAATTTTAAATTTATTATTTATGTTGCATGTATGTATGTTAAAAAACTCAGCAATCCTATAACTAAGTTCAATGAGGGGATGATATTGAAGCCTATAAAATAAGTCATACAAAGAATACCTAACCTAGGAATCATATCCTATAACTAAGTTCAATAGAAAAATGAATGATATGGTGATTGTAAGAGATGCATTATATTATTTTGAATAATTAATTCATTTAATTATTATATCCTTTTTTATGGTGTGATTGCATTTGTTCTATAATGGATGAAAGTTGAGTTTTTATGTAAAATTCTTAATGAATTTATATAATTTTTATGAGTGAAGTGTAAGATTTATAAGAGTATTCTTGTCATAATTCATCTATATAAATATGAGAGTGAAGTTATTGAAAATTGAGCTTATTTTTAAATACGCTAAAGAATATTGATTAAAAAAAAATATTGGCTATTGAAGATCATGTTAACACTTGAAGTATTAAGTGTGGAAAGTAATACTTTATTTTTATTAAGTAGTTATAGTTCAAGTTAAAACCCACTACTAACTTTGTATTAGAGGTTCTTGTTTCATTAAATAAAGGTTCAATGCCGAGCACACTTTTATGATGCATAACAATTACTTTTTGACTAGTAAACTTCTTGTGTAATTTTAATATTAAAATGAGTTGAGGAATAGTGGTACATTTTAATATTAAAGATGATTTTAAATCAAGTAAAAGTTAATAAAGATAGTTAATTAGACTAACTTATAGCACTGTAAAAATTAATAACTTATAACTTACATGAATATAATCATCTACAAATCAATAATAAAACTAAGGTTATCAAATAAATAAAACGTGCTAAAAACTATAATTAAAGTGTTTAATTTCTTGAGAATTTTACAGGCTAAAGAAAAGTATTTTAAAGGTAGAGTTTTGAGAAGGGATGAGATAAAAAACTAAAAAAATTAATTAAACTGAAAAAACTAGAAAAATAATAATTAAAAAAACTAAACCATAAAAAAAATGATTAAAATTTTTAAAAAGCTGACCAGTTTGGTTTTGTTTTATAAGTTTAAAATCAAAAAATCAAAATCAAACTGAAAAAAACTTGTTTGAACTAGTTTATATTTTAAAATAATCAAATCAAATTGAAATAATCAATTAAATTAATTTTGATTTTTTTTAAAAATAATTTAATTATTTTTTAAAAATAAAAATTAAATCGAAAATAATGAGTAGTTTTGATTTGATTTCTCTCACTTGTGTGCGGAGATGTTGTAAAGTCAAATGATGGATGATCGGGGATGTTATATCCCAAAAAGGACAAGTAAAATAGCATATGTTGCTTTAAATCTCCTAATAAACAATATACACGTGCCTTAGCCCGTACTGCATCCTTAACTAGTTGTAAGGATGTTTTGATCCTTTGAAAATATTATGAATTACTGTCATAACGCCAACACTACTTATGATGGATAGTCGAACACTACTTATGATGGATATTCGAACATCACTATTTTTTTTTTTTGAATTTGATTGAATTGTAATAATAATAGGATAATAGTTACTTTTAACTACAAAATATATAGTTAACAACAATACAAAATCAATATTAAATCCATATAAATATTATTGAACCTTAACACAACTATAATACATGGTTAAATATAAATAATCAAATGGTAAATTCAACATCAAATTTATTTTAAAGAATTATTTCTCCAAGACATATATTCTACTAAAGACCAAAAACTTTATATATAATCAAATTTAAGTTTGGTTAGCTAAATAGTTTATATTTTTTTCATTGGACTTTATATATAATTATATTTTAAATTTTGTTTTTAAAAAAGCTAAAATAATTTATTTTTTCATTCATGAAGACTTGTTTTTCATTTTATTTCAAAACAACGTTAACCAAATATTTATTTTTTAAAAACTCATAACTAAAACTATTTTTTTAAATTATTACTATAAAAACTATCACAATATCAAATATATGTTAATAATTTTTCCATCACTAGTCGGTTTATTTGGTAGGAAAATATTTGACTTTTGAATAAGCGGGACAAGATGAGTAAGTAAATTATAAATTAGTCTCTTTACATTTGCCAAATAAATTAATAGTTCTTCTAGTTTAAAAAAATTAATTAATTAGTCAATTGACCAATATTGATCATACTTAATTTAATATTACTTTGTTCGTGTGTGTATCTTCTTTTTCATGGAGTTTAATTTAATTTATTTTTTTAAAAATAAAATGATATGAAATGAAAAAAAAAGACTAATCAATTAGTTTTCTAACTAGGGAACTATTTAGTTTTTTTTTTGCAAAATCAAAGAGATTAATTTATAAGGTAGTCTAAGATGAGCTAGTAGTCTTTATTGTAAATGTATAGAAAATATAAGTCAGTCCTTTTGTGCAATGTTCTAGTGTTTTTCCTATCTTCACGAGTATTGTAGATCTAGAAGTTTTTGTCACATTTTGAAACTTGATTGGGATATAATTTAATGAACTATGGTTAGAATTTGCGATAAAATTTAGAGAAAAAACATCAAACTATAAAACAATTGAAAACTTCCATGTTCAATCTCAAAATTGAGTGGAAAAGTCTTTCTTGGAACATCTATTTTCCCTTTTATTTTTTTATAATCCTTATAACTTTTAAAAATTTAATTTTAATTCAAAAATTTATTTTATTTATTTTCAATCCATAAGTTTGAGGAATGAAAAAGATAATCATTACAAAATAACAAAGAAAAAAAAGTAGCCGGTTTACCACGTTTTAATGATACAAATGGTAAAAAAAAAAGTGTGTTTGTTTTTGAAATAGTTTTTGTAGTTGTAGTTTGAAAAAAATAAGTTTAAAAAAAGTACGGTTAGCTGTGGTTGGTTGGATTTAAATACCTGTTTGGTAAAAATTATAGTTAAAGTTTATGTGTAACAAAAACATGTATAAAATGTTTTAGATTTTTACGAAACTCAATTAAAAAAGCAAGTAAAAATTGCTTCACAAAAACTGCGTTTCAAACTCAATTTTTTAGTAGATCCACAATATAAAACACAGTTTGGTGTGCTACCAAACATCTTGCTACGATTGTTTCACCGCAAACGCAAAATCTAACGGAAAAAAAACACAATCTTAAAGTAAATCAAGGTAAAAAACATTAAAATAATAATTTTTTATTTTAAAAAAATTATTTTCATATAACAATATCAAACAAACCGATCCAAATATCAAACAAACCGATCCAAAGCGAGTACTTAAGGCATTCAATTATTGCAAAAGAGCGACATCTCCGGCGCCAAATCCCAACAAAAGGAAGGAAAAAAAATAAAGAAATAAAAACCCTAGCACATTTTTCGGGAAAACCAAGCATGTGTCCAGCACCCAAACAACTAGACAACATAAAACATACCAAAAAAAAAAAAAAACAATGCAGGGTCAGTTCCCTTTCAACCCCACATAATCAAACAAACAAAAAAATTTAGAAAAGAAAAAACCTATCTCCTTTTAGTTTCCCTAAACTGCCGATTTTTCATGGCAGATCCGTTTTTTCTTTTTTTCACCAGTGTCTCTTGTCAGCTTTTTCTAAATTCCTTAACTCTTTGGTAGTATTTTTTTCAAAATATGGACGAGGTCTTTTCTTTTGTTTTTTCAGGATTCGAACAACAAAAGGTCCAAAAATCTTCTACGAGATAATTATATATTTATTTCTTCTCCTGCAGTGTTTTTCTTTTGCTGTCATTCACCGGAGCTTCAAAATCCGAGACATTTTGGCTATTTTCGGAATCGGGACCCCTTGGTCCGTCATTTTCTGCGATTCCATTCCTGGCGTATATTAGCATTCAAGAACACGTCAGATTGTTCCTGGCGCGCGTTAGCGCTATCTGGGATTAAATAATAAAGTCACTTGAAAAGGGGCATGCACCGGAAAGTCTGCCGGGTGACTTTTTGTGACCTGTCGGAGACAAAAGGTTTTAATAAAATATGTTGCCAAAATAAATAAATATGTAAATAACCAAAAAGTCCACAAGGAATCAAACCACTAAATTTTCAATATTTGCATTCCCAAACAAAATAATTATTATAATTGATTATCAAGCATTTTAACCATAACTATAAGAAAAATATCATTAAACTGTAAGAAAAAAGATACCATTACAAATGTGTTATGAGATATATTGTTGGTACAAGTGAGTATTGTTGAAATTCAAATGTTATATGCATACATGATGTTGTTAGTAATTTTATTATATTGTTTTAGGATAATTTATTAAAGATTCTACAAAAATATCATACGGGATGCGTGGTATTATGAGATTCAAATCCTAAAACATGTTAAAAAAAGATTTTCTTATGCACATGATTGGTTATTTAAGAGTTAATATGTAAATCTGCTAGAAAAAGTAAGATAAAAGAAAAAAAAGTATGTATTTATAAGATTTAACATTATTTAGTTGATTAAATATAAAATAATTTTTTTTATTAACTTGAATGTTCAAGTCAGCTTATAAATATTTCATAAGATCCTGAAATTTACAATCATATAAATTTTAAATGGTTTTTTTAAAAAAACTTAATTGCATAACTAACTATTAGAGTAATTTAAAAACTTAACTACTTAAACTACCTACCCATTATTGTCATTTCCACTTCTTTCGTCATGCTAGTTGGAAGCAAAATAATGATTGGCTTCGCTAATAAGCTCACAAGAAAACTAGCAGGATATATAATATAGTATTAATCTACTCGTTTTTATTTACACTTGCACGTTTCGAAACATGGGGGTGAGTCCATATATATTCATTTTCCCAACTGGTGAATGACATTATATAATAATAATAATTAAAAAAAGTAAAAGCCTTTCTGCTTCATGAATTAAATTAAACCAAACTCCATCTCTTCTTCTAGACTGTACATCCATCCATCACTCAAAAGGAAAAAAGAACAAAGAAAAAAATCTATCCTTTCTCTTATCTTTTTTGCCCTTCTTATTCTTGGCATGCTTTTGTTTTGAGCGAGCTTTGCTTTTTGATGTCTATGCCCTTAGAGCATGATTACATAGGCATATCATCTGAGGTTTCTTCAATGGAAAACACCTCTGGTACTGATACAATAAACATCTCTACCACTGCTTCTAAAGGTCTTAACTTGAAAGCTACTGAGTTAAGACTCGGGTTACCCGGGTCCGACTCACCAGAGAGAGGTAATGAGAACCAACAACTTGGTTTTTCCTTAAACAACAACAACAACAACAACAACAACAATAGCAAAGACGAGAGCTTTGTGTCTGGGGCTAGGAGGGTTTTCTCTGTTGCCATTCATGATGGCTCTGCTAACTGGGTTTTCTCTGGGAATGCCGGATCTGACCCGGATTTTTCTCTTCGAGGTGCTAATTCTGGAAAAGAAGGGTTCCCTCACTCATCGAAGCCTGTTGTGCAGGAGAACAAGAGTCAGGTTGATGGTGCTAACACTAATGGCCATGGGGCTGCTCCTGCTTCTAAGTAACTCACTTGCTCCTCTCTTTTTTTTTTACCAGCTGTTTTTCTTACCTGTTCTCCTCCTTTGTCTTGCTAGATTTTTGGTGTTTTATATTATGTTTTGGTGGCTTTTAGCTAGTGTTTTAGTTGCTGAGATAATTTTGTACGAAGAAAAATTGAAACTTTGTCGTGGATGCTTTTTTTGTGTGCCCATTTCTTTGTTGGGTATTGGTGGATTGTTGTTGTTGTTAATAAAAGTATTAGTACTAATTATCAAAGGTTAATTTATTTTTGGAAGACTGTTAAGTGGTTTAGTTGGAGTTCCTGCTTGCTGATTTCTAAATGTGATATTTTTGAACTATTGATCCAAAAAAATATACAAAAGAATTGAAGTATTAGTAATGGTTTTTTTTATGACTCTCTTCTTGGAGCTTGTGGGTTTCATCTTTTATTTGGATTTTATTTTCGTTGCTATTGCCAGATGGTGTGCTTTTTCATGCTCTTTTTTCTATTTGGTTGATTCAAAGCGTGCGGTTTGTTTATGTATTGACTAGTCGAATTGTGCTGCTATATCTTGCTTTCTTTATGCCTTTATCTGCTGCATGTGTTGTAGTTTTTCAAAGTGCCATAATTGTTTTTCTTCTGTAGTTTGTGTGTTCTAGCATAGACTCGATTGAAAAAGGGTTAGAGAAGTGCTTTATATGTATGTATACATGCACACAGACACTTCGACTTTTACAAGCTGGATTTTATTGATTTGATATTTTCTCTACGCTTATTGAATTTTTTAGCTTAAAGGTTAAAGTTAATTTTTTTTTTAATTGAATTTTCAACCTTTAAGGTTGAAGTTAATTATTATTTTTTTCTTTTCTCCCCCATGAAAGAGGACCAAAGCAAAGCCTGGTTTTCTCATGTCTTGTGTGTGCAGGGCACAAGTTGTGGGATGGCCACCAATTCGCTCATTTCGAAAGAATACAATGGCTTCTCATCTTTCAAAGAATGATGATGGTGCAGAAGTCAAGTCAGGATCAGGGTGTTTGTATGTCAAGGTCAGTATGGATGGCGCCCCTTATCTGAGGAAAGTTGATCTGAAAACATTTGGCAGCTACATGGAACTTTCTTCGGCACTGGAAAAGATGTTTAGCTGCTTTACAATAGGTAACTCTCTCTATACCATGCCCATGTCAGCATATTTTCAACTTCCAATCTCCATTTGTTTCTCTTTTCCCTGCTCATAATAACTTAATGATTTAAGTAGTTTTCGTGATGCCTGAGATATGATAAAGCTGTAAAGAACATTTACTTTTCAGTTGAAAAAAGATATTGATTCTCTTGCGCTTGAAAGTGGGCAAGTTACTGAGTGAACTCTGAAAATTTAGGCTATCTAATTGGAAGAATAACATGTAGATGTTATTCTAGAAATCTCTTTTCTAAATTATACAAAGGCAAAATGCTCATGAAAAACAAAATCGATCCATCTGGAGTTTTATGCAAAATGATATGATATCTCTTAATAAATGATATTTCTTAGTTTAAATATGGCAGTGGTATTCAAATTTTAATTAAAAAGTTAAATAGAGCAACTTAACTGTGAGATTTAACTTGGAAATGCTTCTTAGGAAATTATTTTTCTAATCACAACAGGCAACACTTATGGTTCTTTTAGCCTTGCAGTAAATGACATCCAAGTATATGCATGCATGTCACAAAATGCAGCAGCCTATACTTTGGTCTACAATCCTGCCATCCATGTTCTTTCTCTCCATGAAAAATTCCAATTGTGTGTTTTGACTGAAGGACGTTGTTTTTTGTTGATAAATGGTTGGCACAGGCCAGTGTGGCTCTCATGTAGTTCCTGGCCAAGATGGGTTGAGTGAGAGTCGATTAATGGATCTCCTGCATGGTTCAGAATATGTTCTCACCTACGAAGACAAGGACAATGATTGGATGCTTGTTGGTGACGTGCCTTGGAAGTAAGTGTCGTTCCCAACTCATAAATATTGCAGATATCAAATCAAAAGTGATCTACAGATTATTATCTGATAGGGCTTGGTTTTTTGAGTTCCCTCGCATTGTTGATTATTATATTGGGGAGTATTATTTAAATTAATGCAATGCCATTATACTATTTTTACTCACTTGTGAGATCATGAAGTGAAATGCAAGTTAAACATATTTTTACTGGGGAATCTCAGCAAGTTCTTCTAATCCTTGGTGTTGCAGGATGTTCACCGACTCTTGTAGAAGGCTGAGGATTATGAAGGGTTCAGAGGCAATTGGCCTTGGTATGTTCTATCACACAAAATGCGATGGACTGATTCCTCTTTTCATAAATATTCTTCAAATGTTCTGATGCAATGACCTTGTAGCTTCCACTTCTTGTTTTGTTAATTACACTGGACAACTGGCTGGATGGGCGTTTACTCCATTGTTTAGCAATGAAATGCCCATCAGTTTTGGCGATCATTTGATATTTCCAATCTTGACGATTGGAAGAGCAGGATTTCCCAGTTGTCAGGAATTTGTAACCCACCCTCAACTTTTGTTATATGATAGAGTTGTTCTTTCTGTTGTTATAATTAGATATAGCCTTGCTTTTAAATGTTTACATAACTACTTCTTGCAGCCCCAAGAGCCATGGAGAAGTGCAAAAGTCGTAACTAGTATGGTGTGTTCTCTAGATGGATCAAATCCTCTGTGCAAAAGATAATGCAGGTTGCTATATTCCATCGTTGAAAGCCTTTAACGGGTCTCAGATATCGGTCCCCTGTTTCTTATTTGCGTATGAATATCGTACCAAGACTTGTATAATAAATCTCTTGTAGGCTAACACTATCAGGTTTTATAGGATTGTCCGCTCACTTGTATTCTGAATTCTGGATGATCTAGCTACAATATTCTGTATAAAATGGTCTGAGTGTTACAAAATCACAAGATCTTTGACACGTTTATGATCTCTAAACGGCGGTACGAGCCATCATGATACTCGATTTTGAAATAAAAAACCAGAGAAAAAGTTCAAGCACTTGTAGATTAAGACCCTGTTTGGCGAAAAAAAAGTAATTTTTTTTTAAGGCACTGTTTATGCAGCGTCTTTTTAACATATTTTGCTGCAAAGTTTTGCTAAATTCGATTTTCGTCCTTTTTGTTTGATAGTCTTGTTTTAGGTTCTTTAAGTTTGATACCTTTTCATTTTGATTTAAAATTTTATTTTGTTAATTTTTCAGTTTTTAGTTTCAAGACAGAGGAGAGAAAGTAGAAGGCTGTTTAAATTATGGCGGCAAAACAAGCTGTTTGTAATATTATTTGATAAGAAAAGTATATTGAGGTTGACAATGAATTCTTTCAACTTATTGTGTTTTTTTTGTTAATTCAGAGGAGTTTTGGGATGATAAATTAATTTTTTCTTGAGGTCATAAAGATATTTATTTTTTATGTTAAAATAGATTGAAAATTAATTGCCATAGAATATGACATGTTTGTTTTTTTTTACCAAAGGGTTGGGCATGATCTGGCTTTGCAGTAGGCCAAGCGCTTGAATCTTTTTAACTTTGATTTTTCTTTTTTTATTTAAATTTAAATAGATTAATTAAAGATACGTGTGGAATGTTCTTCTTTAACTTTGATTTTTCTTTTTTTATTTAAATTTGAATAAGTTAATTAAAGATATATGTGGAATGCTTGACCCGACATTTATTTAATTTTAGTTGAAATTAGTTAAAATAAGTTAATTGCAAATGTTTTTGTGATAGTGTTTAATAAAATACCATTTAATTTACTTAAGTTTCGAATAAATTATAATTTTTTCTAATATTAGCAGACATTTTGTTTTGTTGCTCATCCATACATAATTGTTTTCACTAAATCTTATTCAATCATTTTCTTATGCTTGTTTATTTTTATTATTATTTAATTATATAAATAATTATTTTTTAAAAATAAGTTATTAAGTCCATGATTTATGTTGTAAGATAAATATTTTAATTTGTATTTATCTCTAAGTTTTCAATTTAGCATGTAGTTGGTGTCAACAACTTTTTTTGGCATTTATTAGCATATAATTATCAATTTATTTTATTACATGTATTAGTTTTTCAATTCATAATTAATTCTTTTAGTTCAAGAATCATGTTGTAAACTCTAGCGCATTTATTTTTTAAATTAAAAAAACTTTTGATTCAACTTGTATTGAAGTGGTGGGTCAACTAATTAGTTAACAAAATGCTAAAAGATTCCTCGCAATTAATGGAATCTCACAATGAATTTCTTTTTTTTTTT
>Ga0325410_1003598_pt1 | contig 17519 bp, 13 predicted proteins | sample PopdelMetagenome_16_FD_206182 | JGI IMG/M metagenome (GOLD analysis project Ga0325410, IMG submission 206182) | Populus deltoides microbial communities from Bellville, Georgia, United States - Xylem-PdIQD-R3 | ecosystem: Host-associated > Plants > Phyllosphere > Stem > Wood/Secondary xylem...
TAAATTTGGCCATCTTTTTTTTTTTTTTTTTTTTTTTTTTTTTTTTTTTTTTTAACATCATGGACACTGGGAGACCCACAACACTAGTAGACCCAGCTGGTCTGCTTTTTCCGCTAGGCCTTTTTTAGTTTAGGGTGTTTGTTATTAAGTAAATTTTAAATGTGTTTTTTTTAAATGTTTTTTAATTTTCAATATTAATATATCAAAATTATTAAAAAAATAATTTAATAATTCAATATCAAGCCTTTTTCCTCCTGTGCTTGTTGCCTTGGGCGGAGCTATGATTATTTGTTAGAGGGCCAAAATTAATATAACAAGATATACTATTTGTTTTAATTTAACATCTAATGACATTTGTATAAGGTAAAATATTTGGAGCAATATCAAATTGAGTCAAAGTAATGAAGTTAATTTCATCTTCATAATGTATCCATCACTTTAATGTTGTTGGTCTTTATACTTATTAAATATAAATATACAAAGTATATAAAAAACACTAGCTAAAACGAAACATTATTTATATTGGATAAACTTTGAAATAAAGCAAAAAATAATAAAGAATGATTCTTACATATTTATTTTAATTGTGCTCGTCGTTTTTTCATAGAATAGAAATCATCGATTATCATATCAATTGTGAATCTTTCAGCAATTTCTTTTTCTATATAGACAATCAAATAATTTGCAAGAAAATCATCATCTATTCGATTGCAAAGTCTTGTTTTAACAATATTCATCACTGAAAAAGCTCGTTCAGTAAGATGTGAGTTATCAATATTTTTTCAAAAAAAAATATCAATTCTTCTTATTTTGTTCATGGTTCAACCTAAAATCAAAACATATATTGTAAGAAAAAATTGATAACTCACAAACCAATAAAATATATCTAATTAATTAGAAAAAAAATCACTATAACAAGAATTCAAAAAACAATTGGTAGAACTAGCAGATCTGAGAAAAAAAAGAGCAAAAATAGTAGAATTAAAAAAAAACCGCATCAAATTATTAACAAACATCTCAAAAGAAAACAAAATTAGATTTTAAATTTAAACTACATTGTTTTGTTTGATGAAAGATAAATTAATTGGTGATTCTGTTTTAATTTTTTTAGAAAAATTTTACTTTTAATTTGTGTTTTTATTTCTATTTTTGATTGGCTCCCAAATTTATATTAAAATAATTTTTATTTCACAAAGTAATACTTTTATTTTTTTTTTCAAAGTACAATCACACTTAATTTAAGGGTCCACCTGTTTAAAATAAAAAATATGACATCTCCTCACACTTAATTACCCAATAATATCCGGTAATTAAAAAAAAAAAAAATGCCTTGCAGGAGGGGCCGGGCCGCCCCCACCCCCTTGCAAGAAAGTTCGACATCTGCCCTGTTTTTTTTGCTGTCCGCAATTCTGATGCTTTTTTGCAGGAAGAGGCGCAGGACACTCGTTCAATTGATTAGTAGAATGTTTAGAGTTTTTTTAATTGAATTTAATTCAGATGTTTTAATGAAATTTTATGTTTGTAATTATTTTTTTAATATTAAAAATGAAATTTTATATGAAATTTAAAAATATTACAAGAATAAATAAAAAAAAATAACCCCATTAATCAAAGAAAAGAGTTTAATATTAAAACTAACCATAAAAATTGTGATACGGCCATTGAGAAACCAATCACGTTGTGACGGGAAATTGATATATTTGAAAGAATTTCTGTATTTCTTTTGTGGGTTTTTTTTTTAATTTGTAAATCAATGTCTTGATAGATAATCTTTATTTTTGTTGTGTTTTTTAAATGAATTTATATTAAATTCATATTTTTAATGATATTAATATTCTAGTATCAAAAATTATTTTAATATATGTATTGTTTTTTAAATAATGTAAAACACATCAAAGAATCAATTTCGTAGGCATTAATTAAAGGCGATTTTTTCCAAGTCTCCGCTTATCTCAATTGGAACTCGGCAACTATACAGCCAATAAGATGCACCCACGTAAGTATCCTCAAATTATAACAATATTTTCTTGAGGTTCCTTAGTCACAAAGGTTCTCCTTTTCTTTCTGAAAAAGAAACCAAAAAACAAATTATATTTGTAACTTATTCCATAAGCCAAAAAAGGATATAAATCTTAACACAAAGAATGAGGCGCTAAGCTTATTTCAGTAAAATCGAGTACTTCTCTTACTTTCCACGCACAAGCGGCTTACAGGAACGCTTGGTAGTGATTCTTCATATCCTCTCTCCGATTTTTATTCCTTTACAAATTCTGAACAATTCTTCCTCTCCTCTAAAAACTTACTTCGATAATAATATATGATTTGGGTTTCTTAGGGTCTCTGTTTTCTTCTTCGGTTTTTCTCTTACTGCGCGGCTTACTGGAACGCGATGGATTCGACTATGGTCATCAAGGTTTGTTTTTTTCAGTGTTTTTGTTGTTGGGTTGTTGGTTCTTTTTGGGTTTGTTGAGTAAATATGAAAAAAGTTTGGAAATTGGGGTTTTGTGTTTTGTTTCTTTTGAACAATTTGGATTTATATACAGTGGTTTATTGCTTCAATTGTACCTTCTAAGGGAAAGGATTGATCTTTTTTCTGTTTTGCTTATCGTTAGATCTTAGTAGTGTTTGATCGAGGGTTATTGATTTTTTCTGTCGGTTTGTTGGGTCAAACATGAGAAACTTGGAATTTGCGGTTTCATGTCTTGGTCCTTTTATAACAATCTTGGTTTATATATTGTGATGTAATGCTCCAATGAGATAAATACTTTTGTGTGTGTTTTTATGAGCTGTGTTGTTTATTATTTTATCCTTTGTTTTGAGAGTAGGATTCGATCAAGGGTTTTTTTTCCTTTTCTTTTTCATGATATGGTTGTTTTTCTTTATTTTGTTCAGACTAGGGTTTAATGAGGGGCATAAATCTGACGGGCTTACTTATGAAAGATTTTTTATCAGCTTGAACTTTGGCCTTGGTTGTACAAGGAATTTTCTTTGGATTTTTTATTCAGTTTTCCTCTTCTTCTTTTTTTGTAAATATACCTTGTCAATGGTGCAATTTTTGTTGGTCTCAAACTCGTGAAGATTATCTGTGGTGATGCTATAAAGGATATGTGGTCCAATTGACCGCAAAAATTTGTATATTATCTCATCTTTGTTGAGGATTAAAAGGTTTATGCTGAATTATGGAGAAAATATTTGATTTGTCTTTTCAATTCCTTTGACAAACAAATGGAATTATATGTTACTCTGCAAGTCTTCGTGTTTTTTTATATTCCATATTGTCTCCCCTTTTACTTATTTATGTTTTCTGGTGTGGACACAGGTTAAATATGGTGATACGCTTAGGCGTTTTAATGCTCATGTGAAGGAGAATGAGGAACTCGATCTTGACATGACTGCACTGAGGGCAAAAATCCTCCGTCTTTTTAATTTTCCTGCTGACTGTGATCTCGCTTTAACTTATATTGATGAAGACGGGGATGTGGTAACACTTGCTGATGATGATGATCTACGTGATGTGATGAGGCAAAACTTGAAATTTTTGAGGATTGATGTACAGCTTAATAATTACAAGTTTGGTAAATCTTATGCCAGATCTAGTGGTAGTTCCACCCCTATGAGGTCCCCTCGAGTCCAGAGTCCATTACCATGTCTCAACAATGGTGTTGCTGAAGTTTTGAAATCTGTGCCTGAGCCCCTACAAGGCATACTTTCCAAGATATCGCATGACCTGGCTTCAAAAGCTGTGGCATCCAATGCAGTGCTTACTGAGCTTGTTGACTGCTTTTCAAAGATGGGGCAATCCCATCTGAACCCAGCCCCCCAGTCTGAAGATGGTGCAGGTTCAAGTGTCCAAACTGGAGCTGCTGTTCCTACAGTTGTTAATGCATCCAAGGATATGGGTATGCTAGAAGACTTGCCAAATTCAAACTCTTTCAAAACCAGCCAGGAAGAGAGCTTTGAAAATGTTACCAGGACTTCAGCGGGACCACACACGGCTGTCTCTGCTCCTGTTAATCTGAATCGGAACCCTCAAGCTTCCAATCCACCTGCACATTGTGCTCCCCTTGCATCATTTGTCCCTGCTGGTGATGATGGGAAGGAAGCCAAGAAACAGAATACCTGTCTTCCAACTAGGAAGCCTATTCCCTTTGGTTTGCCCACCTTTCCTACGAATTACGGCTTTCCTTCACACACTGATTTTCCGTTTAGTGGAGTGGCTGTGGAAAATGACTCAGCTGTGCGTTCTCCAAAAAGTCGTGCAACTAAGAGAAGCGACTATTTCAATAATCCCATGTTTGGCATGTTTCATAGGGGTGTTCAATGCGATGGATGTGGTGGTCATCCAATTACTGGACCTCGGTACAAGTCCAAAGTGTAAGAGATACAGTTGAACCTTTGATGTTGTGCCTATTCTTATAAAGATGATGGCTGTTGGATTGATGCTATTTCCTCTTCTTTTTTTTTTTTTTGTGGCAGGAAAGAAGATTATGATCTCTGCAGTATCTGCTTTGCTGCCATGGGTAATGAAGCTGAGTACATAAAGATGGACAGGCCGATGTCTTGCTTTAATCCTCGGTCTTCCAAGTGTTTCAATGATCCTGTATGGGGACTTTTTATCTGTGCTGATGTTTAAAATGTTTTTGTGTGTTTTCTCAGTTGATAAAATCCTGCTTGCTTTTTTCATTGCTGACTCATCCTTTTCTATTTTCCGCTGCCGGCAGACACAGAAATCTTTGGCCTTCCCACAGCCTCTCTACAAAGGCTCCTGTGGAGTAAAGGGAGCTCAACCTAAGCTAGACAGCCGTTTTGTTTTGGATGTCAATGTCTCAGACGGTACTGTGATGCCTTCATCTACACCCTTTACCAAGATATGGCGAATGCGCAACAGTGGTAGTGTTGCATGGCCCCAGGGAGTGCGGCTTGTGTGGATTGGTGGAGACCAGTTCTTCAGTGCTGATTCTGTTGAGATAGAGGTGGGCATCTTCAGTTTGCTGTTGTTTAGCATCTGCCTTGGCATCTTCAGTTTGCTGTTGTTTAGCATCTGCCTTGGCTTAAACAATTATTCTGACCTTTTATCATTTTGTGGCTTCATTAATCTGTCCAGATTCCAGTCAATGGCGTGCCTATTGATGGTGAACTTGATATTGCAGCTGATTTTGTAGCTCCTGCTCTGCCTGGTAGATACATATCATATTGGAAGATGGCACACCCATCAGGTGTGAAATTTGGACAGCGCATCTGGGTTCTTATTGAGGTACTGGCATTATAGGTGCTCTCATTCTTCTGTCTTATACCGTGTCTCTTTGATTAGACACACACACACACACACACACCCTTGAGAGAACACAGTAGTTATTCCTTATTTGTCCTTGCAGGTTGATGCTTCCCTGAAAGACCCATTCTTCAAAGATCTGAACTTGAATGAGTCCCCCAATTGGAGTGGTTCTAAATGCCCTGAAGATTTAGATATGAATGCCCAGCCTGCTGATGGCTGTTTTCTGGGGCCTCAGAATACTACCTCGCTTTCAGAACCAGTAGAGCCCATGGTTGCCGAACAGCCTAAGAGCCAGGAGTTGTTTCCTATGGATGACGCCTTGCCGGTTGGGCATGGTGTTTTAGCCTCTGCTCCTCCAGAGGCCAGCGCTTCATCTGCTCCTGTTTTATATCCAATGATAGACATTTCTGAACCAGTTCCTGTTTTATATCCAATGATAGACATTTCTAAAACAGCGACTACTGGTCCTTTTGAACCCCTTCCTGCTGTGGATGCTCCAGCTTCGTCTGAAGGAGTCATCATGGAAAGTGTTGTTGAGAAGACCCTCCTAAAGGATCTTGAGGAAATGGGCTTCAAGCAGGTTGATTTGAACAAAGAGATCTTGAGGCGAAATGAGTATGATCTAGAGCAGTCAGTGGATGATCTTTGCGGCTTTGCTGAGTGGGACCCCATTCTTGAGGAGTTGCAAGAGATGGTATAAGTTGTTTGTGGGGTGTATTTTTTTCGCTTGTAATGTAACAAGACTGGGATTGTCTTGTGTTTCTGTTGTTTTCTAGACATCTCAAGTTTACAGAGTGTACAATGTATGTTGTTGATGCAGGGTTTCAGCGACAAGGAAATGAACAAGAAGCTGCTAAAGAAAAACAACGGGAGTATCAGAGGTGTGGTCATGGATATTCTCACCGGGGAGAAGCCTTAGTTCAAGAATTTTTACCATCCTTTACATTGTCTATAGCGGGTATTATACATAAATCTAGTGTTAAAAGGGGGTAATAAGCTTTTGCTATGAAAACTGCCCAAGGTTTAAGTTGATCTCCATATTGTAGTAGTAATTGTGTTCGGTGCAACAACCGATTGCTTTTGCTGGCTATGTTTTTCGTATCAGGTGAACCTTGAAGTGTGAACTGATAATAATACATATCTGTTATATGGTTTATTGTGATGGTCTGTCTGTGTACCTGTGCCTGCTCTACTTCATCGTGCATAGTACTCAAAATACAAATAAATGCTCCTGGGAAATAATATATTTTTAGAATATCAGTTAGAACAAAATATTTTTAATTAAATATTGTGGTTGTGAATCATTATATCGATATGGATTAGAATCGTTCTCGTTACATAATTGTCAGATAAATCTCAGCAGGCCGGTTTATATTTTAGAATAATAATATTTAATTAAATATTATGGTTGTGAATCATGAAGATATCATAATCAAGATTGGTACATAATTGATAATAAATTTTAGAGATTTTTATTTAGGTATTTTTTAATATTCAAGTTGAAAAAAAAATTATTTTAATGTGTAAAAAACATATTTCGATAAAAATTTTGTAATTATTTTTAATTGATCAACCGTCCAAACAACTACCTAGTTGAGCCAAATGATTGGTAGTAACAACAAATTTCTCTAATATCTTAATATAATAAAGAAAGTATATTATTTTATGTAAGATTTATTATTTATCTTTTTAACATAACTTCTAATTTAATTAATAACTTTTTAGAATTAAAATTTTAATAAAATTTGGGTAGTTTTTTTTATATAAGAACTATGTTTAAAATTTTATCTCGTATAAAAGAATCACAATAACCAAACTCAACAAATTTTCATATTTCATAATCATAAGTAGCCCCATGAATACAAACACACACATATATACACACATGCATGCATGCAAAATAAATCTCAAATACTTAAATAATACAATATTCAAGTAATTGAAATCTCAAAATACATAAATATAACTTTTCTATCTATCTACGTCTACGTTGTCTAGTAAGTATCATGACTGGATCCAGCTCCTACATCTACCTGAGTGGCCTCGTTCTGTTATGGCATCATCAAGAGTTAACCTCTCTCCAAAGATATTAAGTCCAATACGGCAAACATTTAATCACCAGGATGTAATGGTCTGACATTTGTTGTCTTCATCAGTATTACAAAGATGCGACCTCTCGACCCTCCCGTAGCATAAAACCAACATAATATGAATAAAACCTTAATGTTAAATTAAAATATCACTAATTAAACCTAACACTTAACATATATTAATTATAAAAATATTTGATTACTTACGAGATTTTGAATCCACTAGGCATGTTGCTCGTACTACATGTATCCAGGTAGAGGAACATACTTGGGATCTGGAGTAATGACCTTACGTGTGATACTCATGTACTAAATTAAATATTCTTTATCTGTAATCACATGATACATCTCTGTAAATATTTCATTCTTTCATGCATCTCAATACATAAACTCCATGACGACTTAAACAATAATAACCATCATTTTTACCCCTACAAGTTACGGCATGCAAACGATGTCGACTATAATGCGTTATTTGTAATTGAATTGTTGCATTACCTGATCTATGCAATATAGCTCAACCATCTCAAAAAATATTAACGGGACCACTAATGTCCACATGTCTATCCCGCTAGTGCAAACAACCAAAGCAATGTTACTCTTTCATCTGAATAAGGCGTCCACATGACCAGTAGAATATAAGTTTTTTAAATATTAAAAAAAATAATTTAGTGAAGTGTAATGATTTTTATTAAACAAATGGTTCAAAAAATATATGGGTAGCATGTTGCTTGTCTAGCTCGCTCAGATAAAATGCCACCACATATGTTGAATTATTTTCAAATACTCTACCAGCACACCACCTAACATTAATAAAATGTTAGTTTAATTGCATTTTTTTAAAGTTACAATTACACAATATAAATGCATATAATTGCAAAATAATGTCACAATACTTGTATCCTAGTGGGAGATGAAGTGTAATCCCTATAGTCTGGACAATCATAGACGACAATCTATATATATAGGGCCTATCCATATGAAGATGTTTTCACTACCATTATTGTTATTAAATAAAAACATTTTGATTATTACAAGGATTGATATAAAACATTTAAATCTAAATAGTTATTTAAATTTTTTTGATTCATATACGTAGAAGTAGTAAACATCTATCAACCTGTTTGAGCCTCTTCATACATGCAAGACATAGATGTTTGTACAAGCATGCTAAGACAATAGATTCCCCAATTATATATAGGGCTATCGTCAAAATCATCCAAGAGCATCAGATAAATTAAGGAACATATCTTCCTATTAGGTCCGTGAATAATGCACTACCAAACAGATGGAGTCGCTATTACAATGGAATTGCTATTACAATGGAATCGCTACTCCGATCGCCGGATCTTTAGATCTTACAGTCCTCACCCTGGGGCCTTGAGTTTTTTGCGCCTTCCCTCGCTCTTCTCGAGGGAAACCTCGTTCTCCTATCCTCGGCGTGCGGGAACGTCGCGTGGGAAAGGAAAGGGGGGCAGGAGAAGGAAAAAATAAGAAGGGGTCGCGAGGGGAGCCGCACGGGAAATTGACACAAAAAAGGGATGCAACATGAGGACTTCCCAGGAGGTCACCCATCCTAGTATTCCTCTCGCCCAAGCACGTTTAATTGCAGAGTTAGTGTTGATATGATCGCACTCATGAGTTCATGCACGCACAATTACTATAAGTGCTTTGAAGGCGCCCGCAAAGAGAGCGACAGGAGGTTGCCCGGTTGTTCAAGCACCGCCGCAAAGGAGCAGCGGCTTGGGGAAGCGCAACCGGGGCCCCTGAGCGGGCCGGTTCGCGCTGGACCAGAACAGCGGCTCAAAAGGGCCATAACTTGCGATCCGATAGTTGGATCACGCCCAGATTTTTCCAGGAGCATCCGGAGTCCGTTTTCCTTATAGTAGCATGGAATCGCTACTCCGACCACCGGATCTTTAGATCTTACAGTCCTCGCCCCAGGGCCCTGAGTTTTTTGCGCCTTCCCTCACTCTTCTCGAGGGAAACCTCGTTCTCCTAATGGATCATACTAGCTATAGGGCCTAATATGCTCAAATTATTTTTTTAGTACAAAAAAAATGACAAATAAAAAAAAATTGAGATAACATGTGTCATTATCAAAATTAGTGAAAAATCCTACAAAAAAAATAACAGAGCCTAATCTCCAATAAAATAAATATTAAAGGATGAAACTGAAAAAAAAAAAAACATAAGCTTAAAGAATGGAGAGACAAATACAAGCAAACCAATATGAATCTCTCAAACTCGCAACCCATGAAATCTTAAGCTAAAACTTAATTAAGAAGCTAAACTCCCAAGAAATTTAATATTGAAGGATGAAATTTAAAAAAAAATCAATAAAAAAATTTGCTAAGTTAAAAAAAACAACAATAAGAAGAATGATGATCAATTTATATATATGAAAAAAAAAATTGATGGATGATGAAATCATGAAAAAAAATCCAATCATAAAAATTAATTCAAACATAATTAACAAATAACAATTAAAAGAATGAGAACTAAATCGACTTAAAAAAACTGATGGAGGATGTGAAATCGAAAAAAATTAATTTCATAAACTATATAAAATAAAACAAATAGAATAAAAAAATAGGAACCAAATCTGAAGGAAAAAAAAACAAACTGAAGAGTTATTTTGAGAATTTGAAGGGGGTAGGCATTAAAAATCAAGGAGGAGAAAGAGAAAGAAAGATATCACCAACACCAAAACGAAGATCCGTTGACACACGCACTAACTTGAATGGAGGGGATGCCAATATGATTCAAACATCACCCTTAAAGCTAGTGTTTGGCCGCTTAGCGACGCCGCACATGCTGATGTCTGTAACGCATACATTAGCCACCCTTTTATAATATTTTTATATGTAAAATTACAATAGCACCCCTCCATCAACCTGATAACAAAAAAACACCCAAATGATAATATAAAAATATTGATGGGCTTAAGATAAAGAAAATCCTATTTTAAGGGTATTTATATCATATTAGCGTTTTGGGAAAGTAAAAAATATAAAATTGCTCTTGAACATTAACTTTATAAAATTTAATTATAAGGACAATGTACTTATTATATTGTGCATCATAAATACAAAAAATTCTATTTATTCCCGATCAGTATGGTAATGGTTAAGATTTGCTGACTGCATACATGATATATGTTGCTAGAATGAACTATATGTTAGATAATATAACATCTTTAACCCTTTGGTTAATTTTTAATATGTTTTCTTCCCTTCTTTCTTTTGCTGGATCTAGGCTTATGCTGATGAAGATAGTTTAAGGATATATGAAACGAAAAAAAAATCTGAAATGTATCAATGAAAAGGAAATAATCATGCAATACCTGTAGAAATGCTTGGTAGCTAATTTAACAAGGAACTGATGGAAACTGCTGCTGCTGCTACAAACCAATTTTCCATTACAATGAATGACTTTCCATTGTCAACCTTTCCAATTACTTTTCAAACATTCCAAATAAGCTGTCATTCCATGAAGCTAATTCGTCGCTTGTTGCTGTGACTGCCTGACTGTTGTTATGTCATCATGTTCGGTTGGCAGGTTTCATAAATGAATCATTAACTTTAGAGGTTATGCTGGAAACAGATGGTGAGTGATATTGGTCTTTAAAACTGGCATTGAATATGGCAGATACTAATTGATAATGTCATCGTTGGAGCTGATATATAGAGGTATTAGTCCTGGTATGTTCCACCAGAGATATCTGAACTGAAAAGAAACTCTTGTGGGAATACGTTCATAAATCGATGGTGATGGCTCCGGGATTTACCCCCAATCACCATGCCACTGACACAAATCACGATGAAAGATCCATGTAGCAGTTCAAAAATCCAATGGGCTAGGAAGCATTAGGGGGGTTAATCTACTTAACCTTTGTACTTTTGGTATTAAACATTAAATACTCTAATGTCCTCCTGTCATAACTGGGCTATTAGAATTACATGCGGGATGCCTCCACTTAAAGGATAGCACACATGACATTATCCTTTCCACTTAACAATAAACTACTGACAATTAAGGCTTGTTTTTCCAAATGATGGTTTTAAGACAAATGTCATATGTGTGAATATTAACATTAATGAACAGATGGACGATGGCTTACCCTGTTTCTTCGGCACAATTAATCTGGTTGTGACAATCCAAAAGTAAAGGCTGTCAATTCAAATAATCGTTTGCATAAAGCAATTCTATTATAAACATCAGGAGATGTAATTGTCTGTCCATCACGCAATTCTATTATAAATATCAGGAGATGTAATTGCCTATCCATCAATAGGTAGCCCATTACATCCTGTAATGTCTATCATCTCTTCATGCCTAATATGAAACGTGTGTCTCACATCTTCATCACTCAATTAATGCATGGATCAAGCCATGATCAAGCCTGATATGGTCTAAACAAATAACAAATAACAAACAAAAAACCTGTGTCTGTACAAGTATGCCAAGACAGTAGATCCCTAACTACATATATGTGGGGTTGGAGTTAAAATTATCCAGGAGCATCAGTTAAATTAAAACACATATCTACCTGTTAGGTCTATGAGTAATACACCGCCAAACATATGGAGTATATATGCTCTAACATACAAACATAACATATTAAAATTATCACAATCATAATCATTCATGCAAACTTAACAAATAATCAACACATTCAAATCACAATTTATTTTATATCTCCGCAAAACCTCCCCGTTAGCATTATCCGGTGGTGTCGTTAATGTCTCATCAATCTACTTAAGACATATGCTACCCCCCTTCAATGAAAAATAAAGGGGTGATAATTCAAATGATCACTCACAAAATACAATTCTATTATGAACATTAGAAGATATGATTGAGCGTCCATCAATAGGCAACTAAAGCAAAATCATCATGTCCTGTAAAGCCGGTGTCATCTCTTCATGTCTAAGATAGAATGTTTGTGTCTCAAGTCTTCATCGCTCAACTAGTGTATGGATCAAGCCATGGTCAAGCTTGATGTGGTTTAGACAACTAACGTATAATAAACATGTCTAGAACACATACAACTAAACCCGCTTACAGAGTCTCATTCGCCTACATGTTCAACAATAAATAGTGGTCTCATCCTCCATAAAAATTTAAATTATAAGCATTTACTCATATAATACCTTTAATGATAAGTATATTAAAAATAAATTAAAAACATATTAAAATTAAAAATTCTTACAATGTCAGCGAATACATCCTTCGATTGATGTCGATCTTGCAATCGCAAGACATAAATGTTGGCGGGTTTAGTAGGCATATACTGTGACTGTTTTCCTATTATAGCTTGTTTCATTGCATGTGCCACACCTATAATATGCATGACCTTCTCTTGCATCCATCTCGTTGTGCAAACGAGTAAACAATCATTGACCAAACCCGAATTCTCATCTATATGAGACTGCTTCAACACAAGATCTAGTGTAATTAGTCCATTCTAACTTGTCTGATAATAATGGAATAACATGCCATATATTGATCGGTAACTTTGAATTGTGTAATGATCATCAACAAACTATATAAAATCTATGTGACTCTTGGCACAACATTTAAGAACATGTGAACATGAACGTTGAAATGTCTGTCATTTACCACATGTGCATGTTCTATCATTCAAACTGATTGCCCGTTTGACTTCTTTAATAACACCCAGTTTTTTAAGAATGTTGACTTGGAACACCCCTTGCTCCAAGTCAAACAACATTGCAGTATAATCTCTTAATCTATCACTACTCATTGTCAATTCAATCTCAATTGTTGGGGGGCAAATTTTACTATGTTGAATAAAATTATTAGCTTCACGTCTCCACTTGACCCAATAACTATTATACCGGTAAAATGTTAATTGCACCAAAGTTGAAACAGGCATTGCACGAGCACCTTTCAGAACATGATTAAATGATTTGAAAGATTAGTTGTCAGGTTACCATACTGGTGACTGCCATCATAATATAAAACCCATTTTTGTCTTGGTTTCAATTAATAATTGTTTCAGGATTTGATTCTTTTATTACCAACAACAACTTAGGCAATTTTTGAAAAGACTCCTCATGTGAACCAATAAGATTCTCAATCACCTTCTATTTTGCAACCTATGCTTTTTTCATATGAAATATTATACTTGTTATGCAATTTTATTTCATATTGTATACTTGCAACCATCATTGAAAGCTTATTTATTACTAGGGTTAATATAACATTAGCAATAAAATTTGCATCAAACTAATGATGATCTTTTTTAACAAAGGTCGAAACACATATGTGTGACACTTTTAACTTTGTTATTTCAAATGAATATGATATCTTATTATATCCCCTATGCAAATACCTTTTATATTCAAGTGCTTGCACACATTGTAATTAAACAAATGTAGAGTTCAACCGTTCGACTCGGTATTTAACCAAATATGCAATGTCATCGTTTAACTGCATTAACCAATTTATTTTTATTACTGAATGTTTGTCTAACCTCTAAATCAGACCCTCCTGAAATGCATTTATGACTAAGTGCCCAGTCATTAAAAACAATAAAACTAGACCCAAAAGCATCTCCAAATTCTGGAACAGGAGGTATGATTTCATCATCAACATCATCATTATGTACCATCTCATTCGAGTTTAACATATCATTATCTTCATTTTCATTAGGCTTCGAATAGTCAAATCTATGTTAATCTGCAAATGAATTGTCAAACATAGTATTATCTATCATTTATAACAAATCATCTTATAATAAAACTGTATTTACCTCTACTAACTAAATTTGAAGGATCAACAGAAGTTGGGACACATAGATTTTAGTCGACTACTTATATACAATATCATCATATTCAAACCACTTTGGATAAAAGAATCAATTGTTGTCTTACAACTGTCATCACATATAACCGCTGCAGGATAATACTGATGTTCACCAATCTGACACCTCTAAGCTATTTAAATATCAATATCATTATAATTTCACTCAAATCCAAGATAAATGGTTTCTTTTATTTCTGCATATGACATGCCTAAATAAATATTTAATAACAAACTACTCCAACCATTGTATGTGATAATATTGTTCACATCATGAACAATAGTACCACTGTAAAGACATAATATAAATACGTTATAAACCATTTTGTAAAAAAACAATTTGGATTCTGGTTAATTGTTCATAATTTTAACTATATTGCATTACCCTAAAATCAATTGGCAAAATTCATATCAAATTCCCAAAATTTAACATTAAAGAAAATTCAACAAAAATTAAACATAATTCTTGATATTAAATCTAATTAATATTTTCATGCTCAATCGCATTAAATCAAACCCAAATTCATATCAAATTAATATAATTCAAAGAAAATACCAAATTTATCAACTTATCAACAATTCAATGGAACATGTAATTTGTCATAATTCTACTGCATTCATGTTCTCTTACATAAAATCATCAAGCACATTTAATTACATTATTAGCGCATTCTAACAATATACACAAAATTCATAATTCGACAACTTAACAACAATCGAATGCAACACATAATTAATTCATAATTAATTTAACTTATTTCCATGTTCAACTATATCAAATCAACCCTAATTGATGATATTTTTAACTAATTTACTATTAATTCAACAAACTTTAAATTCACCGTAAACCTTAAATTCAACCTAAACAATTATTTCATTTCAACCAAACCAAACACAAATTCATAGAAATATGATATGTTTACCTTGTTTGAAGGACTAGAAAAAAGGTTGGGAAGGTGGCGGCAGCAATGACAACAAAGGGAACAGCTGATTTTGAATCCAAAACATGTCCAATGAAGCTTAAAGACTATGATAGGTTTGGTTTTTGTTTGTTTTAAGGGCAAAATAAAAGTATTTGATGGGTTTTTTTAGAAAGATTATGAGGGCGCCATTTGGTTTTTAAAGAGAGAAGGCGTCTTTGATTTGAGGGATAACTTAAATTTTAATTGATGTTACACTTCAGAAATACGACAATAACCTTGTTGTGCTTTTTAATAACGCAATTTACTAAATGTCGAGTTTCTAAAACGCGACAAGATCAAAATATGTTATTTCACCAAATCTTTTTCAAACAGTATTATCCTACCAAAACTTTAAGTTTAGTGTTCTAATTTTTTAAATTAAAAAAAAAAAAAACGTTTCTCGTTGTACATGTGTCCTTTTGGATGAAATATTTGTTTCTCATCATGATTTTTCTCCAACGTTGTGTTTTCTATGAAAATCAATAGTTTTATCCTAGGTACTCTGTACTCAAAAGGTTTTTGATATCTTCTAGGCAAGTATTTTTGCAACTTTTGGTATCTTTTTTTTCCTTACATCTTTGAAAAAATTAACATATTCTTCTTTTTCTATTTTACTAGCAATATTGTCGTTTATTTGTTTGTTGTGCTATGAGGGAGAAAACACAGCCCAGAATGCATATTGAACTTGCTGCCACAGCATAAGCTTGTACAGTCTTTCATTAATTTAAAATATATTTAGGTTTAAGGCCTCCTCTTCTGATGAAAATATACAGCTGGGAAGAAACAAAGGAGAACGGGAGAAAGATTTCCTAGTCAGGATGTTGAGAAAAGAAGGAAAAAAGGCCTTGTTTTCTGTGTTAGATGTGATTTAAGGATAAAAAAAAAGAGAGAGAGACAAGGATATGGTGGTTATTTTATTATAAATTGGATGTAGTATTCATGTAGGAAGATGGGGATGACGATCCCCGGTTCTATCGAAAATGGAAAGGTCATAATCCACCAATGGTTCTGAGGAGGTGGGCATGGACTGGTCTTAGGCTTCGGTTTGCTTTGCACTGTCGTAAGTTTATGGTGATGGGTCTCTGGAAATTAATGGCTGATTAGGTCATAATCCACCAATGGTTCTTCTAGAGGTGTGTTTGTTTGGTGGTTCTGAATTTGTGGTCTAGCAGAAGAGATAAGAACAAATCCCTTTACTGCTCTCCGAATCTTAATAACAAATTCAAAACAATACCTGAGTTTCTAAACATGCACAAAGGTTGTTTAATATTGTGGCTGAGCCTACAGTGCAGCTAGGGCTTGTTTTAACGTAGCATGATATATATGGCATCTAATCTCCAAATATCTATCATGAATTCAAAAGTTGTGGGTTATAATCTTCTTTCAGGAAGGGCCAGAAACTTGGAATAATACTATATAGGTGATATGAATCCATTCAGGCTCTCCACTTTCTAGGCATTTATTCTCTTTCAAAGAATGTGGATAACTTGATATCTGACAAGAGATAAGGAATTAGATGCAACTACCATCTTCAGCGGATAAATTCGCAAGACATGGGTCCATAAATTTGCAGCTTCTCTCAACTAATTGTTGCAAACTGAGCAAAAAATGTCTCAAGGCTCTGCCTACCAAACTAGGCAGCGGCAAGGCTCAAACACCACGTCCGGTGATTACCATGACTATATTTCGAGGTTATCAAAGATGCCTAGCATTATCCATGGTGCCCCCCAGTACCCAAGTGTTCACAAGGCCTTCAACAACAAGGTAACTCAAGAAGAAGAGGTTAATGAGGCTCGCCAAGACAATGTCAACAAGAAGAATCCCACCAGGTCTACCAAGAAGGTTCGGGTGAAGGAGCAAGTGCAAGTTATCGATCAAAATGGGAATCGGAAATCAGAAGATATCGAAGAAGATGTTGATGCTGAAGCTGATGGCTTCATCAAGCAGAAGCAAAAGGGCTTTGAACTGTGCAAATGGAAGACCTTCAAATTTCCATAGGCCAGGGAGCATGTGGGTTGTGCTTAGATTATTGGGAAACTATATCCCAGCTGCAGTGTGAACCAACACAGATATTTAAATAAAATGCCTGTCTTTCTTGTGTTGGCAAGTTGAGAATAATGGAATGTGTTGGGTTGTGCCTTAGCCAACCTTTCTATTTATATAGAGGCAGCAGAACACTGCAGTAACTGTAATGATTACAACATCCTATATTAATTTCCTATTCTGATAGATAAATGAGTAACTGTAATGATTACAACATCCTATATTAATTTTCTATTCTGATAGATACATGATATACATTCTATAATATGCCCCCTCAAGCTGAGGGTGGGGGATCAACCCGAAGCTTGAACCGAAAAG
>Ga0325410_1003600_pt1 | contig 17515 bp, 8 predicted proteins | sample PopdelMetagenome_16_FD_206182 | JGI IMG/M metagenome (GOLD analysis project Ga0325410, IMG submission 206182) | Populus deltoides microbial communities from Bellville, Georgia, United States - Xylem-PdIQD-R3 | ecosystem: Host-associated > Plants > Phyllosphere > Stem > Wood/Secondary xylem...
ATTTGTATATTTTGTCTATTTTTTTTTTTTTTATCGTGTTTTTTTTTTTTTTTTTTATATTTTAAATAATATATATATATATATATATATATATATATATATATATATATATATATATATATATATTTCTTCAATTCTAGCTACTTTAGAAAATAAAATTTAACTGATAACACATATATTTAAGTAACCTTTTCATTGCACTATTATAAAAGAATGTCTTTTAACCTAATTTTACTCCTACGTCTTATTTCTTCCCATTTCAAAATCCTTCATTGATGTGCTTATCATAATGAATAGCACTGTTTGATTTCGTTAACACCATAAACTAAAAAAGTTGTCAATAGATATTTATTTTACATGGGTAGTAAATAGTTGTGTGGTGGAAATTTTTAGGCAATGTTATTAAATTTAATTAAGTTTAATAGATTAATATAGTGATTTGCTGATCTGATATCTAGATCAGGCTAGATTTCAAAATAAACCAGGTGAGAGTTGAGCCAATATTAACTAGCTGACTAGGCGAGTGCATGCAACTCCAATAACCTAATTAAAACTCGGTTTCATTTTTTTTCAAAAATAAAATATAAATGACATTGATTTATTTATTTTTATTAAGAAAATATTGAAAAGACAAGGTTTTGGATTATCTAAGTAAAAACATATTAGCTCACCCAACCCAAAACAAGAATAATGACTCTAGTCAAGTTTATTAACCTTGCTTTCTAGAATTGTTTTTTTTTTTATTTACTTACACAATTATTAAAAAAAAATATTTGTAGGAAGATAACGAATAAAATTATAGAAGAAATATATATATATATATATATATATATATATATATATATATATATTTATCAAAATTGTATTTTTTGATTCATGTGACTTTTTTTTTGTTTTTACAACAAAAACTATATTTTTTATTAGAAGCAAACTTAATTTGAAAAAATGCATCATCAATTAGAAAAACAAAAATCAGAAAACTATATTAATTTGAAATAATAAGGAAAAGGCATATATTTTTAATGAAAAAAAAGCTAGATTCTCTTATTCAAGCCTTTTTTTAACATTTGAGGAAAACATATTTTTTAGGAGCATTTTTTAACATTGTGAAAGTAAGAGTCAATTAAAAAACTAAAAACAAAATCATGAAGCCATCATCTTTATGCAACTATCTTAAAAACATAAGAACAATAAGTTTATGAAATTATAAAAAAAATTATAATTAAGAACTTAAGAAATAAAAAATAAAGAAATCAATAATAACGTCATAAAAAATTAATGAGAAAATTATTTTAAAGATTTTGCATATAAGGCTCATACATAATTATCTATAAAGAAATCAATAATGACATCATAAAAAATTCATGACCTTTTTAAAAACAACATAATTTTTCATCAAAGTTTCTTTTTAAAAATAAAAACTAGCAACAATTAAAATAAAGAATTTTCAAAAAATTTCAACAATTTGAAATAAGTAGGAAAATAGATTTCTTTAATCTAAACTCAATTTCCATATTAATGCATCATTTTATTATTTTAATGAAAGCATGTTTTGCATGTAATTGAAGGGAAACAATAATAAATGTTATAAACTAATGTAAAAAAATATTAAATTTTTTTTTACAAAAGGTTATATTTTCTTTGAATATTCATGAATAATATTTTATTTTGTTTTATTTTTGAATATAAGGTACATAATAATTGAAAATTTATGAACCATTACAAAAATTAAATAATAATTTTATATCATGTTAAACATTTTTTTATAGTGCATTTCAATAAAAATAAAAATAAAAAATATCTTAGAAAACAAAATATAGGAAAGAGCCGAGCATTGGGGCTTAAGAGAAGGGACTTGTACACCTAGACTTTTTTATTTTTTGTTCAAGGGTGAATGAAATTATATCCACCCTTTATTTTTTTTAAATAAACCAAACGACATTAATTACTACGACAAACAAAGTATTGTTTGCTTTCCTATGTTATGCTCATCAAAGAGATGGATGAAAAATCATATTTTTTTAGGCTCAAAATACTGTTTTTCAATCAATTTTCAGCTGAAAATAAATACATTTAGAATCTCAAGAAACAAATTTATTAACTTAAAATATCCCTAATTTAGCTAAAAAATACAATTGTACTAAAAAATTTTGTTTACAACCATGATCTATTTTTTTCAGCGATATAAAAACTCAAAAACACCTTAATAGTAATCATTTTATCAAAAAGAATACATTAACACCAATTTTTGGCTTTTTAGTTCATGAAGTCTAGCCAACCAATTATTTTCTCTCTCCTCCATTATGTTTTGATACCGCTCTCTCTCTTTAAAAAATCCAGAATAAGGTATAAAACAAATGAAATGTAGGATTGGAATGTTAAAACCTCAATGAACATGGATAAAAAAAAAAGGAAAAATAAAACATTATTGACCAAATGTTTCAAAAAAGCCTCATGAACAATTTTAAAAAAGAAAAAGCCTACCTTTTTGCTTTATTGTTAAATTTGGTTCTCGCGGTGTCAATTTTTTTTATGCAATAAATTGAATTTTATTTTATAAAATCAAGTATTAACTTAATCTCAAGATTTGTTTTACACCACAAGAACCTCAAAGCAATCAATTCAATGAAAATTATAAAGCATAATTGTTATTTAATGTAATAAAGAAGGGTAGGATTGAAAAAAACAATAGTTCAATGAATGGTGTAGAAAAATGCTTGAAGAACAAAAAGTGAAAGAAATAAAAACACTACTTCAATACATAATGCTTTGTATGTGAAACTACAGTGTTTTCTCCATTTTTTTTTTTTTACATTTATTTGTAATTATAACATTATAATTACCACTTTTCCACAAGATTACATTTTTTTATTTTTTTATTTTAAAAATAGAAATAACAATTTTATTGACAAAATAAAAAAAGTACAAATTAATAACTTTTTTTTCTCATTACATTTTGATAAATGAAAATAATAAAAACAATAACTTGTCACTTGAAAAGTACTTGAGAAGACTTGGCAATATTTGGTGCTTTCAATTATCTGGACAAAAAAAACTCTCTAAACTTCCCTAATCTAGGATGTTTATATATGAAGCTATTGTATCACACATATTTAGAAAAGTTTTACCCATATAAATCATCAAAGAAATAAACTACACTATTATGTCTTGTTGATACATAGAGGACAAAAAATCACTTGTCAATATTAGTCTCCTTCTTCTAGTAAAAAATAAATATCAATCTTTCAATGAAATGGGAGAAATTTCAAATGAGTAGAGGCAACAAACAATAACATAACTATAAATTCAAGATCTAGATCTATAAGGCATATAAAAAAATTAATATAATCTTAAACTATAAAGGAAAAAAGGAGAGACATTGTCGTAAGTGAGAGGCATTAATGATAGCTAGACAATTGATTTATGAGAACTTATGTTTTTTTTAGATTTTTTTTTATATGAGAAAGAACACTTTGCATTTTATTTTGAAATCGCAATTCCTATAATTACTCTAGCATTATAAAAGAGTTACCAAAAATCATTCGTTGTAAAATATTTTAATGTCAACCTTTAAACTAGGTTTATTTATTTGAGTTTGTCTATTGAAACAAATTTTTAGCTTATAAAGTTTTGTCAAATATTTTATAGTACTAATCAACTTATAACATCAACCATCACGACTCTACAATGACCACTATCACCTAAACCCTGCCACTACAACATCACCATTACTATCTCACTATAACCATTATTACCACACCACCTCATCATTCCACCATCATCTCCACTTCTATTATTGCAACTAACTTAACCATCATCGCCTTCCTTTCTTTATCATTGTCGCCACCGTAAGTAGCACCAACTTTTCACCATAACATATCATTACTCACACAACGTATAGTAAAAAAGAAAGAAATAGGCTCTCAAGCTCTAAGATCATAACTCTAGAACTATGGAGAAAATCTAATATATTATGAAAAGTCAATAATTAATATAATAACTTAAAAACTATACACCAATTGTTTTTAAGTGAAAAGAGTGACTTAGTCTATATAGAAAAAAAAAAGACAAAATGAAATGAAGTATGAAATATGAATAAAATTTGAAATAAATAGAAAAATAATTATAAATACAAAAGTAAAATTTTCAAAACCCAATTTGAGGTCATCTCCAAACATAACTAGTTACAATAAGAAAAACCCATATAGAATTAAGCATGTATAACCCTAGATAAATTTGAGCATGATACAACTATCAAGTCTAAAGTTATGGTCGTTGGCGTCAAATAGGTCATTTGGTGCATGTAGGCTTTTTCTTGGACATTACATTGTCTATTTGATCCATAAATACATCCATAAGACATTCCATATTTTTCCTCTCTACTTACAAAAGACTCACCCTCAAGTCAACATTCAAATCTAGATTTAGCATCTCATCATCAAAATAAGAATAAATATAAAATACATTAAAGGTTATATAAATACCATATTACCTGTAAGATCAATCATATAAGTATTTTTATTGAACTTCTTTATTATGTTGTAAGAATTATACTTCTTCTATTACTACTTGCTATACATGTCAATTAAAAATCTTTCATTGCATAGAAATATCATCACCCTATCTTTTTTCATGTACACTTTAGCACAACATTGTTTATCATTAGCCTCTTTATATTTGGTATTAGTTTGTTCCAACTTTTATCTCATATAAGCTAATATAACTTTCACATTTGTAGCCATCTTCTTGAAAGCAATAGTCTTTGACACCCTATGCATCTTTCTAAACAAGTATAAGATCAAGCATATACCTAGGACATTGCCAATATATTATCTCTAATTTTGATTTATTTGTGGCACTGTGTTCAGACTTTTGTAGTGAATTTTTCTTGTACAAGTGCTCAATTCCACTACTTTGGTCGGTCACCATAAATGATCTAAAATCAAATTCCCAGGTTTTTTATTTAGCGACACCATTTGCCCATCTATTTATAGATGTATTATGCTACTAAATTGTAATTTTGAATCATCATCCTCCATAATGTTTACCAAAAGTAACTAAGAAACTTGTTTTATTGATTACATGTAATAGTCTTCAGCACCTTGTGCAAACAAACTATTTTTTAAAAGAGAAGTTTAGTAATTGCAAAAGCATTATTCATCTTCTTGTAATTATTTTCTTTTATATATAGGGTAATCCAAGTACAAAATCCATACACAGGTCTTCCTATATATTTTCAAGAATATGCATAGACATATATAAACTTGTATTTTGTTCTTACCTTCTGGTGGTTTGAAAAATATAACATTAATGCACAAACTTACCAATATATCATTTCAAATTAGGCTAATAGTACTTTTCAATTTCATTATCATAATTAAGTTTGTGTTTTACAAATCCTTCCTTTAGATAATTAGAAATTTGCTTTAATTTAAATTACGCTTAAAATTTTTCTTTGAGAAATTACAAACAAAAAGGAATTTCACTATTAAAAAAATGAAAAATGCTGATGGAATATTCCATCTGCATATATTGAAGATTTTATCGGTATTGAGAAATGTCAATAAAATTATTGACAGAATAGCATCGTTGAAAAGTATCTCCTTAGGTTTTTTATTCCATCAACAATCCCATTACCATTTATTTTACAAATAGAATATCCCATCAACAATTTTGTTGGTACATTGCTATATATTTTGTATGTCTTACAAAAAGTTCTAGAAGAGGCGTGAAATTGTCAATGAAAATCCCGATCAAAACACCGATGGAATTCCCTTTCTTTCAGCGATTCCATCAAAGATTGCAAAAAAAAAAATTGTTATAATCCCTAAGCCAATATTTGCTTGCTTAAATTAAACTCCAACCACAACAAAAATGCATCTAAAAAGTTGACTTATACAAGTTTCACAGTATAATATAAATAGTTCATAACAATGAGATGAGTAGAATTTCATACCTAAGTTGTTTTTCCTACAAATTAAATGTTTTGTTAAAAGTCTCACAAATAAACAAGTAATTAAAACCTCAAGAAAAATAATAAAATATATAACAACGAGCTTTTAGTAGGTCATTTGCATGGTTGATAAACGAATCACTTTTCTGGTGTGCTTGCTCATCAAACCATAAGTTTCTTTATTTTTTTTGTGTACTAGATCATAAGTGTTTTGTAAAACTTTATGAAATATAAATTGTTGTTACAATGCCCAATTACTCTCTATACGTTGTCTCGGTTTATAGCTTTTTCACTTCCCTATGTCATTTACTTTCTGATTTTTTATTTGTGGGCATCATACAAAAAATCACGCAATCTAGTACAAAAATTAGATAAGAAAATAAAAGAATACAAGTTTAAAATAATATAAAATTAATTGATTTAAACTCACTTAGTTGTACTATGGTTTTCTCATACTTTCTTGACAAGCACCTCGTTGTTCTCATACCATTACATGTTTCTCTTAATTGATTTCATACATTAATTAGTTTTAAAAACTTTTAAAACTAGTAATTAAAATTAGAAATTATTTATCTAACCTTAAAATCTTTCAATAATAATATAACATATATATTAATTCATGATGGTTATGAAGCTAACTTTATTGAAATAATGGTTCTTCAAATGACCACTTCATCATAAAGGTGATGGAACAAGTAATTTCAATATTGGTAAACCTGGAAAAACAATTAAGCAAGTCATTTTCATGTAATTGTAAAACTTAAAATAACTCAATACAAATAAATATCATTAGACAAAATATTAATTATATAGATATGTCACCCTTCTATTCTACTATAATTTTACCTGAAATGAGCTTTATCTAAGAATGGATGTCTACTTTGTTGTCCCCAGTGGTTAAGCCTTGGTTGATAACTTCTACATTAAGTATCTCTTCATAATCATCATCTAGATTCAAGGCACGATCATTGACACTACTACTTGATGAAGCAATAGTGCTCTTATTAGACTTGGACTTGTTTTTTCTTGAATACATGGAAGCTAGAAAAAAAATAATGAACATAATGAAATGATTTCTATTAATAAAAGTAATGGAGGTCACCCTATAATGAAATTCAAGATGACATTATAATTGATCACAACTAAGCACAAATTTTAATCATCAAACAAAACCAAAGTATTGGCAAAAAAATCCTTACTTCTCAATATTGTGATTTACCTCACAAGCAATGGTCCTTATATTTAACCATTCAATCTTTGGAACATTGGTTACATGAAGTTAAGGAATTGGCTTTCAATAAATAAACCATGGAAATAACAACATACATTTCCTTTAACCTAAATCATAAGCATACAAACCATATAGATACACATTATACATATCTGTCATATTATTAGTAAGTGCATTAACTTAGTAATCATAATTGTTAAATTCTAGTCAAATATAAATAAAAGCCAAATAATGAGCTATAACCATCTTACTACCACAAATCAACCATAAAAATAAGCTCTATGTTATATTCAACAAACAATCAAACAAAACACATCCTAATATATGGGCATTTAATAAAGATTTAACATCCATCTCATAAGCAATAGGCTTATATTTCTCAAAAAAAGCACTTCATGTTAATTTTCAAGATACTATTGCAATTGTTGGTTACATTCAAGTTCAACAAATGGAACGAAGCCAAAAACCTCCAAGTTCAACAAAAGGAAAAAATCACATTACATTGAAGCATTTGAAAGAACTATATAAACATAACTAAACTGAAAGCTAAAAAAGTTGGACAATCACCATGGAGAATATTCATCTCATATCCAAGTTTTAATTTTGCAACAAAAAGCCCATCCAATTTTCGTTTTCCATAAACAAGCACAATCAAATAGCACACTTAAACAAACAATTGAACAACTACATCAATTATAAAGACAAACAGTTAAGGTGTTAAATCCAATCAGAGAAAGGAAAAACCCTAAACAAGAAAAAACACTAAGAAATTCACACATCAAGTGAAATAAACCTATTTCATGAAACTCTGAAATACAAATCCCTAAACCCTAAAAAAAAATCATCCAAAACCCAATCAAGAACTTACCTATTTAGCTAAACAAAGAAAATGCATAAAAACTGAAACTTTCAACTTAAAATGTCAAAACCAAAGATAAAATCAAACATAAGTTAAGATGGGGAGAGTCAATGCCAAATTTGTGAGGGTGGTAGGGGTAGTTAGATTTTTCTTGGGAGAGAGGATGTGAGAGATACGTTGTGATTTGAAATGAATGAATAAGAAAAATAGGGAGAAGAGATGTAGCTTTTTGACATGTTAAATCATCGATGAAATTTGTTTTGATAATTTGACATGTCAGCAATGCTAATAAAATTGCCGATGTAATTTTTTAAAGTTTTTTTTTATTTCATCACCATTTTCATAAAAAAAAATACTTCTAAAAATTTTTCATTGTAGTTTTCATCGAGAAACAGCAATGGAATATTAATCATTAGTGTTTTTGTTTCTTTTTTAATTTTCTTGTAATGTTTTATCATAATAAAAAACACATCTATGAATAGGATGATTGCAAATTAAGTCTCAATATATGCTATAATACCAATTGATGTAGTGTATAGTGAAGGATAATAAGGTTTGTTATAAGTCAAAATCCTCAGTAATAATGGAGAAATATCCAAAATATTTAATTTTTATTTATCAATATTCTTTTTTATAATCTCTTTCTAGCTTGTATAGCTCATATTTACCTTCAGAATGTTCTTGTTCATACTGGTTTTTGATGAATATGACTAATTTTTTTCTCTTACAATCAATAGAACTATCTTTTACTCTCCATATTTAACTTGTTTGTCATAGGGTTTGCTTGGATTGTTAGCTTCAAGTTGCATACTTGAAGATTTTTCAAGCTTAATGCCATCTTGTCTACCAGGAATTTGTTGTGATGTTTGAATTATTTTTTCGTTGTTAGTAACACTAAATTTACTTGTCTTATTGCTTTACCTTTTATAAGGATTGAATCTGTCATCACTGCAAGCCCTTTTTTTCAATGGCATCCTAACCCTTATGACCATATTCCTTGACTCTATAGAGTAAATAACATATGCACTCCAATTTTATTTATGATTGTTGGCTTTATTCCCCCATAGAAATCTCACCACTTGTTGACCCTCTATCCTTTATAGTTAGTTATGTTTCACCGACCATTAAAACTTAATAGTATATTAAATAATAAATTTATTGCCTTGTAAATAGTCCTGATATCATGAAACGAGTATTATTTTTAATTAGGAGGAAAGAACCTATTATGCATCATCTTTCTCATAATTCTCCATTACATTACATGTTGTCTACCTTCTCTTACATATTTATATGTCTAACATTCCACCGAGATAAAGCTTCTCCCTTCTCCTTATATATGACTAGTTTTACCATCTCTTCTTCTATGATATTCACATATTTCCTAAGTTTATCACACTTCAAAATATAGTCAAAGAGTTCATTTATGTCAAGATCTCCATTAAAGCTAAAGACTTCTAATCTCATTAAAAAAATCCATCATTTTAGGGTAGTGTTGTCTCTCAAGTTATGGTTGTGGTTGTGGTTGTGATATGTCATAATTTGTGAAACCCATACCTCTTTTGATTTTGTTCTTTTAAAAATCCTCCATGTAGACAAGTTGTGGTTAGCTATATGGGATTGGAAGAATAAGTATAGGGTTAGACTTGCCTCAAGGTATGTTTTCCAACACATTCTTCTTCTCTTCATGATTCCTATTTATGCCTCCTTCTAGTAGTGCTAGATGGTTCAAGCAATATACGATATTTGTCACTGACCTTTTCTATTTGATCTAGTCTCTATAATACAGTTTTTTATGCTGCCTTTTAAATTCTCTATGTTGCCTCTTGAGCCATCTCAACATCCTAGATGGTCTTTACTTCTATATCGTGAGGTGGGATGATGTTTCTGTTGTCTCTGTCCATCAAAAAGGTCAACATTCTCCAATACCTATTGATGTAATGTATAATGCAAAAGATAAAAACAAGGTTCTCAAGTTATAAGATTATAACTTTAAACTATAAAGAAAACTCTAATATATTCTGAAAAGTAATAATTCATAAATTTTTAAAAATAGCATGCCAACTATTTTATAGTGGAAAAGTTGACCTGCCTATATATATATATATATATATATATATATATATCAAAACTAAAAAGGAAAATTTAATAAAATATAAAACTAAATAGAAAAAATAATAAAAACTAAAAAAGCATCTGTTGAACATAATTGAAGGGCTTCTCATCCTTAACTAGTTATAATGAGCAAATGCTTTATAGAACTGGATCTATAAAACCTCCTTATTAAATTTCAGCACAATCTGAAGGTTAAATATAATGCTATGATTGTTTTTATTAAACATGTCGTTCAGCATTTCCAGGCTTCTTCTTGAACTTCATTTTGTTTATTTGGTTCATAAATACATCTTCAAAATATTTAACGTCAATCATTATTCGACTACCATCATACTTTTCACATGATTACTTAGCAAACACTATAAAAAAGTGTTCTAAAAACCATTTTACATATTTCTATTTGTAAATTATTATTATGCAAAACAAATATTTAATATAGTATATAAATAAATGTCTCTACATGACATATTTCAAGGTATGGTAAACTCGTTTCTTAAAAGAAAAAAAAAATAGATTTTTTTATAATATTATATGAAACAAAGGTATGAGAAATTGTATTTATTTGACTACACAAGTTCGGGAATACATTTACTTGTGGGGATGGTATTAGACAACCATTACTAATTAACTAATGTCCACTTTTTTATAATAAAGAAATATTTCCACGTAATTGGTTGGTTAATATTTTTTTAATGAAAGTTCAACAAGAGAAAACTTCTTTACATAATTAACCTATGACGCTATCTACTTGACTAGGTAGAAAATTAATTGAAACTAACAATAGCCGTAATCATCAAGTTTATAGCACCTATAGTACTTTCATCTGCTTCTCTTTATGTACATCCCTAATTATATTTCCGCAAAAACTGTCTAAATTAATTTGGTTAGTAACAGGCACTAGCCTAGATCATGCTAGATGTCAATAGAGTAGGTCTCCACTGGGCCTCATCTTTCGACTAGTTTTTCATCAAGAGGCGTAGAAAGTCAACAGGTGAAAGCATGCACTAAAAAAGAAACCTAGTAATTTGTTAGCTAAACTTCAAGAAGCAGGTAATGAGGGCATATCCGACTTCCTTATCCTCCTGTGTCTGTAATGATAAAAACTCCAGAAAGGAAGGATGCATAAAGGAAACTTGCATGAGCACTAGCTTACTAGTACCAGGTGTTATCATAAGATAGCATTTCAGCAGTGCTGGTGTTGGTGCTACTAATGGCAGTGAGTTCATACGAAAATTTGTTTAGGTTACAAGCCTGTGACTTCAAATGGAGAAGAGCCTAAGCATAGCATGCACGTGGCAGCATTTTGATTGATTCTCAGAGTCATCAATACTACAATTGTTCATTGAGATTTATAATGCTCTGGGAGTATTTAGTAATAGTTACTCCTTGGTTCAACTTAAGAAAGAGACAATGATTTTAATATTTTTCATCAACAATGATTTTAATATTTTTCATTTGGATTTGTAAATAAAATTTTCAACTTTCCTTTTTTTTTCTTTCTATTTTTGTATCTTTTTCTCCTGTATTTATATGTATTGTAATTATTTCTCTTATATGTATTAAGTATTGGTAGTTACTTCTTTGATGGTATAAAATTTATTCATTAAAATGTACAATAGTAAAAATATTTTGATGACATTTCTTGATTTCTAGTATAGGTATTTAAATTAAATTTCTTGATTATTAGATTCCTGAGTTTCCTATATAATTAATTTTTTAAGTTAACTTAATTAGTATTGTATACATATAGTACCTTATTCTCTCATAAAAAAATCAAAAGAGTATTTTCTACCTATTGAAAATATGATATTAGAGCTAGGTTTCTGAAATCCTTGAACCCATGATTTTTCTCCTATATATTTTTCCCTTTTAAAAGTTTTTAAATCCTCTAGAAAAAAAACACACATTGAATCATTCTTTCTTTGATATATTAAGAGAAACATATTGTATTTAAATGTGATTTTCTTGAGAAAAAAAAGAGAGATTTGAAAAATATGTAACTTCTTGAAACAATGATTTGAAGATTCATTCAATTTGGATCATACACTTTGATCGGAGTTATTCATGGTCTGATTGAGGTTAAATTTTATAGACATGTTTGTTTTATAATCTAAAAACATTAACTATTGGACTTGGATCAACTTAACTGGTGTTTTCAGCCATGAACAGTAACTAAAATGTTATGATTCACACAAAAAGAAAAAAATACTTTTTTATTGTTTTGTGATTGATTTGGGTATCTCAAATTAAAGAGAAAAGGATTAGCAAAAAATATGAATTTATCAAAAGATCACGAGAACTTCTTCTACATTGCTAAACTCAACGAGCGTGCTAAAAGCTACGATGAAATAATGGATGTAATGAAGAAAGTGGCAAAACTTATGATGAATTAACTATAAAGGAGAGACACTTATTCTCTATGAATTATAAGAATGTGATTTGTACAAAGATGGAAGAGGAGTAAAAAAGGAATATGTGAAAAGGGTCAAAGAGTATAGGAAAAAGGAGTAAGGACAGTTACTAACCTTTGTAATGATATTCTGATTGTAATTGATGAGCATCTTATTCCATCATCGACAACTAGGAAAACATATGTGTATATTATAAGATAAATGTGATTATTACTAGTATCTAGCATCATTCAAGCATGATAATAAGATAAAACAGATACTTGATCAGTCACTTAAGGCATTTGAGACTGCTATAATAATCGTTGACCAATTTAGGCCCAACTTGTCTAAAAACAATAATGGTGCCAACAAGTTTACTTACAAATACAATAATTGCAATCAGATGAGTCATACCAAAAATTGGTATTACAACCATATGGATATCCAAAGTGGTGAGATCATGCTCGTGATTTGTGGAAGAAAAATTCCATAAAGACCCCATCAACAACAGTTATTGAAACAAAGATAGAAGTTGATGTTGAAAAAACCTCTGCATTAGTAGTAGTTATAAATAATAGGGATAACTTTTAAAATATTTATACATTTATTTCCAGTAGTACATGGATAATTGATTGTGCTACGAATTATATGACAATTGATTCTAAACATGTTTCATCTCTCAATTTGTCCTAATAAAAATTTATTTCTACTTCTAATAGTACTTTGATTTTAATTATTAGGGAAAGTTCTTTGAATCTTACTAATACTTTAAATTTAAATTTTTCTCTAATTGTTCCATCATTATATTTTCAACTTGTTATAAATTTCTCAAATAATGTAACAATCCCAGATTTTACATCAACTTCTAACATAATATCAAGTCATGGTTATTGAAACCAGGGTAATATTTTTATAAACTTTACTTCTTTATAATCATCATAATACCTACCAAAACTTTAGTAGAGTTTCCCCTAATATTTCAAATTTTCAAGTGTCGACATTAATATAATAATGCTCAAATCAAACTCAATTTTCAATCCAATTCATTACGGATAACATCTTATCCACATCTCAACAACATTTCACCAAACTATTTTAAACAAATTAATTTAATACACTACTAAAACAACGCAAAAATAAATAATGAGGAAATGGGTATAAGAAACACATGGTTACTTCTTTGAAATACAACTTCTTTTCTAGGAAAATATTAGAATTCATATACTTTAGTTTACATACTGAAATAGAGTGTTTAAAGTGTAAAAAATTATAATTTTTAAACACAAAATTATATAGAACCCCTCCAAAAAAAATAACAAAAGATCACTTTATAAACACCACTACAAATTTGTCCAAATAAAGCCAAAAGACTCTAAATTATGATTTTTTGGACATAAATTTTGATTCCAGATATGACTATTCACAAACTAGACTAGATAATTAAGAAGAAGGTGAATTGGATTTGATTGGTGTAATTTTAAACCAAAATGGTGATGAACACCTATAAGATTAAGATATGACCCTAAAAGTTTTTAGGAAAGTCAAATATCATATGAGTCATTATGTGTTTAACCATTATTTGTTAGAATCAAAATTCTCATTTACAAATCAATTATCTTTTGTATCTATTTCTAATATTGTGTAGGGAGCCTTAGCCAACTTAAAATAAAAGGCAGTTATAAATAAAAAGATAAAATCCTTGCCAATATATATATACTCATTCATATGTCAAAGGATTTATATATATATATATATAACTCATTAATACTCTGCCCTATAGATGTCAAAGGATTTACATTACAAAGTACAAGGATGATGGCACAACTTAACCCTTTGAAGCAAGAATGGTGATGAAATATTACAATTAAGCCTATGGATCCACAACATAAAGACATTTTCACTTATAACCAAAATCAATATAACTCAATGTTGGGTTTCCTAAAAGAGCATGAATAGAGTGAAAATAGTAATTTTCAATATGTCAAGAGTCTCATAGATCCTATTAGATAGTTTAGGGTTATTTAAGAATTGAGAAAAAATTATCTAAAGATCAATTATTTCTTCTAGGGTCTGATTAATTGTTCAATGTTGGATTATCAAAAACTACAAGACATCTAATTGTTTAATATGACATCTTATTTATAGAGAAAACATAAAATCTCTATTAATGGTAAAATATCACTTTGGTCCCTAAAAATGTCATATATTTTATTTCATAACTGTTGTTAAAAATTTATGCAATCAAATCCTTAATTGATTTTTCTATATCTAGAGTTATAATCTCTTATATTAATTACACTTTAGTAGTCCTTAATTCTAAAACTTGTTTGTAATCAAGTCATACTTCATTAATCATTATACTTTAATTTATTATAATTGATCTATAATGTTTGTGATCCATTAAGTTCCCAATTTGTTAACCCAAGTATAAATCATAATCTTAATTAAAATAAGATGGGATAAATTAAATAATTTAATTTATTATCAATTCAACAAACTATTATATTTATATTTAAGATCACGTGTAGTTTCTAGTAATGTGTCATGATATTGCAAATCAAGAAATAATATGTTATTGCTCACTCAAGTGCAGAAGCTAAATTCAAAGGTATGGTTCCTAAACTTTGTAAAACATTATGGTTAAGACTTCTATTATAAGATTTAGGCTATCCATCAAGGCAACCAATTAAACTCTATTATGGTCATAAAGCAGCAAGTGATATTTTTCATAATCTAATTCTACATGATCGTACAAATTAAAACATGTAGAGGTACACTACTAGAAAAATTGTCAAATACAAATAAAAATACCGATGAAAAAAATATTGTCGATAAATTATGGTTACATTTACCTACGAAACATGATGTCAATGTTTTTGTCAATATTCACAAACAAAAATATTTTCATCGGTTAATAACAAGAGAATTACCAATGAAACTTAAGGAATGAAAAACAAATTAGGCGGGTATTAGCTTGTTATTTTTATCAGCAAATCTAATGTGTCAATATTGCTGATAGAATTCTCGATTAAAAAGTATAGTCACTAGTTTTTGTTGCGAAATCCGTCAGTAATATGTAAGTTATAACCTGCCATATTACCCCTCCTCCCCTATTTTTTCTTCTTCTTTCTACAAAAAACAACACTCGTCCCCTTTTATTTTATCATAAATCAAGCTCTCATCATCACAAATCCAGTCACCCCAACAATTAGTCTATCGGTATCCTTATTCTGGTTCAATTGTTTTTGAAGATTTGTCACATCTAGTAAGCAAACCTAACTATTTTTTGTTATAACCTATTTTTTTCTTTCTAATTTTTTGGTATTTTTGTGTAGTATATGTAGTTTGTTTGTCACCGTTTCTTTTGAAGAATCGAACCAAGAAGATTCATGATTCTATTACCATGCATATTGGCAGATCCAATATGTTCATTTCACATGCAAAGCAAATGATAAGATTTTGTTTTATATGATAATTTATTTAAAATTGTTATATTATATGAAAATGTTTAACTAGCACTAGCTTCCTTTTATAGGTTACGATGCTTAGGCGCGATTCAAGATTGATGGAGCATCTTGTTGAAACCCACATGTGGAATAAGAACCGTTGGAAAGGGGTGCAACAACTTATAGACATCCGAGCTCAAAAGTTCGTGGTAAGTTGGATATCATATTTTTTTAATTTTTTTTCTAACTTGTTTTTTTTTTTTCACAGGAAACATATAGCACATGATTGCATGAGAGATACAAAGATGATCCTTTAAACCATCCAAAACTCGATTCAGATTTGTGGTTGGAGGTTGGATCTACCAGTTCACGCGATAGAAATTGGGTTTACAGTATCTCCAACACTACGTCCGAGGATATGCGAGCAAGCAATAGTGTCATGAACATTGGGACCTCGGAATCGGGATCGAGCTAGAAATCTTCATTTGTCCAGGCAATTGTACAAAAACAGGTTAAAGCTGAGACAACCCAATTTAGAGTTGAGACGGTCAAATTGAGGGATAAAGTGAAAGTCCTCGAGCGACTGTTGGAAACCCTCACTGGTACCTATGCTCCACCTCATTGCCCCCTAGTTTTGTTGAAAACTTGCCTCCTCCTTCTGTTTCTGTCCACTAAATAGATAAAATTTATTTCATAATATTTTTAAAATTAATAATAAAAATTTACTTTTTTATTTTAATTTAATTCTTTTTTTTTTTTAGTTGTACTGTTTATTTTAGTTTTTTTTTTAAATTACATATCATACCGATGAAATTATAGATGGAATTCTAAATACCAACAAAATTACCAATGGACTAAGTCTCTCGAAGAGTTCTAGAGAGTTTGAAAAAAATTACAGTACTTGTCACTGTTAGATGTAAATCTCTGACGAATTAGTTCGGTTGGTAATTTGCATTCACCAATGAATTTACCGACAAAATTAAAGTCGGTAAATGTTTGTTTTTGTTTGTCATGCAAATTTTATCTATAAATCCATTAGTGATTATATTACTAATGAATTGACCGACATAATAGAAATCACCGATGATATATTTTCTGACGACATGGTTTCATTTGTTATTTTGTCGATAATTTTATTTCCAATTGAATCAGTGTTTAGACACCAACAAAATATTCTTTCGGTGATTCACAATATTCTAGTAATGGTAGATAAATTCTTCATTAAGGAGAAATTGGATAAAAAGATATATGGAGTTGCCTAAGATCAAATTTGAGGATCAATTGGCCAATATTAAACCCAAAGCAATTTCAAGTTTAGTGTTTTTAAGATTTTTAAGGTTATCTTGGGAGAGCTTATGCTTCTACTTTTAGGTACTTTTCAAAAGTGCTTTTGGCTTAAAAAGCATCAAATTGATATTTTTATAGTATTTTATGATGATTTTCATGTATTGATGTCAAAAATAAAAAACAATTCTAAAAAAATCATTTAAATGCATTTTCAAGCGAAAAGATATTTTAAAAAGC
>Ga0325410_1003604_pt1 | contig 17506 bp, 12 predicted proteins | sample PopdelMetagenome_16_FD_206182 | JGI IMG/M metagenome (GOLD analysis project Ga0325410, IMG submission 206182) | Populus deltoides microbial communities from Bellville, Georgia, United States - Xylem-PdIQD-R3 | ecosystem: Host-associated > Plants > Phyllosphere > Stem > Wood/Secondary xylem...
GCAGCAGGGGCAGCAGCAGCTGCAGCAGGGGCAGCAGCAGCTGCAGCAGGGGCAGCAGCAGTCACAGCAGCCGTTGCAGCAGCAGCAGGTGCCACAGATGCAGCAGAGGAAAATGATGATGGCTATGGGTATGGGAAGCATGGGGAATAACATGGTTGGTCTAGGAGGTCTGGGTAATGCCATGAGCATTGGAGGTGCGAGGGGAATAGGTCCTGGAATCTCTGGACCTATGGCTCCTATAACTGGAATGAGTAATGCCAGCCAGAACCCGATAAATCTGGGCCATACTCAAAATATCAATGCATTAAATCAGCAACTTCGTACTGGACACATGATGCCTGCTCAGATGATGAAACAAAGAATCAATCGAGCTAGTGTGTTAGGGGGGGCTCAGTCTGGCATAGCTGGGATGTCAGGAGCCAGGCAGATGCACCCAGGCTCTGCTAGTTTTCCCATGCTTGGCCAACCTCTGAACCGAACCAACATGAATGTAATACAACGAAGTCCAATGGGGCCTATGGGTCCACCAAAGATGATGAATCACTATATGCAGCAGCAGCAATTACAGCAGCAGCAACAACAATTACAGCAGCAGCAGCAGCCACAATTACAACAACTGCAACAACAATTACAGCCACAGCAACATCAACAGCTGCTACTGCAGCAGCAGCAGCAGCAGCAGCAAGAAACTTCATCGCTACAGGCTGTTGTTGCTCCTTCACAAGTGGGGTCACCGTCAACCATGGGAATTCCACAACTGAACCAACAAACCCAGCAGCAGCCCAGCCCACAGCAAATGAGCCAGCGAACCCCAATGAGCCCACAGTTGAGTTCAGGAGCAATCCATGCCATCAGTTCTGGTAATCCAGAGGCTGGTCCCGCCAGTCCACAGTTGAGCTCTCAAACCCTTGGTTCTGTTGGAAGCATCACAAATTCTCCAATGGAACTCCAAGCTGTGAACAAACGCAACTCTGTTAGCAATGCATGATCAAGTATAATATTTTTTGGTTTTGCTTCTTGAGTCATGGCTCTAATTGCCCCCGCTTTAGAGCCACTTTAGAGCACGAGAACTCCTTTTGGCATTTCTGTACAGAACAGAAATAGAAAACCGATATTGCAGCCCGAAAAATGGAGTGAATTCCATAGCATTGGAGCAAGCTGGAAGGAGGAAATTCCCATATGTGTAGTTATTTAAGTAATGTAATATTTGTGATGTTTTAAGTGTTCGATGGTTAGTTATATTTGTATTCGTGGGGCATATTTTGTATATAACTATGTTTATTTGCAACAACCCACCATGTAATGGAAGGCATCATGAAACCTTGTGTAGTTTTTTCGTTTTTGCGAATAGAATTTACGAAGTGCAGCAGGGCCAAAATTTGACAGTCTAGTCTGACCATTCATAAAATTCAATGCTGCTTGATTACATGAAACATTAATTGTATTTTGCAGCAGAAGACAACGCTTTTTTATGCTGTTATGGAATTGATAGCAGGACAGCTGCGTGATTTCAGCCAGGTTAACTGTTTCTTGCAGTAGCATCCGTAATCTCTTTTTGTCTTTAACTATCTTTTTTTTTCAATTGTATTAAAATTTTTTTTTTCATACTGATGACTGATTTCTTATATTTTTTTTACAGGCAAACACAATTAAAAGATGTAGGATTAAAGTGTAAAATGTGTTGGCTAATCTAAAATTAGCACAATAAAGTTCTTTTTATCCTTACATTTTTATTTTTATTTTATTGCAATCCTTTTAGTTTCTAGAAGTTTCACTTCGATCCAAAACTTCATTTTATTTTTATTTTCTAGTTCTTTATATGAGAGAAGAGAGAGAAGATTATTGGATTATAATGATAAAGAAAGTTGTTAGTTTGTCAAAATTTGATAACAAAAATAGTTAATCTTGATTTTAATATATTTTATTTAACGAGATGAATTCGATGGTAGTGATTTTTTCTTATAAATATGCCTGAAAATATAGATCGGGTTCTGTTTAGATTTTTTAGATTTGATTAATTTTTGTTTATTTGAGTGATTTTGGGGTTAGTAAGTGGTTTATATAGGTTTTTCTAGTGTTTTTATGGTAAAAATAGGTTGAAAATAGATTTTTTAAGCCAAAACACCCCTCCATTTATTTTTTAGCCAACACAATGATAGATAAATTCTGGGCAATGTCTAAGTAGGCTAAAAGTTGCCTTTTTTTATTTCAAAAAAAAAAAAATTGAGTGACTTCCAAGGAGAAAACTAAAAAAAATAGCCATGGACATAGGCTTCCAATCCCTAGCACAACTAGTTTTTTCTTATTAAAGCCATGCCAAAGGAAAGTTTCTCTCCAATTGACAGTCATTATTTTGAAATTTAAAGCCAACAAATTATATACCTTGTACAACTTTGACAAATTTTTTTGTAGTAAATCTTTCATTTAATTAGGATATATTAGATGTAGGTTAGCAATATACAATTTTGTATACGGTAACTTTGCAGATTTAAAGGCTAAAATTAGCTCAACTTGTACTTGAAAATTCTACACTAAGAGAAAGTAGGTTTTTTCCTCAAAAATATCTATAAGTTTATCATAGAATTAGAGCCATAATTTTAAATATTCATGTGTCTTTTACTCTAAAGCATAGTTCAATTCTTCATCCTTAATTATTCTTTATGAGTTCCCTCGATATCATATCACCAGACATGTCTAATGCTTTCTTGATTTAGTTCAATAGGAAAAACCACTTAGCCTGGGTTTTTTTTTTTTAATTAAAAGCAACAGTTTATAGGGCTATGTTGATGGCAACAACCCTGCTCCTAATAAAGACAGACTAAGACCTGTACGCTAAATGGGAAGTCAAGGATGCCCAAGTCATGACATGGATTATTGGATTTATAAAGCCCAAACTTGTCTTAAACCTTCAACCCTCCAAGACTGCCACTAAGATATGGACTTACATGAAGAAGCTGTACAGTCAACACAACACTGCTTGACGGTTTCACCTGACTTGAATTGGTGACACTTTAACAGGGAAATCTCTCCATCAAGATTTTTTAATTTAGCTTCATGAATCATTGGGATGAATATGATGATGTTGTGTATGCTACCTTACCGTCTAAAGACTTTATTTTTGTTTAATCTATTTATGAAATTACTAAGAGACTAGTTTCTTATAAAACTTAGATTTGGATTTGAAAGCACCTATTCCAATCTTATAAACTGAGATCTTGTCCTCTCTCTAGATGCATGTCTTAATGAGTTGTTTTGTGAGGAGTAGTGCCTCCATACTTAAATCACTATAGAGCAACGTAGCTCAATCTTTTCTCTTGTTCTCTTGGCTTATGCAACACCAAGGTAAACCAATAAGTAGGGACACAAATATTTTCCAGTGCTTTTGTTGCAAAGGATTTGGTCATTTTCCTTCAAACTGTTCCAAAAAAACTATGCAACTACTATAAAAAGGATGACCATATTATCAAGGAATGATCTACCCGACCCCTAAAGAAATCTAAAATGGCATATTCAACCATAATTGGCTCTTCTAGTGATAGTTGATATGTGGATACAACACCCATGATATAAAATGCTACTGGTTTTGTTCAATATATGATTGTTGAAATGATCCAAAAAATGATCATTTATGCATTATCTAGTTTAGAACTCTCAGGTAAATATTTTTCTACATCTCCTCCTTGATATTTTGATTTTGCAACTTCTAATCATATGAAGAATAATGTTAAGTCTCTTACTAATGTGGACAAATATTTTGAAAATCTCAAGATTTATACCATTGACTCGTTCTTTACCTATCACAATAACTGTGATGTTTCTTCTTCTTTAACTGATGTTTTTTTCTCTCCTAGCCTTGCAACCATTCTTGTTTTTGTTTGCTAGTTAGTTGAAAAGGATTGTAAAGTGGAATTATCTAAATGTGGTTATGTTATGCAGGATCAACAATTAGGGAAGATGATCATGAAGGGGGCTAAAATGAGGCATCTTTTCCTTCTCCATTTACCTTTATCTTCATGATTCTCATTACCTTATATCACTTATAACTTTGTTCATATTGATTGTCAAACATGGCATAAACATCTCGACATCCAAACTATAATGTAATTCATAATTTGTTAAATTCTAGTTTACTTCAAAATACAAAGTCACCATCTTTTAGCGTTGTTCAATTTGAATATAATTTTTGCAGGGTTTAAAAGTAAAATTTTACCATTTCCTACCCACACACCAAAAGTACTCCAACCATTTGATATAATACACAGTGATGTATGGGGCATGACATTAGTTATTCCTCTGGCTTTAAAAGTATTTGTCATTTTCATCGACGACTATAGTCGATTCACGTGAATTTGTTTTTTGCGTTCTAAAAGATATGTATTTTTTGTTTTTAAGCTTTTCCATGCACATATTCAAAACCAATATTCTACCAACATGATAATTCTATGACTATCAACATAGGAGCAGAGTGACATGAGGACACCCCACCTACGCTAAGCCTTAAACATACTTATCATAAAAAAATTATATAATATACGCAACATCTCATAAACTTTCAAATGTTCTTTAAAATCAATAAAAAAAATAATAATCCATAAAACTTATTACAATATCAAAATCCAATGTTCAACTAAAACACTGTAATAATAGAATACTCTAGGACATTAAAACAAAACTAAAAGGAAAGCCTTGTCGAAGCAAGTAAGGCATACCAACAAATGAAATAACATATACTCTCAACAAGTTAACCAGCTAACATAAACTAAGAACCTGAAAAATAACATTAATAAAAAGGGGTGAGTTCAACTAACTCGGTAATGAAATAACATTTAATATACGTCATAGATGCAATAGAAGTATAAGAACTAAAACATATATGTACATACATATTAAACATAATAGCATATGGTAGTGGAATAAAAATCAGATAATAGATAATAGATGAAACCCTAAGGTTCTGATAATAGATGAGGTTTGTGGCTCGATAACTATGAGAGAATCAGTCACCACAGGTTGGTACCTCACTCACCAGCTAGGTATACAACCATGCATATAGACTAACTACTCTCCGTTAGTATAAAGTTTCTAACAAGTATCCCAATATCAAAATATAACAAATATTCACATATTTATAAAATTAAATGAATATCATATTGAATAGAATTTAATTTAACATAATATAAATGCAATTTCAAGAGTAGATAAGTACTCAAAAAATAAAACAACATATATAATAGTTCAAGAAATAATCAGTTGTACTCATCATTTAATCAATATATTCATATTTATATTACATGTATATTAAAAATTATCCCACTTACTTGGAAAACAAAGAAAAGACAACAGATGCAGAACTAAATACTATTAAGGATCTTTAATAGGAACGTTAGCATAACATATAATAGATATGAAAAACACTAAAAAAATGACTCAAAAGAGATAACATAAAAGATCTTAACTCTAACATTAGAGACCAAAATGCAATTATAAAACCAAAATAGATCCACTTGATTGATCCTGAACTTATCCCAAACTGATCGAATCTAAAATAACTGATCAACCGCCACTTCTCAATCAACCAAAAATAAACCAACTGATCAACCAACACTATTAGGCCTAACCAATTGGCCATCACCATCAAGCCAACTAGTCAGCCGGTTCAGACTAATTAATCAATCGGTTCATCAAGATTCCGGAATCCCGATACTCTAGTCTTTTAAAAATTATACAAATCCTCAAAACCCAAAATTCTAGTCCTCACTTAGTTCATTTTAATCCAAAATTAACATCATAAACGTCAATTATACCTCTTAAATCATCCATATATCAAATCAAATCAATATACTAAACATTATAAAAATCCTAAAACATTTTTTTAGTCTATTAACTATTAAATCCCCAATTGAAAACAACAGAAGAGGAAGTCATGATACTTATTTTTTCAACCCTTCTAAAACTCAAAAGTTGAAGTTTAGATATAATTGAATTTTTGGTATATTTAGGATAAAGGTCCCAGCAAGGGAGAGAAAAAGTGAATAAAGGTAAATCAATTCTCGAGTATATAGGTTAAGTTGGGTTCTTGGGTTTGGGTCTGATGGCTAAAACAAGGGTCTTACATTGACAATCAAGGTGAGTAGATATCTCACTTGTTTCAAGAACTTTTACAAACACATGACATAATCTCTCAATCATTTTATCTTTTAACCTCTCAACAAAATAGGGTGGTTAAAAGAAAAAACCATCACCTTCTTGATTTTGTCTGCACCCTCTTATTAGAGTTATTTGTGCCCTCTTGATTCTGGTGTGAAGCCCTTTTCTGCTATTGTCAATCATATAAATAAATTGCCTTCTTTCTTATTGCACTATAAATATCCTTTCACTCAATTATTTGGTCATACTCTGAATTATTCTAACCTTTGTACTTTTCGTTATGCTTACCTTTCCACACACAAACACACAAAACTCATTACCTGATCTATTAAATGTGCTTTTCTAAGATATTCTATACAATTGAAAGGTTTTCTTTGTTATGATCCAAGCATGTGTTGTATTCAGGTTTTTAGAAATATAATCTTTCTAGAAAACCAATATTCTTTTTTCACTTACCTTGCTCCTATTTCCTTTTTATTTTTTGTTTTGTCCATGTTTACTAATCATCCTGCAAATGCGGTAACTTCTAAACCTCTTCTAGTGTACCAACAATGACCTCTCTGCCCATCCACTTAGATTCTGGAACCTCTTGAGTCCCCTCCAACTAATCCCCCAACTATTGATCTTGTTCTAACAACTTCACCTACTCGTCTTAGACATAGTACTCATATAGGTTTTGTTTCGATACTCGTTTATTTTTTATAACCACCTTGTCTTCTATAATTATTTCCTCAAGTTATAAACATGCAATGATGCATGAATGTTGGCGAAAAGCTATTGAAATAAAAATTTTAGCACTTGAAGAAAACTATTCCTGAGATGTTGTTCTGTGTCCCCATCTGTGAAATCTATTGTGAGCGAGTGTTTTTTATTAAGATTTTTTTATGGATCCATAGACCATTACAAGGCTCAATTAATGGATATTGATATCAAGTAAGAGTATGGCCTAGACTATAATGAGATATTTGCACTGATAGCTAAGATCACCATCGTGCGTATAATTATAACCCATGTCACCTCTTAATCCTGGCCTTTACATCAACTGAATGTTAAGAATACATTCCTACATGGTGATCATAAGAAGAAAGTTTAAATGAAACTTCCTTTTGGTAGGTCCACTTCATCACCTACTGATGTATAGAAACTAAATCACTCTCTGTATGGTTCGAAACAAGCATCGAGAGCATGATTTGAAAAAATTTAAACCAACATCCTCAGCTTTTCATTCATTCAGAGTCAATATGATTCCCTTTTTTTCTACAAAAAACACTTAATAAGATAGTTGTCCTCTATATTTATATAGATGACATTATTGTCACTGGTTATGATCTGGTGACCATCTCTAAGATTAAAAAATTATTGAATCTATTTTCTATATGAAAGATCTTAGGCAATTCATTTCTTGGGGTTAGAGATTTAACGTTAGCTTTAAGGTATCTTTTTAAATTAGAACAAGTATATTTAGGATTTGGTTCAATTAACACGACCCACATACAAGTCCCATGAAAATTAATGTGAAATATTAATTTGATAAGGGGGAGCTTCTTGAGGATCCCACTCTCTATTGGAAGCTAGTTGGTAGTCTTTTCTACCTCACCATCATTCGACCCGACATCTCTTATGTTGTTCACACTATTAACAAGTTCATGCAAACCCCTTGACATCTCCACCTTGCTACTGTTTGCCATATCATTTGATACATCTTTGGCACACCTAGTCGTGACTTATTCTTCTCTACTAGTTTTTTTAATCCAATTACAAACCTACTGTGATGCTGATTGGGAAATCCATTACCGGATGATGTTTGTTTCTTGGCAATGCTTTTATCTCTTGAAAATGCAAGAAGTAGGATTGCATCTCCAAGTCATCCATTAAGGTCGAGTACCGTGCCATGTATGTTGCCTGTTCTGGGATCATCTTATTACATGGTCTCCTCACAGAGCTTGGTTTCTTCCACATTCACTTTACTCTGCCATATGATGAAAACATTAATGACATCCAAATTGTTGTTAACCCTATCTATTACGAGGTTGACTGCCACTTTATTCAGGTCTTTGACTACAAAGTTATTACTCTTCTACACATCTTCACTACTCAACATATTACAAATATCTTCACCAAATCCATGACATGTTAGCACCATCATTTTCTTGTTAGTAAATTTGTACTTGTAAATTTACTAGCATTAGTTTGCGGGGGATGCCAAAGGAAAGTTTTTCCCAAATTGACTGTCATTAGTTGAACTTTTAAAGCTAGTAGATTTTATACGACAACTAATTTCTTTGTTATAAACCTTTCTTTTAATTAGGATATACTAATTGTAGGTTAACAGTAGATAGTTTTGTACATGGTAGTTTTGCATATCTAAAGGCTAAAAATCAACTTGTACAATTTGTACTCTTTTTATATAATGAGATTTCTCCACCGAGAGGAATTAAGTTTTTTTTTCAAAGCTCTCTAAGTTTATCAGGCTAGGTACATGGACTTGGCTAGGAAGGCATATGCGTTTGGGTCCTTTTTAAAGGACTAGGCATGTTGAGCCACCCAGGCTTGCGTACCCGACTCGTTTTTGTTTTTAATTTTTAATTTTTTAATTTAAATTTAAAATTATTTTTTCCTTAAAATTAATTAAAAATATATTATTTAATTAAACTCTTAAATTAACAAAGAATAAAATTTTATATTATTTTATTAAATGACGTGTTTTTGAATAAAAGTATATCAATCTTCTTATAATATTAACAAACCTTTTATTTTACATCCCATCATGATTATTTTTTTTATAAATTTTATCAATTACTTTCCTAATAGGTTTTTTTTTGCTATCATATAATTAAATAACAATTAATTTAGAAAAATGATGTTATTAAGTCCAGTCGTGTCCATAACTTGAGTCACGAGCATGATAGATTAGCTTAGGTTGATCTAAGTCGATTAAAAATGTCATCCCATTTATTTTTGAAAAAAATAATAATTTTATTTACATTAAATTTTGAGTTCACAGTCAAATTTCTTCTTGCAAATAGAAAAGATAATACCAACACTTGCACAATTTATTTTATATTTTTAAAAAAGTTGGTTCGACTTGCAGTGAAGCATGACCAGTTACCTAGTGATATAACTAATTCAATTAAACTTTATATATAATTATTTAGACTCTAAATATCACACATATTAATTCAAAAAGCATTTAAAATATATTCATTTATAAGAAAGTCAGAAGAATATATTAATAGTGAAAAGTAATAAATACAATCCGCAAGAACTTATATATTGAAATGTATGAATATTAAAGTACCAAACCAGTTTTCATCAATTTAAATTTTTAATAAACATATCCCTCAGTTTGAAGCAATAACTGATTCTTTTAGATGCAATCTCCAACCACATCAATATATTAACATTAATATATCAACACGTCAAGTTATCATCCACATCAACATGTATTTGATGAAATCTAATAAGAACAATCATTAAAAAAAAAATTCATTACACACTTGAGCAACAAAAATAAAGGTAAGGACACTTAAAATAAAAAAAATCTTGAACACCAAATATATAATAATCTCTTGTTATTGTGGTAAATTGTTTGTTTATGGCTGATTATTGGAAGCCATCCGGAGCATACTTCTCCAAGGATTCAAAAAGGCATTGGAGCATGGATTGGAGCCTCGCATGGTCGGTCCTCGCATGATTCCTGGTAATAAAATGAGGAAGAAATGTCATTCTCTTTCAGCAGAAAAAGGGAAGCAAATCCATGTCGAGTATTTTTACCATTCATGGGCTGCAGTACACGGCAATTTCAAGGCTACTCGTATACTCAATCATCAACAAACCATAAAATCATCAAGGGTTGTCCTTATCCGAGAAAATACGTTGTCCAAATATTGGCAAACTTCACCATGTGGACTGAGGCGGATCATAGCATAATGACACTTGAAAACTTCCAGCAAACTATATGGTTATAATGCTTACATAAAAAGTAGTGGTGACTGGTAACTAAACAACAAGAGGGGTGCGGAATAAATCATTTAGGTAAAATACGAATTGAAGGCAGCATATCAATGTAATCTAGAGCCCATATTGGATACTGATGAATTATGGATATTTGTAAGGCCTCTATAAAGTGTCGAGAATTCGGAAAATCCTCAAATTTAATCCAATATATTTTGATCCTTGCCTAATTGTACGATAAAGGGTTTCTCTTTCACATTTCCATATTTTGTTCAGATGTGTACATAAAGAACTAGAGTCCTTTTAACTAGCGTGCCATGGGCAAAAACTAGAGTCCACTTTGAAACATTAAGCCTTCATGTGCGTGTCCAGTCCCCAATATGAAGTCTCTGAAGTTTGAACTTATACCACGAACACAGGCAACTGACTGCAACGCAGAGAAACCCCGGAAAAATATGCAACATTTCTCAGAAACCACAGAAGGCCATTGGATCACCAGAGCTTTGTTTTAACCCAAAAGAGGAGGAAGACAACTCCTAGCACAATAGCAACAGGGGCCCATTTTCGAATTAAGGCCTGCACTCAAATCGTGTAAAGCAGATCATAAGTAAATTTCAAGTATATGTACTACATGCAGTTATGTTTCAGCATTTGTCAAGAACTAAGCAGTAACCAATGTCAACATTTATCACAAAACATGTATAATAAAGAAAATTATATTAAAACAAGAGAAAATTTTAGAATTCCAACAAGACCTATAGTTGAAGCCCTTCAGGAAACAATCCTGAAACCCAATTCTATCTGAAAAAATTAACCAACAAAATATACTCTATCTGAAAGAAGGAAACTAATTACTATCAAAGGTAAAGCACAGTGCATAGAGCCTAACGTGCAAATCTCGCAGAAATAGTGGAGCACCTAACTGATTTTAAGAACATAAACCACATCAACCTATTCTTCTAAAATCTTTTTGGTCGCAACCCCATGGTTTACCATGGACAATAACAAAAATAAAAAAATAAAAAAATAAAATAAAATCACGGGATCAGTCTTATGAAAACAAAATATAAAACACTTGAATGTATCATAGATATTCTAAAACCAGTTGTTTCCTTTTAAAGGACATGAGAATGATTCTCTGTTTAACCATAATATGCCAAATGGATCTCAGTTCCAGATGCTTTCCACAAGACTCTATGACACCAACACTAGGATAAAGTTCACTGCCATTTGAAAAACAGATAAAGGCCACTTGTGCCCCAAGACTTCTTCAAAGAATTGTCAAGAAGGTAAAGAAAACAAAGGCCCTAGAATACATGACAACCTTTTTCATGAAAACCCTTTCATACAATTACTTTGGTGTTTCCAAGAATTTGAGCGTGCAACCTTTTGGCAAATAATAATTTATGATTTCAATAGTACTCAAGCAACCTTTTATTTCTTTATTTTGATAGGTAAGAATTTGCAACTCAAGTGGTACAGATTAAATTTAGTCATAAAAAACCTCCACAATATATAACCAAATGGCCTCCAAAAAAGGCCAGTGGTAAAGAGCATATCGGATAAAAGCATACAAATTGAGATCAAGTTGCTGAAGTGTCAGTTGGATTAACACTGTATGTTAACTGCTTAGCAAATGAAACTAACCTGTCGATTCAAATCTCTTGCCTTTTCAGCATATATGCGAGATTCTGATGTTAACCGACTTGACATTTGACTGACCTCTGCATTGTCACCAAAGATGCAAGAGAGAATTTTGTGAATACATCGAGAGGGGGATGAAAGGTAAGAATGTAGCATCTTTTATCCAAGCGAAAGAAAGGAATGATTAAAACATAAATGATGAGGCAAAAAGCAATTGATGCGTGTAGCATGTCACTCACATGTAAATACAAAGAACAAGTCTTATTTGGCCAAAATCAAATATAGAAGAAACACGATTTGATTAAGCTTAATAATTTACGAATTCAGTGCGGTTTTTATTTTTTATTTTTTTGCATTACAACCTACTTTTTAAACTAATTTTCACCTGAAAAAGATCAAATTGATGTTTTCAGGTGTTTTTTTAATGGTTTTGACGTGCTAATGTAAAAAAATCTAAAAAAACATCATTTTAATGCATTTTCAATTGAAAAGCACTTCTAAAAAACACTTTGGACCACAATACCAAACACACACTCATTGATGAAGAAAAAAGTTCTCTAAAAAGGGATAAATATGATTCCCTGCAAGAGTTCATACATTTGGCGTTCTATCCTTGCAGAATAATGGCAAGCCCCAAAAAAAAATGGTTTGAGTACAATTTCTAAGTGGAGATATGTGACCAAGGAAAATAGGTGATGCATTCCACCCTACATCAATAAGTTCCTATTACTTTTGTCAGCTTCATAATAATCAAAGGACTAACTTATTGAACAAGGAAAATGCATACATCTCTATAGCATATAATACAGATACCAGCTGACATCTCTAGAGCATATATAACATCCACATAGCTTGTTAGTATATCCCAGTTGAGCATGCTTATATAATCATCGCCTAATCTAATTAATACCGCATCTAAACATATATAAAAATTCATAAACACTAATATATTCATTTCAAGTATAGACATGGATCATGTTTTACTTGCACCATAATCATAAAATCGATCAATCAATCTTACGGTCCAGCTTTTCACCAACACCCAAAACTTCCTGCACATTGCGAGTCATTATTTGATGGACTTCATACAGCTCATCATTCAACTTTGCAACGTTCCGCTGGGTGCGGGTGTCCTGATACATTTTCTTTGTTTTCTGTATGAAAGTATCTTAAGAACATAAACATGAAAAACAAAATCAATCCTAGTAGAAGTGCCAAAGAGAGTGTAAAGGAATTTAAATATCTGTAAGAACAATTTTATTTCAATAGGAATAAAAACTTACCAAATTTAATGAAGGCATATGGTCTAGCAGCAGTTTCAATTTGAGCCCCATTGACACGTTCAAATTCATTCTTAAGGTCTTCCAGGTATTGAAAGGCAAGTTTCTTAGGATAAGAGCGGTCACACATAGTAAGGTAACAAACACGTCCTTCAATGATATAACTACTCAAGTGAAGGAAAACATCTAGTCTGGTTGACTTTAAAAATAATAAGAAAGCAGAAATCATGGAATAAGTTTTACAAGATACAAAAAAAAAAAAAAAAAACCCATAAACCCACAGTTCAAAATTCAGAAAAAGGAACGGACAATGTGAATTGACAGTATCAAGTACCATAACATGAGCATAAATTAGGTCATTAGGGAAACATAAATAAGATTCACAAGCAAGCTTACAAGTATTTAACTGCACATATTAAAGATAACTTGCACTCTAATAAAACAGATGGGCCAAATGACCACATAAAGTTCAATGAAAAACCATCAGCACGTGGAAAAACAAATACAGATATGCAGGTACAGCTGCTTTCACAACCAGAACAATACACTTATGCATATATATATATATGATCAGTAAGAAATTCGTCATTTTTTTTATGAGTTCTCTGCAGTGTCATTAAACTGTTAACAAAAATCCAGTAACATATTAGACTTCTAGGCATAACTAATAAGAGATTGCATGATTATGCCGTAGGTGTAGAATCCTTAACGAGTTGGAGGAAGATAAACTAAAAATAGGAAAGTTAAAGACAAGTTTACGCATGCTTAGCAAGTCTAATAAAAATGTTTAGGAGCAATATACATAAATGTCAGGCTATCAAGAACAAACTTCCAAAGGTTATGAAATGAACAAATAAAAATAAATTGCAGGATACTGGAAAACATAAGGACCAGTTTCAACGGACATCCTCGATGCGTCATTGTGGCCAGATGCAAGGTTCTTGAAAAGTGCCTTGACCTGCTGCTTGTACATTTCAGCATCTTTCACATCACGACCATCATCCAGTCCCTCTGCTAGCGGAAGTCCATCAGTAACACGCGCGATCATTGTCAGCTTCACCATCTTTACTTCTTCACTCCCTCAGATATACAAAATAACTGCATTATGTTAAAAATAGAAAACCCAGATCCATTAGGGGCCAACCAAGCAAATTTGATCAAGATTCTGTCTTTAAGACCAGTATTTAATTAAAAAAAAGAAGAAGAAACATTCCTTAAGCTAAACTTAACATCGAAGCATCAGGATGTAAATTATCTGAAATCTAAGAATTGAATCGTATCCATTAAAGTACGTTCAAAAAAAAAAAAAAACCGTGATTCAGTTTCTGTAATTGCCTTTTATTTATATATATATATATATATATATATAAACAAGTGAAAAGCCATTATTAGAAGGAAAGAAAAAACTCACAACAGAAACAAAACCTCCAACCTTCCTTTTATAACTCAATATAAAATAAACAAGATCCCTGCGATCTATCTTCACGAACCGAACAAAAAAACCCAATTAAGACCCCATGAAACAATGCAATCACACGTTTATAAACCCAAACTGAAACCCATCAAATCATAATTCAAGTATCAAATGAGCATGCAAGAAAGAAAGAAAGAAAGAATTACCTGATTATAGCATGTGGATTTGTGGTTTCGGATTAAAGGATCCGAGGAACAAGAGACTATGATGGTGAAAATATATGTACAATAATAAATAAATAACAAAAACAAAAGACAGATCGAAGAGAGGGCAGTTGTTATATTATTAAGGTAAGCTGCAATTTCTATCTGTCTGTCACTAGTAATTTCGAAGATGGTGAACAACACGAAGTAAATACGAGGATCTGGTCTTTCTAGGCTTGACCCAGTCTCTGGTATTGGGCTTGAGTAACAAGGGTCCATGAAAGAGTATCACAGCGCCGACTTTCGTGGACACCTCCTTTCCCTGGTCTTAGACCAAGCCATCAAATGCATGGACGCTCATATCTTTATATTTTAGATTTAACAAGTTTGTTATGAAATAGAAATAATACTACATTGGTGACATGTGTTTCGTTATGTATTGGATCAAATTTTTTTTAACATGAAAAAAAAAAGTTGAGGAGACACTAGTGGTTTTGAAGAATAAAATCTATAACTTTGATCTTTGATTTGATTTGGATTAATAAGCATGATTAATTTAATAATATAATTAAAAAAATAAAAGTAAAAAATTTATTTTTATCTAAAAACACCATAAAACCTCCACAAATCATCACTAATCGGAACCGATCTAATTTTTCAGGTAGGAAAAACACCATAATTGAACTCTCCTCGTCAAATTGAACATATTAACATTAAAAACGACAAGTTTCATTACTAAAAATAATCATTCGCTAACTTTCTCTCTTCTTTGTAGTTTTCAAGTGACTTCCTTTTTTCTTTCTCAAACTTAGAAACTGAAATATTAAGAAATTAAACTTTTTGATCAAAATTAAAATTGCTAAAACTAAAGAGAATGCAAAGTAAGAAAAAAGAAAATAGGTGGACTAAACATAATTTTTTCTAGTGGATTTGAGACTGACCATGAGATTTCTCATTGTTTTACATTTTGGTCATGCTGTTAAATTTTTTTCTTTTCTAAATAAATTCTAATAAATTAGTCATCAATTAGGGCATATAAGGCTGCAATTAAAAAAAAGTTTGAGGATGAAATTGAATATTTTTTATCATTATGGTTTGCTACAATATTTTACCTAGATATTTAGTATAATTTGTAATTACATATATCATGCATGGAGCAATAGACGAAAAGGTTCAATCTTATCCTTCTAAATTTATCCAACAAACACATTTACTAGTATCTTATTAGATAGGTGGCTCCCACTATACCTTTGACTGGGTAAAAATTTTCCCAACAAAAAATGATTTTTAAGAGACTACAATGTTTTTTTTTTAATTTTTTTTAAGACTTAGGTCATTGACTTGACTAGGTTTAGTAAGTTTAGTTAATTTAATATATAATTAAAAAAGGCATCGATATTAAATAAAGTAAACAATAAAAAAATAACAATAATTAACTATAAAAAAATGAGTTACCTTGAAATGCACATCTATGTTTATATTTTATTAATTAAATTCAATTCAAAAACAAGATTTCTTTTTAAATATCTAAATTTAACATAGAACAACAAATCAAAAGACATGAGATAACCTTATTTATTTTCAAAAATAGTAAAAAAAAACCCTATAGAAAGCAAATAAAAAAAATAATGGATCTCAATCTCCATTAAAATAAACATTGAAGGATGAAATTGAAATAAAAAATAGCTTAAAAAAGGAAAAAAAAAACCGAGCAAACTGAGTGAATCTTCTAAACCTGGGTTAATCTTCCAAACTCACAATCCGTAAAATCTTAGACCAGAGCTTAATCAAGAACCTCAATTTTCAACCAATTTATTGTTGAAATTGAAAAAAATTCAATTTTAAAAATAATTCATTGTAAAAAAAATAGCAACAAAAGAATGAATGTCAAATTTTATAAGAGAAAAAAATTGAAGGAGGATGAAATCGTGAAAAATATTTTTAAAAATTATCTTAAATAAAAAATAACAATAAAAAGAATGAGAACTATCTGATAGTTAAAAAAAATTAAAAGATGATGAAATTTAAAAAGATTCTAATTTTATAAATTATTTCAAATAAAATAAATAATAATAAAAAGAATAGAAAATAAATATGAAGGAAAAACAAATTGAATGGCTGCTTGAAAAATTTGAAGGATAACATGGAAATCGAAGAGGAAAGAGAAAATAAAGGAAAATAAAGAAAAAGTCATCGATGCCAAACCATATGTTTGTTGGCTACACACGTTGTCCAGGGATGGAAATGCTATTGAGATGATTTTAGTGCCATCCCGGAATTCACTTTTGGTCGTTTGAATAACACGGGCATATTCTACACATAAACATGTTGTGTATTATACTCGCCAACTAGCCAACTAGTCATTTTTGTTGAGAAGAGCAAAATCATCATTACACTGTTACAATCCATACACTACCAGAAAACCAATAAATACAAATGAAAATACCGAGGGAATATTTTTGTCGGTAAATTTTCGAGGGATTTTACCGACGGACATATTCCCTCGGTATATACCGAGGGAATTACAAAGGGATAAAAAAATTAAAATAAAGCAAAAAAAAATAATGACGTGTCAGGATTTACTAACAGAATTACCGACGGAATAAATTTCGTCGGTAAAATCCATCTGTAAATTCATCGGTAAACTTGTTTACACTGTTCTTCATGTCAATTACAAAGGGAATCACCGACGGATAAAATCCGTCGGTATTTTCCAGAGAGCTCCAGAACTGTTCACTTTCCAATTGCACTGTTAATTGTTGTTCTTTACGGACAAAATCACCGACGGATTGAAAATTCATCGGTGTTATTTGGCGGTTTTCTAAAACAACTCAATTGATTTAAAATTTTCATTTAAATATTAC
>Ga0325410_1003607_pt1 | contig 17493 bp, 7 predicted proteins | sample PopdelMetagenome_16_FD_206182 | JGI IMG/M metagenome (GOLD analysis project Ga0325410, IMG submission 206182) | Populus deltoides microbial communities from Bellville, Georgia, United States - Xylem-PdIQD-R3 | ecosystem: Host-associated > Plants > Phyllosphere > Stem > Wood/Secondary xylem...
TTTTTTTACTCGAAGTGTAGTACGATGCAGTTATTTAGTTAGAAAAGAAAGAAGGAAGGAAAGAAAACCAAGGACCTATCACGTGGAACTGGTGCAGGCTCATAGCCTGCCACCAGCCAGAAAGGCCCAAAATGCTGGCGTAAAGGCAAGAGCATACTGGGCTAGGAAGTGCATGACCACAGCAATAGCATATGATTTCAGCAGAACCAGTTTTACGAAGAAGGCCTTAAACTCCATGCCGTGAATGAATTCTTCGACAGAACAGAAAGTTGCCCGCAAGGCCTACAAAACAAACACGATTCCAGTGCCATCTTCGGAAAATCAATGCTCGTAGGAAAACAAAACTGAGAAAAACTAAAAGAAGTCCTCGAGATTCTGCACCTCGCGACCAAGAATCATGGCTGTAACTTGATTGCTACCTATCTGATAATTCAGCCCGACTTCTTCAAAATCTGTTCACATAATAAAATGTTCCTTGTACGAGTGGAAAATGTCTCCCAAAACCAATTTTCTTTTCGTTGTTTCGAATCAGCCATGGCCAATATCCAGTACCTTTGATTTGAACAGGCTTAGACATGACTACTTGCCAACAGTACTCTGCTTGGAAGATTGCATTAAAAGTAGAAATGACACTACATGTGAATGGTGGGGTCTAATTGCACTCAGCTCGACCCTTTCACTGGATTACGGCAAAAGAGAGACCTTTTCTATCGTACTACTAGAATTCACGTGCACGCTGTCCAGCGTGATGGATCCTCTCAAACTAGCAAGTTTGTCATCAAGGGTAGCTTTGCTATTTAAATTATTTTTTATTAAAAAAAATATTAAATTAATTCTTTTTAGATATCTTTTTATGTGTTTATAAAAAAAAAAATCTGAAAATTATTATTTTAATATATTTTCAATTGAAAAACACATGATTGTGGTTTCAAAAAAATTATTTTATAAAAATTATTTTTGGTTGAGGTTGGTTTTATATTTATATATGTTTAGTTAAAACTGTGATTGAAATTAAGGTTGAACAAAAAATAGTTTAAATGTGTTTGGTTAAAAATACTTTTCAAATTGAGGTTATAAAATAATTTTTTAAAAAATATATCAATATTGATGGTTTTTAATTTAAATATTATAGATTTAACTACTGCTATTATATCATGAAATGAATAATATTTAATATAAAATATTTTTTATTGTTCCATTAACCTATCTACAATTCCATCACGTATGAAATACATCCGATAAGAACTACAGTTTCATTGGTTTCGTAAGCGCGCAACAACATCAGGTAAAATATCATCATGAATAAAATTGGGATTGTAATCAAATTCTACAAATGTTACATTATCAAGTGATCTCCTTCTAATTTATATAGCGTCATTGAATAATAAGAAACACTATTTTTTCAAATAAAACACAATTAAAAATAAAAAAAATTATTATTTTTATTTTTTTTACTGGGTCGGACCTAATTCAATGCATTTAACTTTGGACTGGACCAGGTCCGGCCGGAATAGTTGAGACAATCTCCACTTTTTACGTGAACAGTGGAGACATTCTTCGTTGTTCAAATGAACAGTGGAGTCACTCTCCACGCAAAAGAGAAAGAGAAGCAGATAAAAATTGATTTTCATAAACTGAGCTTCGACCTAAGTTTTTGAGTGGGACCCATGTGAAAAAAAAGTGTGGTTAGTATTAACCAAACACTTTAATTCAGTGTTTGCTTCCTGTCGCTGCCGCTGCCGTAATGCCAAATGGGCACTTAGTGTTTATGCTCCTACATCTTCAATTCTTCACTAGACCTTTCAAAGATACGTCGCATAGATACAAGGGAGGTAAGAAGGTTATTCAAACTTCTAACATCATTCATTGTGTCCATAACATTTAGACATTTTAAAAACATATATCGATACTAGAGATGACAGACATTACCCAAACCCTAAGAAGATAAGTTTTGGATTGACCACATGAGCCCACCTCCTCTAGGTATGGACTCGGGCTTAAACCCAATAGGGCTCACCATCTCATGCCCAGCTTCTTGTGATAGGAATTGAGCTTTAAAGACCTAATATCTTAAGATTGGGTTCGGGATAGTGGTGCCTGAACTCATCTATTCTTAACAAGTGGTTAGGCTCAAGATCTCAAACCTGAACCCAACCATTAGACCAACTCATGCTCGTCAGCCCTCTATTTTATAGGTATTAAACATTTAATATTAATATGATCTTTTTACAATCACTGGATTACAAAATGGTGTTAAGACATTCTCGTGTTAAGATTTGGCCCATAAGAAACCTTTTTTCACACTCAATAACATCACCATCAATCATTATAGTTTATTCTCGTATTTGCTAATAACTCTATGTAAATTGACATAATCCATTGGTATATAAACATTCACGAAACATCAGGTAGAGTTTTAAGCTTATTTACTCATATACAAAGACACACAAAAGACATTATATTCCTTTACATCTCTCGCATTCATCATCGTCGTTCATTACTCATGCAATAGATAACACATATCATTGAAGGGTACACTCCTTTTATATATGTGCTAACTTAAACATTATAAGGTTTTTTACACTACATAAAAGACGTGTTTTGAAGGAGTTCGTGGACCACCAAACAAACATTTCGCCTTCAACCTTCAAGGGTCGTCAACCAACCATGAAAATACCTAGAATCTGTTGAAACTTGCTCTAGAATTTTTATCAGGATCCCATCAAAATATCTATATACATGGACGAATGAATATATGAACCAAACTATCTTCTCATAATGTGAATGAGAGTTTTAATTTTTGTATGGTTTTTGAAAAAAAAATTAAGTATTTTATTTTTAATAACTACTTTGGCTCACATCAGGGATACTATAGTTTTTTTATTAACTAAAACTTGGGTTTGCACCTATCTAGTCAAACATGTATGGATTAGATCTACCCTAATCAAGTCCTAATGGCCTTATAGCAAGAGAGATTCTAATTCATGTATCTTTTCTAAAGAAAAAAATATAAGTTTATTAATAATTTGATCCTATAAGCAACATGCAGTATGCTTTATACAATTGAAGTTATTATTAATAATTTAATTTAATAATAATTGTTTGCATGAACTATTGTCTCCATACTTGTATAATATTAATGTAATAACACATTTACTGCTATTTTTTTTATTGAATTGAAATGATTGTTGGTGCAATGATAATATATTTATTTTCCTACAGCATGTATAATGCCACATGTAATTGTTTAGACAATATAAAATGTATAAGTTATAAAACCATTACTTGTTACAAGTGTGGTAAAAAGGTCATACGTCTTGTTTTTGTAAAATTAATACCAAACTTTTACAAAAGGTAATATATATATATATTGTTGTTAATGTTGTTAGGATGTTTAAAAGGTGTTTATGTGTTTGGTTTTGATAAAAAATAATAGTTTTGGAATATGTTAAAGGTAACAATAGGAATTCGATGGCTTTTTTTCTATGATGATAATGCGTGTTCTTGATTCTTGATTTTAGTTTGAGTCTTAAAGTGTTTAAAGAGTTCGTTTGGATTGGGTTTTGATGTTTTTGTTGGTTGATAATATTATTGTAGTTTTGAAATCTTATACATGTTCTTGATTATTCAAGTTTATTTATTAGTGTTTTTTATTCAAACTTGTTTGTTTATGAAAATGTGGTTTGTTGGGATTCAGAGAGTTTAATTTGAAGGCCTAAAATATATTTTCTAGGTGTAACAGTGTATACTGGGTTTTCTAGGCAATTTAGGTTCATGTTCATCTGAGGAACATTATCTTGAGTACCAGTTTTAGGTTTTGTTTTGACTTAAATTTAGTTTTTACAATTTTATATATCATCATTAGTAAATAATTTAAGATTTGTATGCATCAATAACATGTTTTTGTGGGTTTTAATTTTAGAGTTTAGGTTTTGAACCAAAACAGATATATTTAATATCGGATCAATACATTACAATATAAGTTTACAACCTTAATATTAAAAGAAATTATTGAAAACCATGCGAATAAATCACAAATAATTTTAAAATAGTCACAATCTTAAATCTTGAAGGGTTCAGCCTAGTCACACGGATTAAAATTCAAAACAGCCCATAAATTTATTCAAATATTTTAAATTGAAGCCCAATCCATGCAAAACAGATAAATCAAGATACCCAAGGCTTAACTATCAGCCCATCAAGTAAAAATAATCAATCCATGCCCACAAACAAAAAAACGTAACCGTAGCTAATGACAAAAGATCTGTACCCAGTTTCTAAACAATACTTAAAAACCCCTATACTATTTAACCCAACATTCATTTAAACCCAGCAGCATGCATTCTCAAAAGTCAAAACACATGGAAATGGCACCATTTATGAGTTTCGAACTAAAAGATGTTAACTAAAATAAAATATGCAAGAGTATCGTAACAAGAAAAGGAGGGGGTTATACCATGGGCTGGAGTATTTACTGCTGGTGCTAACAATACTTGATCTTCCTTGCAACAAGATCCTTTTAATGGCAACGTGGGAGGACAATATTTGCTGCTTTCAGCTTGGAATGAGAAGCAAAACGTCTGATGCTGCTGTGGTTCTTGATTTGAGGAGCTTATGGTACTGTTGCTGGAAACTACTGGTACGGCTGGAAGGAACCTACGGTGCTGCTGCTGGAAAGGTGGCTGTCCTTTCTAATGGAAGAGGTGCTGTCGATGTTGTGGTTCTTGTTCGTTGGCCGAAGCAGTAGCTGTTTATGCTGTGAATGGAAAAGGAAGAAACTGGAAATGTTTGTTGCTGTTATCAAACAAACAATATTGTACTGCTACTGTTCTGGGCTAGAGAAAACCTACCGCTGCAGATACTATGAACGGGGGAGGAGAAGGTGTGAACGTTGCTTAGTTGTAGTGGTTGTCGTGAACAAAAAGAATACATAGACGCTATTGGTGGTGCCGTCATGACTCCTCAGCCAAAACCAGTTCTGCAATGGCTGTTACGGATAGAGGAGCTGAGGATAGTGGAATCAACGAATGATGCAGAGAGGAATGCTACCACTCACGATGGTTGGCCTTAGTCATGCTGTTGGTTGGTCTTTGAAGCTGTCGGTTGATTCTGGAGGATGGCTGGTGGCGATGAGGGTTAATTATTTTGCTTCTTTCCTTTGTATGGCTGACGGTTAAATTTGTGTTGGTTTCAGTCTTGAGACTGGAGATAATTGGTTTCGGGTGTGAGAAGAGGGTCTGTGAGGTGTCGTGGGAAAAAATGGTGGTGAATAGCTTGGGGTCTAATGGTAAAGTGTTGGGTGCTGGTGTAGTGTCAGGTGTTGGCTTTTCTTTCAGCTGGAACAGGCCCTGAAATTTTGTCCATCCCTGAATTTGAAAGTGAAAGTGAAAGGAGATGAAAATCTAACAGAAACAAATAATAAATTAAACATTTATTTTGAAGGTATAGTGTCATTTGTATTATATCAGCAAGCATGGCGAGAATTGTTTATATTTGTTATGTTAGACTTCAAATTTTCATATTTATTTTGTTTAATATTTTTTATTTGTTGATAGCAAAAAAAGACAGGTGGAAAAGAACCTCTATGGGATGATGTGTTTTCGGTGTTGCATCAGAGTGTCAAGAAACCTAAAACATTCATAGATAACAAGTCTAAAAAAGTTGTTGTAAGTATTTTTTTAATGTAATTTAATTATTATTTAAAATTAAAATGAATTTATTATTATATTTAATTTTATTGTAGGAGAATTACAAAAAAGAGATGATTTCAAAATATGGAACTGATTGGAAAAATCATTCTTCATTTGATGGAGCAGCTTGGTGTGCGGCTATAGGAGGAGTTGCAAATGGTAAAATATATGGTGCACCTGGTATGCCAAAATCCATGGTTAGTATGAGTGCTTCATCACAATCCTATATGATGGAGTCAACACCTCCTAACTCATCAATTCAGGCATTGAAAGAGCAAATAAAGGAAAGAGATGGTCATATTTTATCACTACAACAGGAGATGACTTCAATCTAAAACTTTCTTAGTAATATGGGATACCAAGCTTGGGCATCAAATATACATCAAGGTATGTCGCCACTTATGATTTCATCTATGCCGTCACATATGGCTCCACAGATGCATCCCTTGTCTAATCCAGTATATCGACCGAGGCTTCGACCACCGTATACCGATCCCACCTCATGATGGTCAACATTGTTTTGGTTCGTTTCCACCACCACCCCCACCACCACTTTTATGATAAAACATATTTATTAAATTGTGATTTATCTATTTTGATGTAAGTTTGACGAGATTTAAAAATTTATTGTGAAATTTATTTTATTTGACTTATTATTTTTGATAAAATAATTTCTAGTATTAATTTATCTCTTTGTATATTTATCTATAATTTTTGAAATAGCCACAAATAATTAAAAAAATTCAATAAATGAAAAAAATAATTAAAAAAATTCATGTTAAATCAGCAACGGATTAACAACAAAATTTATATTGTTAATTAGTAACAGATCAACAACGATCATTAACAACGGAATATCCGTTGCTGATTTACATATTCAGCAACCGAATTTCAGCAACTGATAATCCGTTGTTAAAAAATTAGCAACTGATAATCCGTTATTAAAAAATTAATATTTATTATTTGTATCTGAAATTATTTGTTGCTAATTTTATTGTTGAATTTTATAAGTACCGGATTTTAATATTATCTGAAATGGAATAGTTAGGTGTTAATTGGCTCATTTTTTAGTAGTGAGGGGAGGCAATGGTGCTTTGTGTGGTTCTTTACGGCTGGAACCAGGGATTGTTTCTAGATTGGTTTCAGGCCGAGATATAGATAAGCAGAAGACTGTTATAGTCATGGACGGGAGAAGGTGTTTATGACAGTGCTCATCCTCCTTCCAGGCTGCTTGCGTTAGGGTTTTCTGTGATTTTTATGGGAGAAATGGGGAGGTTCTAGCTAAGGTTTACGTGCTGATGGGATATCGATCCTTGATGTCAAGGAATAATTCTAGCCATTCATTAAAACTTAAGATAAAAATTTATTCTGCCCTACAACTAAAAAGAGAGGAAAAATACATGTTTTTTTTTTATTATTATTTAAATATTGAAGAAATTTGTTGGTTGGAGATGCAGTACCTTTAATATCTATTATTTGGCCAGCTCATCCAGTTATTTGAACCGCTCAATCAGTTTAGCATAAAAATTATAATTTTTCAGAAATATTTATATATTTTAGATGTCAAAATATATATTTTTTATCCCGCTTATAAAATAAAAAACAAGCTATAATTACAATTTTCAAATTTTAGCATTCACATGTAAGCTGTACCTCTGTTTACAGTATTAATGGATTTAACTTACTATTATAAAATCATCGGTTGATTTCTAAGGTTATTTAATTAAATATCATGATTATAAATATTAACATTTATTACAATTTTATTGTGATTTAATCATAATTATAAAACTGATAAAAATAAAATATTTCACTAAATTTTTTTATTATTGTGTTAATATATTGTTTATTTGGATTTTGTATGCTAATTGGTTAATATATTCAAAGATATGTTTGGAATTTTAATATCGGTGTTCAAAGTATATTTTGTTTAAAAATTATTTTTGATATTAATATATTAAAATCATCAAAAAAATATAAAAAATAATTTTAAATAAAATAATTTTTTAAAAATTTTAAAAATAAAATTTATACCGCGTTTTCAAAAGAAAAAAAAACTGTTTGATGAAGTCCAGCCCGCCAAAAAAAAATCATCAAAGACCAGTCAAACCTACCCGAACATTCCGTTCAACATCGATATCTGCCCTCAAATCCCTTTCCAGTCATTACCGAACGAAGTCCAGGGAAATTTAGTAGCACCAACCTCTAACTTTTAAAAAACTTCTCAAGCAAGACCGTCCGATTATTCCTAACAATTACCAATCAACGGTTAAAAATACACTTTGACTGCCGTTCAAGAACTGATTGATCCCTCAGGGCGATTAGATTTGACAAAGGAAATATATAAAATAAACAGACAGATGGTAGCTTCAGAAGGATAATTTCTAGAGAGAGAAAGTTAAGGTTTCTAGAGAGAGAGAGATTCTGAAAGAAACAGAAAGATTTTATTGTTGTTGTTGTTCTTCATTGTTTTTCTCTTTTGGGTTCCCTTCTTTTCCTCTCACCATTTTCTCCATCTCTCTCTTTGTTGGTGGAGAGAAGGTTGAGTTTGTGTCTCTTTTTTTAAAATTTTTTTTATTTTCTTAAAAGGAAATTTAGGGTTTGGTTTGTTTGTTGGTGAAAAGAGAAAGGAAACCATGAATGTGATGCGTAGATTAAAGAGCATTGCTTCAGGTCGAACTTCTATATCATCCGATCCTGTAAGTTTGAATCTTTTCTGTTTTTATTTTGAAAATTCTTGCTTGCTTGGTTCTAAGAAAATGAGGTAAATAAATGAAAAAAACAGGAGCTTTAATGTCTATGCTCATACCTTTTGGATTTTGAGTAAATTTGGTCAAGAAGGCTCTTGCTTGCTTTATGGTTTCCTATGGATGATAGGCTAAATTTGAAACAAGGGGGCTATGTGTTTCTCCTTTTCTTCCATTTCTTTTCCTCCATGTTTCTCGATTTTTTTTTGTCGAGCTTGACCACTTTTCATTGAGCTTGGACCGATTCCTGATTGGGCTTATGCTCTATTTTTTTTTTTAAAAAAAATGCTCAAAATTCCGTGGTTTTTCTGATTCCTTTATGGGAAGCACTGGGTCCAATCTGTTCTTATTTTGTTTTTTGCTATAGAAGGAGATGATATTTAGTAGTTGGAATTAGGCTTTCTTACTTTCAATGTGGTTTTAACTCGTGGGGCCATATATTATAGCAATTCCCATTCTTGTTGTATGTTCGTTTAATCCTGTAAAGAGGTTTGATTGGTTGGCTGATCAATGTCGGTTAACATAATGTTTGTAGCTCAGATGTAACATCAGATTCTATTATTACCTTATGATGATTCTATTACTGTGAGCGTTATTTTGATTGTGTGCCAACTATGATTATAATTTCTAGCAAATGTTACAGAATCTATTTAATGCTATTTGTTTATTTGGATACCCAATGGTGAAAGTGAAGTTTATCGGTTTTTTTTTCTTTAGCGTGTTGCTGTTGTGGTAGGTGGTACGTCATGCTGCAATTCTTGGTTCTTTTCTGAGAATGGTTAATATGTATCTTTATCAGCTTTTCCTTTTTTAAATAAAGGTGAAGCCGAGATGGAGCACTAGAAGAAAGTTATTCACATAAGATGCGGTGTCCTTTTATGATGATAACAATGAAATCTTATGATAGATTTGCACTTAATGATTAAATGCCTAAATAGAATCCTGGTTGATATCGAGAAGCATTCTATTTTCAATTGCTCACTCGAAGAAGCATTAATTAGAGTGCAACATCTAGTTAAATCCTTGAATTATGAGTTTTTGGATGTGTCATTTCTGTTTACTTTGGTTCTACCTAGACTGAATTTCAAGTAGTAATGCTGGATATGTGTTTTAGTAATCAAGTTGCCATATTGGCCTGTCTATAGTCTAATTATTTCAGTTCTACCTAGGGGTAAGTTTGAGTGGTCATATTGGATATATGTTTAAATAACCAAGTTGCCATATTGTCCCAAAGCTTATGAAATTATTAGCGTCCAAGGTATTTATTTTCTTTATTTCTTGGATCATCTGTTGATTTTTGAGAGTTGATGCTTCTTGTCTTGTCCTAAAATTATATTTTGTAATAAAATCTAATTGTCATAAATGAATATGAAATGCTGTGCAATAACACTAGCAACTAAATGTGAGATAGAATGGGATATATGGTGCACTTATATTTGTGAAAGTGTAAGATGTAGAAGAAAATGTTGTATGCTATTCATCTGATTTCTCGTGGAAAACATGATATTTTTCATGTAGGGTGGGGATGCTGGAACAAAGAGGGCTAAGATTGATCAAGAAATAGAACGAAAGGTTGATGAAGAATCTTATTTAGTTGAAAGAAGTGTCACAGATCAGGAGCAGCATATGGCTTCTACATCACAGGAAAATGCTGTGAGCACATCCAACATTACTTCGGTGACAAGAACAGAAAAATCAGGCTATGATCAGCTTCCCAAAGAGATGCATCAAATGAAGATCAGAGATGAAAAAACCACTAGTCATGATGAAAAGGTAAGTTTTTATATATAACTAACCCCACTCCACCTTAAACACCCAACACAATTGGGGAGCTCTCAGTAATATTTTTATAAAATGAAGACATAGTTTCTTGGGATGTTCTAGTAGTCATTGAGTTTCTGATCATGTAGGAAGTGGAAGCTGCCATTGTGAGTGGCAATGGGACAGCAACTGGTCAGATTATTGCAACCACAGTAGGTGGTCAGGATGGACAGCCAAAGCAGGTTATTTGACGACCCTGGTTGAATGTTCTTGCAATTTATGGGTTGTTGTTTCATCACATTTTTCTTCATGTAGTTAGGGAGCATTCTGAATGTTTTTATTTTGGAACTTCATTGCCATGGCTGTTATATAAAAGTAGATTTTTTCCATTTCCTGAAGAATAATGCATTATAGATTTCCACTTGCATATGTGGAGATGTAATGTTTAGGCACCATACCATCCCTCAAAACTCTCGGGTCCAGCAATACCATGCTAAGGAAGCCTTTGAGAAAGAATGTTGTCGACCCTCAACTTCTCTTTATGTCATACTTTAACTATTTTAGATTCTTAGGGCCAAATGTTAATTTTATATGTCATATGGGTTAGTTTTTGACCATGCTGCTAAACATATGTTCTTTTTCCCAGACAATCTCATATGTGGCAGAACGCATGGTTGGCACGGGTGCATTTGGTGTTGTCTACCAGGTCTGTGGAATTAGCCAGCATCTTGCGTGCAACCACAATAGTTTGTTGTTTAGCATGTATTGTGTTAATAATATTATGTTCTGTTATTTTACTTTTTATTTTGGTCGGCAGGCTAAGTGCCTGGAAACTGGTGAAGCAGTTGCAATAAAGAAGGTATTGCAGGATAAGAGATACAAGAACAGAGAACTTCAAATCATGCACCTTCTTGACCATCCTAATGTCGTTCAGCTGAAACATTGTTTCTATTCAACTACTGAAAAAGATGAACTATATCTTAACCTTGTTCTGGAGTATATATCTGAGACTGTCCATCGAGTTTCAAGGCACTTTAACAGGATGAATCACCAACACATGCCCATTATATATGCTCAACTATATACTTACCAGGTAAACTTTGTAAATATGTTTATTTTTAACATGCCTTTTCTTGGTTTATTTTGGATACACTGAGATTCCTATGGTGTGCTCTGGATATTTTTCTAAAAAATTATGGTATACTGTTTCATGAGTCAAGTTATTCTACTTAATGGCTTTGTAGATTTGCCGTGCACTAAATTACTTGCACCATGTGGTTGGGGTGTGCCATCGTGACATTAAGCCACAGAATTTACTGGTAAGTTTTCTCTCTGCCATTTTCCCCTTTGTTTTGGAATCAACATGCAAAAATGATAGAAGTCTTTCAATCCTTGGTTATTCATAACCACCAAAATAAAAAACTTTCACCCGTCTAGTTTAGTTTCCTTCACATGAATTTTGTGCTGAAGATTACAGATCCTAATGAATTGCTTGTTCACCGGTAACAAATTGGAGAATATGCTGCCACAGTCCAGGACATGCTATTTTTTTTTGGCTTTCCTGCAATGACTAGAAAATATTTCCTTTTAAAGGGGAGTTGAAAGCAATTGGTCATCACCTCATCTTCATGCCTCTGAATGATTTGTGCAATATATATCATGGAAGTTTTTGCAAAAATTATAGCAGCTATGTGATGTTTTGTTGTTTATGTACATGGTAAAGGATTACTTTTTGAGGTTTTGTTGTATTCTGCAGGTGAATCCCCATACTCATCAGCTAAAAATCTGTGATTTTGGTAGTGCAAAGATGCTGGTATGTTAATTATGTTACTTTCAGTAGTGAATGTTAAATTATGCCAGTGATGTGTTGAAAACTCCCATTATCTTTTTTATCTTCAGGTGCCAGGGGAACCCAACATATCATATATCTGCTCACGGTATTATAGGGCACCAGAACTTATATTTGGTGCTTCAGATTACACAAGTGCCATTGATATCTGGTCTGTTGGTTGTGTCTTGGCCGAACTTCTTCTTGGACAGGTGGGTCTATATGGCTTTTTTCACCTGGTAACTGGTGAGCTTGACAGCAAGTTATAGAATATTCTAAAGAATAATTTTGAATGCCTCTCTGCTCATGTTAAAAATTCCCACGCCCCTCCAATACTACCTGGCGTGCATGTAGTTAGGGCTCTATGTTCCTGATCACTCATTAATCACTATATATATATATTCTCTTTCATGCTACTTAGCTGATGGCTTCTGAATTCTTTTCTACAATTTCACATTTCTTTCTGGCTATGGAAATGCAGAGGGTTTACTAATCATGTAATGTTTGCCATTATTCACTTTTTGCTTATTGATCACTTGAGTTTGATGCTGTGATTGTCAGGTTATTTGCATGTTGGTTCAATGAATTATTCTTTGAATGCCAGTATACACGATGACTTCTGATGTTTGCTCAATGTTTGCATTTTGCAGCCTCTTTTTCCTGGGGAAAGCAGTGTCGATCAGCTTGTGGAAATTATTAAGGTATGCTATACTACCTTCAAGCCTTTTGTTTTTATGTTGTACTTCTCTACACGTTGGGTCCATTTCTGAAGTGTTCTTTCCCTTCCAATGGTCATAAATTAGGTCCTGGGGACACCAACCCGAGAAGAAATTAAGTGCATGAATCCCAATTACACAGAATTCAAGTTCCCTCAGATCAAGGCTCACCCATGGCACAAGGTCTGTTAACAATTTTATCAAAAGGATCTTTTCATTGTGATATTTGGTGTATATTGGTGGATAACAGATTGATTCTCAAATTTCAGATATTTCACAAACGAATGCCACCTGAAGCAGTGGATCTCGTATCAAGGCTGCTTCAGTATTCACCAAACATGCGGTGCACTGCTGTAAGTGCTGATACTGCTTTAGATAAATTTAATCAGTTTCAAAACTGTCTAACATTTCTTTCTATCTACTGCTTGTTTAGTTTGAATTGCTAATTTACACCCTACAACTTTTTTTTATTAAAACTTCTCTTTACTGGCTGTCAGTTGGAGGCATGTGCACACCCCTTTTTTGATGATTTGAGACATGCAAATGCATGCTTGCCTAATGGGCGTGCGCTACCTCCTCTATTCAATTTTACTGCCCAAGGTAAACTATTATAGTATTTTGGTCGCCAGTTTTTTCACTAAAGATTCTCTTTGCCTTTCTCATGCCTAATGCCTTTGCAGAGCTGGCTGGGGCATCAACTGAACTGCGTCAACGTCTCATTCCTGAGCATGTATGAAAAGAAAATTGACGACGGGTACATGGTCAGATTTGTAGCCAAATCAGTGCAACTGAATTTTGAATGCCTAGTCACACATGCAAGCATACTGCCTGCTCAAATAATTCAGACCAAATCAATTTTCAATCTTCACCTCGTTAGTTACGACGAAGGGAGACCTTAGACAAGGTAGTGGGTGATGGTGGGTAGGCTATGCCAAGATTTTGGATGGAGCTTGAAGCATAATTATTTGACGGGGGCAGGATCTCTTGGTCACAGGGTTCCAACATTTAATATATTTAGACCCTGATTCTTGATTCTTTCATGTAAAGTGGATTATTGAAAACTGTTTTCAAAACTTTCATGTGTTTATTTACTAACAAAAAATACTTTCCAGTCAAAGAAAAATGTAACTTGGTTTTTAAAAAAGTGTTTTCTTTTTATTTTAAACTAAAAACACTTTTTAGAATTTAAAATTTTATCATTAATTTTTTTTTATTATATATTTTGTTTTGATTTTTTTTAAATTTTATTATTTAGAAGTTGATTTAATTTGAATTTTATATAAATTTTGGTATTTATTCTTTTTATTGGTATTTTTTTTTATTTTTTTTTATATATTATATTTGATTTATATTCTGTTATTTATTTATTTAAAATAATTTATAAATTTATATATGTTTTTTAATTTTTATCCTAAATTTTATTTTTTTAATGTAAGATTTGGTTTTTATTTTTTAAATAAACTAGATTGTGGTGTGCTGTATGCCTCAATGCATGAAAGACAAGGTATTGTGATTACCCTTCCATGTTCTAGTTTCCGGTGTATATTTAGCCAGTATTTGTGGAGAATTAACTGAATGGATGGGTTAGGATGTCGCGGTGTATACTTTTTCCTTGCTTAACTTCTGTGTTACAAAGAAATTCAAGTTTATGAGAATTTCATGGATTTGTTTGCCATGTCTGTCTTTAGCTGATTGTTCCCAGGGTTTATTTATCAAGCATTGGTTTGTTTCTGCGCTGGGCTCCAATGTTGGTTTGTCCTTCGTGGTAGTTGCCCGATCTGTATCTGAGAAGCCTGGAGAGATGGTGGGTTAAGGGCACCTTGTGGTCGCTGTTTGTTGAAACTTACTGAACTTCCACTGTGGTTCGAGCTGTGAAATCCTGTGTTATAACTTGAGTTATCTGCAGTACACGCATTTCTGTTTAGGTAGTACCCAAAAGTGGATTGATGCTAAGCATCAGCCTTGGAGGGGTTGTAGCTGCTGGAGGGTAAATCTTGTAAATAGCTCAACCACTCTATTAACCCTTTATATATATATGCAAGGGGAGTAAATAATAGATAATCAAGCATTCTACCAATAATCTCCACAGGAGCATCTTCCTTCTGTGAAATGATGGAAACAATTTGAATCCCTCAAAATGATATGACGAGCATATACTTTGGACGTGTATTTCATAGCAGTATGGCAGTCGCCGCAAACACGGAGATTCTTGAAAATACGAATTGGTGCTCCTTGTGGCACAGTGAGAAGTCCGAAGGCAACGGCTAGCTTCTCGCTGTGATAAGCTAGACCAAGCTCCTTGACTTCATCATCTGTGTCATGAAGTGCAAAGCTCATGTCTGGCACATAACCAGCCTCCTTGATCAACATAATAATTTCATCTATCTTTGAATAAATCTCATTTCTCAATGGATGGCTTCTATCTTCAGACATAAAGGTGCTCACGTTGCTGTTTGTCTCAATCCAACTGTACCCAGGTTCCTTACATATTCCCCTGGACCTCATCAGTCGTCTGATTCTCGCAGCATCTTCCCATTTACCAGCTGCAGAATACATATTAGATAACATAACATAAGGCATGGAGTTCATGGGTTCCAATTCAAAAAGGTTCTTAGCTGCCATCTCTCCCAATTCAAGCTCCTTATGTACCCTGCATGCAGCAAGCAGGGCCTTCCATACTACTGCATCTGGCGCTACAACCATTTGATTCAGTAATCCTTTGGCCTCAGCAAGTTTTCCTGAGCGCCCCAAAAGGTCAATCATGCAAGCATAGTGTTCAGGACCTGGTTTGATCCCATATACTTTATCCATTGCTTCAAAGTAGGCACGGCCACTTCCCAAAAGACCATTATGGCTGCAAGCAAAAAGTAAACCTATGAACGTGATGTAGTCTGGCTTTGTTCCAGTGGCAATCATTTGATCATAAAATTGTAGAGAATGCTTTCCTCTGCCATTTTGTGCATATCCGACTATTAGAGCTGTCCAGCTGATGACATCCCGAGTTGGCATATTGTCAAAGGCACGATTTGCATCGACTATACTGCCACACTTAGCATACATTGTCACAAGAGAATTATCAACTGATAAGGATGACCCAAGACCAGATTTAACAAGGGTCGCATGAATCTGTTGTCCAAAGTCCATAACTGTCAGTTCTGCACAGGCACTCAAAACGCTGGCAACAGCAATTTGATCAGGATATACACCTGAAATTCTCATTTTACAAAATAACTTGATAGCTTCCTCAGAAGAGCCATTATGCGAGTATCCTGTAACAAGGGAGGTCCAAGAGACAACATCCTTATCTACCATCTTGCTGAACACCATGATTGCACAATCTAACTTTCCCTGTTTGGCATACATGTCAATAAGAGCATTATTGACAAGCTTATATGCTTCAAAGCCAGTTTTGATTATCAAACAATGGACAGAAATTGCATTTTGCATAACCTTCATGGATGCAAAAGAGTTCAAAACAGATGGCAACGTATATTCATCAATCTTCATACCTCTAGAACGCATTTTTTGGAAGAAAGATAGAGCTTCCACTTCAAACCCCTCCCTCACACACCCCAAAATCAAGGAGTTCCAAGAAACCTCATCATCGAACTCCATATTCCCCAACACCCTCTTTGCACTATTCAAGTCCCTGCATTTTGCATACATATCAACAAGTGCACTCTGAACGAAAATGTTAGCACCAAAACCAGTCCTGACTATGCAACCATGTACTTGAGACCCAAAATCACATGCCATAACCGCTCCGCAAGCTCTCAAAATACTTGGAAAAGTAAATTGATTAGACTCAACCCCTTCAGTTCTCATGTTTCGAAAACAATCAATCGCTTTATACCCATACCCATAATGAGAATATCCAGCAAGCATAGCACTCCAGACTGCATTGTATTTGCAATCAGCCACCATTTCAAAAAGACACTCAGCTTCAAAAACACATTTGCACTTCCCATACATGTCAACTAAACTAGTAACAACAAACACATTCCAATCAAACCAAGTCTTTATCGCATAACCATGAATTTGTTCCCCTTTTTGAAGCAAACCATTTGTCGAACACAACCCAAGAACACTCCCTAACGTGTATTGACTTGGCCTTTGTCCTTCAAGCTGCATTTCCAAAAACAATTCAAAAGCTTCATTTTCAAAACCATATCTACAATACCCCGATAAAAGACTCGTCCAGGTGATCGAACTCTTCACTGGGGTCTCATAAAACAATTTTTTCGCTTCAGTCAATCTCCCTGAATTGGCATAACCAGCAACCATTGTGTTCCATGAAAACTCATCTCTGTCAAGCATTTTATCAAACAAATTCCGCGCATCGTCAATTCGACCCCGTTTTGACAAATCTTTGAGAACCCTGTTCGATTCTAGTCTTGAATAACTAAATCCATTTGACTTTGCAGCACTGTGTAGATAATCACGAGAGATATTTAAAAATCTTGATTTGTGCATAACTGCCAAAATTAAGAGTCCTTTTAATTTGGGTGATTTTAACTCACAAACCTTGGTAGCTACCGTACAGGATTGGAAGAGGAAAACGGTAGAAAACAAGGAAGGAAGGACAAAAAATGGTTGAGAAGTAAATGAGCCTAACCCTCCCTAGAAAATCACTGTAGATGTACACTCAAAAAGACTGTATCTTGAAACAGTGTAGTGAACTTTTTGCCTGTACTCTTCAAAAATTTAACATTGGTTTTGAAGGGATTAAAGTATTTTCACTTATTTTTTTT
>Ga0325410_1003610_pt1 | contig 17486 bp, 10 predicted proteins | sample PopdelMetagenome_16_FD_206182 | JGI IMG/M metagenome (GOLD analysis project Ga0325410, IMG submission 206182) | Populus deltoides microbial communities from Bellville, Georgia, United States - Xylem-PdIQD-R3 | ecosystem: Host-associated > Plants > Phyllosphere > Stem > Wood/Secondary xylem...
GTTGATGTCAATATCTACCCTTTAGAAAATTTGGCAAGAAGAAGAAGGTGGTTCTTGAAGTTGTTGGTACGTACGTAGAAGCTTGAAGAGGAACGTCAACAGGATAAAAAGGAGATGTATTTTTTTTTTGTTCAATTTATTCTCTAAGTTATAAATAACCGAGGCTTCATGCATGATAGAGCCCGTAGCTCATGATGAACCAATTAAATTCACCAAATATTTTCTACTATATTGTTTTTGTAAGACCAAGGGAGTGATTATTTGAATTATCCCGTCAAAAAACTTGAGCACTTATTAGATCCAATATTAATAATAAGTCTAAGTGTGAGGTGTTATTATTTGGGTATCCCATCACTATATAGATATAATTTCCCATGGGTTAGTCTTAATAATATTAATATTAAACTAACAATTAAGCAAATTATAAAGGTTCAATGTAGTTAATTTCCTATTAAATATGATCACGTAATTAAACATTATAATGTATGCTTGGGCTTGGTAATATTTTTTTTTTAAAAGTATAATATTGCATTATAAGACTTCAAGATCTGGCGGAGGAGACATATAAAACATAGAAAATCTACTTACAGCTCAAATGGACTTGGTAATATCTGACACGAATAGGTGATATTTCGTCAACCATACCCTTTTCAGCTTTATTATTGCCGTCTCCCCAACGAAACGTAGAGTAATCGATCGACTATAAACAATAAATTAAGTAGCAGCACCGAAAAGAAAAGATGGCTACTGAAATTAATTTATAGACTTTCTTCTTCATTATTTCATTTAAATTGAATGCTTTAAAATTGGTATCATTATTTTACAGATGCTGACATTCTGGACTAACTAGAGATATACTCTATACAGTAATAAACTATATTGCAAAAAAGAAGAAGAAGAAACAGGGGAGGAAGAGTGTTAAAGGTTTGCTTCTTATAAAACGTTTAAATTAAATTTTATTTTTTATTTTAAATTATTATATATATATATATATATATATATTTATATCGTTTTAACAGGTTGAATTAAAAAAAGAAGCTTAGATGAGCTAGTTATGTGCTGAAGCCATAAAAATTTAGCCACATTAAAGAGAATTAAGCTGAGCTTTAATAAGGGAGCCATATGGCCGGCGTCCAAAAACTGAAAAAAAAAGTAGGCTAATTTAATGGCATGTAGGTGTTAGTATCAACTGCCACCTACTCAGATCCCTCCTCACAAGTCACAACTGCCCTCATTTACGCGTCAAAAATTTGTCTTACAATTCTTAATAAAAATAAATATAATAGTATTGTATTAATTAGGTATTAATTGTGCCCACTTAAAAAAAATGGATAAAAAAAAATTCATAATTCATTAAAAATAAACTTAAAAAAATAACCAATAAGATTTTATTAATTATTTTCATAACACCGTGAAATTTCTCGTGTCAATCCCTCTTTTATTTTGTTTTTCTTTTTTAGATTAAAAATGAAACGTCTGGTCCAGTCTCCCAACAGCATAATAGTTTCATGCTCTTCGCACAGACAATTAACTTCTTGTCCAGGCAATCTTTCTCCTCTCTTCTTTTATATACCCTTCTCCTCTATCTCTCTCCCTCACTCTTCTTAACACGACATAACTTACAAAAAAAAAAAAAAAAACACACCCACACAAACACACAATAAATTAACAGTCCTTTCTTCTCCCTCCCTCTCTCGCTCTCTCTCTCTCTCTCTCTCTCTCTCTACTCCTCTCTCATGGCAATGGGGGCTCGTCGCCATTTTGAACCAATAGCAAAATGTAGCACAGAGGGACGATCAAATCAGACTGTGGCTTCCGACCTGGATGGAACACTTCTTGTATCAAGAAGTGCTTTTCCATACTTCTTGCTTGTTGCTATTGAAGCTGGGAGTCTCTTAAGAGGACTAATTCTCTTAGCATCAGTCCCATTTGTATACTTTACGTACTTATTTATATCAGAGGCAATGGCAATCAAGACTTTCATCTTCATTGCCTTTGCGGGACTTAAAATAAGAGACATTGAGCTTGTTTCAAGGTCTGTCTTGCCAAAGTTTTATGCTGATGATGTTCATCCAGAAACTTGGAGGGTGTTCAATTCTTTTGGAAAAAGATACATTGTTACTGCTAATCCTCGGATTATGGTCGAGCCATTTGTCAAGACCTTTTTAGGGGCTGACAAGGTTCTTGGCACTGAATTAGAAGCTACAAAATCTGGAAGAGCAACCGGGTTTATCAAGAAACCTGGAGTTCTTGTTGGAGATCATAAAAGAGATGCTCTCTTAAAAGAGTTTGGCACAAATTTGCCTGATTTAGGCCTGGGAGACCGCGAAACTGACCATGACTTCATGTCCATTTGCAAGGTTAGATCTCCGTGTTATTTGAACTGTAAAATTACTTCTCTCCTCTTTACTAGCCCCTCATTCTTTCTAAGTAAATTATTCAATTTTTTGGTGAAAATATATAGCGTGAAGGAATTTAAGTTGTGTGTTTATGCAATTTGGACCGAATATTACTAAGCAATTAATGTGACAGACATGCAATATTCGATCCAAATTGAACATGTTGTTATTCAATTTGAACACAAGACAATGAGCAAATGAAGTCAATGCCCCTTTAGCTTGCTCTTCAGTTCTGAGAACAATTTGAGCACTGTGTGCTGCGCTGTTTCTAGCTCAATATGGAGAGTACAGTTTATTATTGGTTTGGTGAGAATGTTTATGGCACTAGTGTTTTGTGCATGAACTTTTTCTCTGTCCATCAGTGTAGAGCTAACGGCTTCAATTCTTAGCCCTTAATCTTATTGCTTTTCCTCCTATTTTTTATCACTGCTCCAATCTAATAAATTTCAAATACCTAACCGATGAAGTACATATAGCATTCAAAGCATATGATATCAGAGCAATATCTACCATTCATTCTTCATGTCCAAACCACTCTTCTATTCAAGTCAACTTGTAATCCAGGCACCTCATGTAAGAGCAATGATGAGTGAATTACACAGCACTAGCTATATTTTATTCCTCCTTGATTTGTGTTAGCGAGGGATGTAGTGCCATTAATTTTAATGACTTTGCATGTATGGAAAAAAAAATCGTTTTTAATCGTTAATTTTAGATAGTCTCTCCAGTCGTTTTCAGAGTAAGATGAAGTTCAGTTAATTCAACGAAACAAGTGGATCCCCATTCATTTAAGTAGCAAGCAGATTTGGCTTAGACGTGCATGTGAAACAGTACTGTTGAATTAATTAGAGATTAGTTTATGATCAATTGCTGCCATGAATTTAATCTTGTTAAATTACTGCAGGAAGGATATATGGTGCCAGGAACCAGGTGTGAGCCTCTAGCAAGAAACAAGCTTCTAAGCCCTGTCATATTCCACGATGGCCGGTTAGTTCAAAGGCCTACTCCTTTGGTTGCCCTTTTGACCTTCTTATGGTTACCAATTGGTATTATTCTCTCCATACTTAGAGTCTACCTTAACATCCCTTTGCCCGAGAGACTTGCCTGGTACACTTATAAGCTACTAGGAATTAGAGTTATTGTCAAGGGTACCCCTCCACCCCCTCCAGGAAATGGCCAAAGTGGAGTCCTCTTTGTTTGCAATCATCGTACTGTCTTAGACCCAGTTGTAACTGCTGTTGCACTAGGAAGAAAAATTAGTTGTGTCACCTATAGCATAAGCAAGTTCACTGAAATTATTTCACCCATTAAAGCTGTTGCTTTATCAAGGGAGAGAGACAAAGATGCTGCTAACATTAAGCGACTGCTTGAAGAAGGTGACTTGGTCATTTGCCCTGAAGGAACCACATGTAGAGAGCCATTTCTCTTGAGATTTAGTGCTCTTTTTGCTGAGCTTACTAATAGGATTGTGCCAGTTGCTATCAATACAAAACAAAGTGTGTTTCATGGCACGACGGTTCGAGGGCACAAACTGTTGGACCCTTATTTTGTGTTCATGAATCCAATGCCAACATATGAGGTCACCTTCTTGAATCAGCTGCCCAAAGAGCTTACTTGCAAAGGAGGCAAATCAGCCATTGAAGTTGCAAATTACATACAAAGGGTGCTGGGTGGTACACTTGGATTTGAGTGCACTAACTTGACCAGGAGGGACAAGTATGCTAAGCTTGCAGGAACAGACGGCCGTGTTCTATCTAAGAAGGAAAATGCTTGAGGAAAATTCTCCAAAAAGCAAAAAAATAAAATTCATCATTTAATTTCTCTACTGGTTTTTTATATGTTTGAAACATTGTTATAACAATAAAAATTGATAATTGTTATCGTGATTAATTAGTATAAAACTGTTAACTTTAATGTTTGTTTTCCTTTTTGAGCATGTATACAAATATCAACTTACTGTAATGTAAAGTAATGTTTATTCGGTTTTAATAAATATGGTTTTAATAAGGTATTTATATAATTAAAAAAACTAAATAGTAGAAAAAAAATGTGTTTAAACAAACATTTTTTACTCACACCTTATTTTTCTCATAATTAAAAGATGGGGAAAAGAAACCAAAATTAAATATCCATGAACAACCACCTCCTACTCCTCTAAAAACTCAATTGCAGAATTAATGTCTTTGCTGCCTTTCCATTAAATTGATAGTCACACCTTGCAATGATTCTGGATAACAAACCCACATGCAGCACTTCATCTTAATAAAATCTAACAAACCTCAATCGAAGCCTTGCAATTCGATAGACTCTCTCCTTGAAGAGTTGGTACACAGATTATTGGAGGCCATACAAACGCCTAGAGTGCAATAATTAGCCCCCATACACTCACCACAATCCATTGTCAATTCCTTGACCAGAAGGGCACAATCTTCCTTACCGGAAAACTATTACAAGAAAGCAACTTTAAACAACCTCGATGACTCCAGTAGTGCTGGAATTATAGCAACTAATTAAGCTTTAAATGACCCATATCCATTATCTAATTATTCTTAAAATCTAAATTACTACATGCAGTAAGAATATACTTTGACTCGTCAGAATTATCTTCAGCACCATTAATCTTAGCGTTTTTCTCATTGTTATCCTTCCTCCAATGACTATGATAATCGTGATTACAATTTTGATTATTCTTCTTCCATTAAAGACAATCAACTTTAATTTGCCTTTTTCCTTATAAAAAAATATAACAAATCCATATGCCATGATTGTGATCTACCATGACCACCATTGTTGCTCAAACCTCGCCTCCTAGACCTATTTATTACTATAAACATGTTGAAAGTAAACTAGATTTTAGTTTTGAAAAATAAAAGAACCGGTCTACCAGTTGAGAACCGGTCGACCGGTTCTGTCGGCAGAATACAATTCATGTTTAGACTAGAATTTTCTTGTATTAGTTTAATTCATTGATTATCTATGAATAAGCCTATAAAAAAAAGCTTGTAATTCAGAATTATTTAGAAGCACAAAAGAGAGAGAATAATTAAGAGAGTTTAAAGAGAAACACTTAATAAAAGTATACTTTCCTCTCAATCTTCTTCTTGTTCTTGAGTATTTGACTTTGCATTACTGTTTTTGATCTTCTATCACATTAATCCTTCTTCCAACAAGTGGTATCAGAGCTAAGTTTGATTATTTAACATGGTCAATCCAAACTTTCCATTTCAATGTCCTAGGTTGACAAAGAACAATTATGCAACTTTATATATTCAAGTAAACGCTTGGTTGAGTTCTCAAGATGTATGAGAGACAGTTGAAAAAGGTTTTGAAGAGCCAATAAATATAGCAACATTGAATTTAGCCTAAAAAGAGGTTGTGCAAAAGCCACGAAAGAAGGATCAACAAACACTCACAATCATCGACCAATATCTGGATGATGCCACTTTTTAAGATAATGGCTAATACAACCACTAATAAGTAAACATGAGAAGTTGTGTAAGAATCAAACTAAGGAGCTGATATTGTGAGAAAGATGCATCTACTAAAGCTACGTAGTGACTTTAAAAAGTTACATATGCATGCATCAGAGAATTTTTCAGAATACTTTGCAAGATTATTAGTCATATGCAATCAAATGAAGAGATATAGAGAGAAGATAAAAGAGGCACGTATGGTAGAGAAAATCTACGTTTGTAGCAAAAAAAATTCCATTATGTGGTGGTCGCGATAGAGAAGTCGCAAAATATGGATGTTATTTCAATCCAAGGTCTTATAGCAAAAATACAAGCCCATGAGAAAAGAGTCAATGAGATTCGAGAGTGTGGGTGCACATGTATTTTTTTCAAAGTAAGATAGTTCTAGATATTCACAAGGGGGTTGAGGATATGAACAAAGCAAAAAAAAAAAAAGAGTAAAAGGCAAATTTAGAAGAGGAGGTCGTGGTAGCTTTAATAGGTCAACTAGTAGACCACATAAAGTAAAACAATCGATCAGTTACATTGACAATGGCAATCTAAAATCCAAGTTTGACAAATCAAAAGCTAAATGTTATAATTGTCAAAAGATAAGTCATTATGATAGGGATTGCTGGAGTCCAACTGAGAGAATTGATAAAAATGCAAATCTAGTGATATAAGAGAAGAAGGAAGCCACCAATTACTAGTACATGATACGAGAATACAAGATAAAGAGAACATCTAACTTCTAGACAATGAAGCCAGTAACTACATGTCTGGAGACTAAGATAATTTCATGGAGTTTGATGAAGCAATTAGAGATAATGTCACATTTACAGATCATTAAAAATTTTTCATCAAAGGAAAATATATAATTTTGATTAAATTGAAAGATGGAATTCATCGATTTATTGGTAATGTCTATTATAAACCAACGGTGAAAAGCAACATATTGAGTTTGGAACAATTACTGGAAAAGAGGTATGAGATTAAGTTGAAAGATCATACTTTGACATTACTTGACACTAAAGGAGTTATGATTGCAAAGGTAGTCATGATAAATAATAGAATGTTCTTGCTAAATATAGAGATAGATATGTTTACATGCATGTGTGAAGGATGAGATTGGGCTTTGGCATATGAGACTTGGGCATGCAAACTTTGATAGCTTGAAGATGATGGTACGAAAGAAGATGTTGAAGGTTCTACCATCCATTATACATTTAAATCAGCTGTGTGAAAGATGTTTAGTGGGCAAGCAATTTTGCAAGAGCTTTTTGAATGAATCTATATTAAGAGCAAGTCAAAACTTATAAGAAATACATGACAATGTTTGTGGATCTATCAAACCATGTTTGTTAGATAAAAATCTGTATTTTCTATTTTTTATTGATGATTATAGTAGAAAAACTTGGGTATACTTTTTTTTAAAAAAAACATCTAATGTGTTTAGTTGTTTTAAGAAGTTTAAAATATTATTTCAAAAAAAAGGTTATTATATAAAATCACTTAGGATGAATAGGAGTGAATTTTGTTATAATGATTTTAATGAGTTTTGTGAAGATCATGGTAAAAATAAACTCCTAATAGTGGCTAGATCCCCATAACAAAATGGAATGGTAGAGAGAAAAAATAAAAGCATCCTTTACATGGCAAAAAACATGCATAAAACCAAGAATATGCCTAAAGAGTTTTGGGCTGAAATTGTAAATTGTATTATCTATTTGTCAAATAGATGTCCTATTAAATGCTTAAATAGCATGACTCCATAAGAATCATGGAGTAGAAGAAAGCCAAGTGTCTCTCATTTGAAAGTTTTTGGGAGCATTGGCTATATACATGTAGATGATCAAGTAAGGATCAAGCTGAATGACAAGAGCAAAAAGATGATCTTTGTGGGATATGATTAAAAGTCCAAATAACACAAGCTTTACAACTCTAAAGAAGAAAAGATGGTAATTAGTAGAGATGTTAAGTTCAATGAAGAAGGAGCATAAGATTGGAAGGTAAATGATGGTTGGAAATATAACTTCTTACCAATTCTTGAAGAAAAAAAATGAAAGATATGAAGATCATTAAGAACCTATAGTCACACCTCTATAAACACTAATGAGCTCAATTTCTCCTTTTTTATTTTTTAATGGAAGCTCAAGTAGTGGCACTCTATCAAGAAAGATGGGGAATCTTGATGACTTATATGAGATAACTAATTCAATTGATAATGATGTAATACTATATTGTTATCTTGCTACATGTGATCCTATAGTGCTTGGAGAAATAATAAAGGATGCAAAATGAAAATTTGTTATTGATGAGGAGATTGCATCAATTGAGAAAGATGACACATGAAGATTGGTTCCTAAACTAAATAGAAAGAAGTCAATAGGTGTCAAGTCGATCTACAAAGAAAATAAGAATGTCAAAGAAAAGGTAGAGAGATACAAGGCAAGGTTAATGGAAAAAGACTATAGTCAAAAGCTTTGGATTGACTATGATAAGATTTTTGCTCATGTTGCTAGATTGAAGACAATTCAATTAATCATTGTCACCCCTAGTCAACATAGATGGAGAATCTATCAAATTGATGTTAAATCATCATTTCTTAATTGTTTTCTTGAGGAGAAGGTCTATATTGAATAACCTATAAGATATGAAGTGAAGGAACATGAAGACAAGGTATTAAAATTAAATGAAGTCTTGTATGAATTGAAGTAAGCCCCAAGGACTTGGTATAGTCACATTTATGATTATTTCTTAAAGAATTGATTTGTTAAATGTCCCTATGAATATGTTATCTATGTAAAGATCAAAAAGAGTGGTGATACTTTTATTAGTAAAGAATCCAGTATTTCATGATAGAATTAAGCATATTGACACAATATTTCATTACTTATGAGATTGCATTACAAACAAGAAAGTTGAAGTCAAGTATGTGAAGACACAAGATCAAGTTACAAATATATTCACAAAACCACTTAAATATAATGTTTTTATCGATGAGAGATGTTTTTGGAATTATGAAGAAATCAAGTTTAAGGAGGGTGTTGAAAGTAAACTAAATTTCAGTTCTGAAAAACATAGGAACCGATCTATTGGTTAGGAACTGGTTAGCTAGTTCAGTCGACAGAATACAATTCATGTTCAGATTAGAATTTTCTTATATTAGTTTAATGCATTGATTATCTAGAACTTTATACCTATAAAAAAACTTGTAATTCAATATTTTTTAAAAGTATAAAAGAAAAAGAATAGCTAATAGAATTTAGAGAGAAGTACATAATAAAAGTATACCTTTATCTCAATCTTTTTTTATTCTTGAATTTTTTTACTTTGTATTATTGTTTTTTTATCTTTTACAGCAACTATCCTTCTTCCAACAAAACACATCCCCTTAGCTAGTAAAAACTAGGATTGCCACTCAAGTATTTATCTATAAGATCTTTAGAAAATATCAAAGACTTAATCTCCTTTAAAGCTATAATTTTTCTACTATACAGAAAAGTCTCTACCAAGTTTTAATATACAAGAGATTAAAAAACATAACAATAACAAGGCTTGATTCAACAAATATGTAATAATCGAATTGAACTCATCAGTATAAGATTGAAGTTGAAGCAACAAAGATCGCAGAAATGAGTGATTCAATGAGTCGAATAAGTTGTTAATCTCATTTCTAGCTTGCGCGGACCTCAGTAAGTATGATACTGATTGCCCATATCCGCTGCCGAAAGTGCTGAGGGCACTTACCGGAGATTGGATTCCATACAATTTAATATGCTTCCTCCTTATAAGATAGCTTTGAAATTGGAAAACTTCAAGTTATTGCATTCAGAACTTTCAATAGCTCTTCGTGGATATTCTTGATTGTGCCATTTGATACCATTCCTTGCACATAACATGAGCAAACGAACTTGGAAAGGTTAGTTTTTTTGTACTAGTGTGCTATTAGTTGACATTCAATGATTAGAAATAATAAGAGCTCTCTCATAATGCTCCTTTTGTCTCTCAAATTCTCAGTGGGTGATGTTCAGACAAATTAGTGTCAAGAACAATGCTTACACATGATTACTGGACAATTATTAGGCCATTCCTATTATTGAAGACATTGAGTGAACTGAGTCCATGACTTGTGGACTAATTGTGATCGAGTTTCTTGAGCAAGCTGGCTAACTTTTTTACAGTAAAAAGAAAAAAGAAAAAAGTGAATTCCAGGTGGGATTTTTGTTGTGTAATGGCCATGATAGTGACTAAACCTTTTGGTGTTAGATAGGCTCGCCCCTCTAGGGTGTGGCCCACCCTTGGAATGGTCTGCATCCATTATAAGTTGTATGGTGTTGAATTATCATACATGAAATTAATTGTCTTGTTTGGCTTCAGAGGTGTTTGCTGTACTGGGTGAGAATTAGACTCTAAGACTTCGTATATATGCAAAACATTCTTGATACTCGAACTCTATGCATGAACATATTAGTGGCTGTTGCTATTTGTACTGATTACACTTGAGTATTTGCTTACTTCTCTATAAGAAACTAAGAAACCACCGATGATCAATGAAATAATATGAACTATTTGATCCTTCATGTACGTACTTATCTCATGACTGCAGAGTTTAGTAAGAATATGTAGAAACTGAGTTTGACCTCTGCAAAGAGGATGAAGAATTTAGGAACTCGATGCAATCTTCCATAGCTTCAGCTCGTTGAGAGTCTACTGCCTCAGCAAGTGATCTTGATCTTGGCAAACTTGATGAAGTGACATTATGTGAAGACTCCTTTCTCATGGACACAGAACGTAGAACTCTTGCTACCTGAGCACTGAGACTCCTTAGTAGTCTTGCTGGTGAAAATTTTGAGGTTCTAGGAAGCCTATAAGTGAGAGTTCCAGCTATCTTCTTCCTGTTTCCACCTACTCTTGTTCCACTTCCATGTTTAAGAAAGATTGTTGGCTTATCATTGACATCGGGACTGAAACTCACTCGCTTGCTTGCTTTACGTGACATTTAGAACTGGGAGTGGAGTTCCAAAGCGGAAAGTACGTACCCTTCTTGTTTGAAATATAGAGAGAGGGCAGTGCGCGCACACAGAGAGAGCGAGAGAGAGAGAGAGTTGTGAACAAGAAGGGCCAGTTGGTAAGGTTGTGGGGGGGTATTTATTGATGAAAATTGTGACATAAAGAGAAGGGAAAAGAAGATACTGCGGATAAAGGTAAAATTAAATACTGGATTGGGGCTTCTCATCGAAATGAGGAATAGACACAGTAGTATTTGTGAAAATAAATGCATTTTCAAAGAGGTTGGCTGATTGTGAAAGACAAAGGACCTAGCAAGCAGCCGTTTGGTTCAACTTCACCTCTTTGTTTAGGGAATACGTATAGACATGCATTAACCATGCACATGGCATATATATTGACCGTATTCTACATCTTGTACATACCCATCCACAATATCCTCCTCACTCATGCCTCATGATTATAACTTAGGATGCTCTCTTTCAATTATTGAAAATGGAGAAAGCAGAATATGAATCGGATTCATGTGAATCAAAACTGTACAATTACTGGGGTATATCGGACTTTAGTATTGTACTTCTAGCTCATTAGAATCATCAATCCTTAATATATTATTGATCTGGTTTGTATGAACTAAACCTATGTAATAATCTTTATTGAATTACGGTTGTTATTTGAAATCACATATTTTAAGCATGGTTCTCGCATGTACGAATATACTTTTTATTTAACAGCCAACGGTAAGAATCCCAGAACACCATGACAGGCATGGTACAATGTTTCTATCAGTTGGCTAAATAATTAAAGCCTGAGCATTTCAGTGTTTTACCCGTTTTACGCTAGTATGAACAATAACCAGATTGCGTGCATACAAGAATTCAACAGAATCGAGGAGGAGGAGGAGGAGGAGGAGGTTTGGTCAAAAGAAAGAGGAGCAGGTGGAGCCTTTAATAGGGTAAGGGCGAGAGAGATGAGGTAAATAAAGAAAAACAAGAATAGAATAGGGCACAAAGAGGGACAGAATTTGATACTCTTCTCGTCAGCGTTTCTTTTTAGGTTTTCTGAAGGCCCTACCAACCCTTTGCTTTTGGTGGCCATCCTGGTTCTACAAGGATGAAAAAAAAATTCTACTAATGATGGCCCCCATTTTAGAGGGAATCTATTTGAATATGGAAGTGTGGGCTTGGCGTGAATATTATCGAACTCTTCTTTTTCTTTCCTTCTTTAATTTTTGTCACTTTGACAGAAGAAAATTCCTGTTGAACAAATCTGTTTGGTGGAAATTTTTTTTTTGTTCTTGGAGCTTAAAGGTCCCAGTTTTATGTCCTGTTTTTCTCTCACTTGAGATGGTCTCTCATGGAGCTATTAATTAACGGACCATTTTTTATTTTATTCTTTTGAAACTAACCATCGGATCTTAAAGACAGAAGAGGAAACAGCCAGCTTGAGAGCACATGGCTAAGGCATTTATTGACAGACACAAACTCAAAACATTTGGTGGAAGTAAGAAATTAAGAATGGTGCTCGATTCCGTCCATCTTAGCATTTTGAATAAATAAATAATAATTCAATGCCTATGTTTCTAGTGATATAGCAACTTAGTCCTGGTTTAATTTGCATGGAAGCCACAACTTAATCCCTTGACTGTCTGTCTCTTATCGCAAACTTATTAAAAGCTTCGTTGATTTCTTAGAAAATGGCCAGACTGCTCCTTGAATTTATTTCAATTAATTCACGAAACAACTATAAGAGATTTAAAGTAAAAGCTGTTCTACTTTTTTTCTTTTTGATTTAATTTTTTTGTCAACTAATTTCATAAGATAAAATTTTAAATTGTAGTAGAAATACAATATTATAAGAGAGGACTACAATGTAAAATATAGACAATTGTGTCGCTAATCTTAGATGTTTAAAATTTTTATTTTGATCCAAAAACTCATTTTGTTCACTTTTCGGTCTATAGAGTTGAGAGAATACAAGAAACTCATTGGAAAACGATAAAAGAGAAAGAACTTGTTAATTGACCATTATTCAACCATAAAAAATAAAAATCTTTATGTTAATAGGTTTTTTTTTCTTGAGAGAAGTTCATTAAAGGTGATTTTTCTCTCCAAACATGACGGGAAAGGTAAATTGGTTTCAGTTTTGATTTTTGAGATTTGGTTTTCTTTTGTGATATTAAGGTGTTTTAGAATTGTTGGTGGTTTATATAAGTTTTTATGGTGTTTTTAAGATATTTTTAAGGTGTTTTCGGATTAAATAGGTTGAAATTAGATTTTTAAGCCAAAACCCATCATTTTTCTAGTTATTAAAGTGGTGATCAGACTTTGGGCTATAGCCCAATAAAAGACTTGTTGCTTGCTTAATTAAAAAAAGAAGAAGATGATCTTAAGGGAAAAAAGAAGAAGCATGGGTGCAAGACTAGGCTTCCATGCCCACGCTCATGGTTTTTTTTAAAAGGCCTAAGCACGCTAGACCGCCTAGGTTAGCACGATTGATCCTTTTTTTTTCCTTTGATTTATTTTTTTTTGTTATATCATCCTTCAATATTAGGTTTTTATCGAATTTTTTTATTTCATCATTGATATTTGATTGATTATTATTTGATCCTTATAATTTGTTTCAGTTTGCTTTATATGAGGTTATCTCACTCTTAAAAAACTTCTCAATATTTGATTGGTGTTCAATTTTGTGAGTTAATTATTTTTGTTATCATATAATTAAGTAAAATAGTTCTAAAAAAAAGTTCATAAACTCGATGGAGTTCATGATCCAAGTTTTTAGTTAAGTTGTGAAGCTTGGGTCGATTCAATATATTGTCATCTCAATATTAAAAAATATCATCTTGAAAGTTTTTTTAAAGCCTAACAACACTTTTTATCAATCGTTCAGGCTGCATTTGTACCCGTCAATTCGACTAGATCATGTTGAGACAACTCTCACATGATTTAATTTTAAACTTTGGCTAGGCAAGAAGTCAAGTCGAGAGGTTTCAAGGTTGTTCTGCATGTTCGAGTTTAATAAAAATATCAGATAATTCTTTGCGGCTTGAAAAAAATTAATCCAACTCATAACGTAGCGCAAACTAGTAAATTAATATATAAATAAAAGGATATCTTGGAAAGAAAAACAACCAAATTTATGACAATTCAATATATTATTACGGGACACTTAACATACAAATTAAGTAATAAACAAAAATAAAAAAATAGTATAGAAAATTTCAAAAAAATATATATTAATTTTTTCTTAGTTGTTTGGACATAACCTAAATGGTGAGAAATTTTCACCCAAAAAATCCACCCCATACCCGATGTTGATCGAATCTAACCTATCTACTTGCACTCTTTTCTATTTGACTTTTTTTAGGTTTCCATAAGCGCTCCACCGCAAACTTTTCATAACACAACTTTTTTATGTATAGACAAGCTTTTTCTATGCAAAGTTCATAATATTTTCTAGATCAATAGCAAACCACCACTAATAATTTTTGTCAATAACATCCATGACACAACAATCATGGCATAACATATCAACTAAAAACCATTATGGTTAGCCAAACCAATATAGAACTAATGTTTTCACCAATAATACAATAGCATAACACATCAACTAAGAGCCATTATGGTTAGCCAAACCAGTATAGCACAAATGTTTTCACCAATAATACAATATCGTCTCCATGAAAAAAAATCTAAGGTCTAAGTGTATAAATACACCAACTACTAGGCAATTAACTAGGGCATAACTAATCTTACAATTTAGAAGCAATTTCTAGCAAGACAATCCTAAGTATATAAATACATCAACTACTAGGCAATCAACTAGTGCATAACCAATATCATCTCCATGAAAAAAATCTAAAGCCTGAGTGTATAAATACACCAGCTACTAGGCAATCAACTAGTGCATAACCAATCCTACAATTTAGAAGCAATTTCTAGCAAGATTATCCTAGCAAATATAAGCCAAATGCTTTAAAAGTCATCAAAATTCCATGAAATCCAAGTCAAACCATTGAAAGCCAGACAAAACCAGGTTAATTCTTATAATTTCTAGACCAAATACACACTCTTTAACCTTCACTTTGTTTTTAACTCTTAGTGTATATTTTTTTTCTCTCTACATGCACATGTTAATTTAAGTATTAAAGAACTTCTTGTTCTTTAAGAGATTTATTTTTTTAAGAGAATAACAACTATCAATCAAGTTCATCAACCCAACTATAAAAAACCTAATTTTTGTATAAAACATTTTCACCACTTCATTAATATCTTAGACTTTTTATATTATAAGCACTAACAAACTAACAAATTGTTTCGTTGAAAACCTAAAGAGTGATCTACACATTAAGACAATATTAAAGTAAATTATTGTTTTTTTCTAGCATATCATGGAATATGGAAGACTCTTTAATAACTCTTAAAGAAATGGAGGGAGGCCTCATAGTTGTAAATTTCATTCCGAGCACCATTTCACTTTTCTTGTTTTGTATGAGATATCTCGGTATCAAAACATTTCAGAATTTTATTCAGGAGTCTTTTCTATTAATAAATATAAAAAAAATTCAACATAATATTAATTTCATGATTCATCATTTTCAACTTAAATATAAAGATAAATTAGTTTCAAATGATGAAATGTAAACAAAATATCAACAATTTAAAATTAAATTTCAAAGTTTAAAACATTCTCAAATGCTTAAAAAAATTAACATGCGTGTAACATAAACGAATTTTATGGAGAGAAAATATTAAAGGTTAAGTTGTAAGACTAAAAAATCATTGTCATGTTAGAAATAAAATAAATTCTTGCAATTTCTCATAAAACTTGCCCATATTTTATGTTCTCATTTATTATTAATTAGTTATAAAGGACACATATGAAACATAAATTATTTTTTGAGAAATATACATGATGCATATATAGAATAAATAAAAGAGAGAAGTTGTAAAAAAGAGTAAAAATAAATTTAGTGGCTATTTTTATTATTTTGTAAATTAATCCTTCCATTTTTAAAATCATAAATTAGTCCCTTAAACAAAGTTGATTCTTAATTTTATTTTGAAATTTCTAAATTATCCTTTTTAAATACATTTTTTTTTAAATTTTGAGTGTAGTATGTAAGATTAGAAAATTGGATTACAAATGAAAGATATTGGGAAAAAAAAAAACAATTCGATGAAACCCATTATAATGTAAATCTTGTCCTGGTTTGATTCAGAATACAACGGATGGAACATACTCATAATATCTTGGCCGGTATTTGGCTGAGATATTTGATTGAGATGGGCTGAGTAGATGAAATTTATTCTACTATTTTTTTGAGGGGATACAATATATTAACAAAAACCTAAAGGAGATCAACAAAACATTGTAGCTTGTGAGAAGAATCAATGTGAGTTCGTAATGTGATTCCTCTTTTTTTTTATCTTTTAATTATTTTTGTTATCTTTTAATATTATATTGATTTAAAATTGTTCTTGGTGATTTTGTTTATGGATGTGTATGGGTATCTCATGATGTTGGAGGAATCTCTTTTCACCCAGTTTTGCAAAATAAAAATTAATTTTATTAATTTAAAAGAACTAGAATTCGAGGATCGAATTTAAAGTTTAGACAAATATTTAGTCCTTTTTTTTTGCTAATATTAGAGGCTAATTTTCACAGTCCAAGAAATTATTTGTATTTTGTTTTTGGTCACTGAACTTTTTTTTAAAAAAAAAATGATCCATTCACATGACTTTATTTTGGGTTTGACTTTGTAATTTGTTTCGGTTGCCTATATATGAGGTTTGTACAATGTTGAGGAAGAATTTTGACACTTAATTGATTTTTATTTTGGTAAAATAAACTAAAATTATATTGATATAAACTAATTAAGGGACTAAAATTAAAACTAAAACATATATAATAGACTAGGGTGGATAGATAGGTTAACTTGGCTAGCACGTGGGTCACACACACCTGCGTATGGAGAAAGCCCGTAATATTCAAACAGCATGCATGACTTTCTCTGATGGCCAAACACACTTGTTCGCAATTGCTTTCGAAGCAATGTGTCGAGGTTTGTCATGTGAGGCAGTGTACGAGGGTTAAGGATCAACAATGATACGTCGGTGATAATTTTTCTTCTCTACCCTTTTTTTCTCTCCCCTCTCTTTAAGATTCATGTTCGTTCAATTAAAATTGAAAAATGTCCTATCAATTTCTTTTAATGTCAAATTTAGCATTCATTTTTTTAATTTTTATTTCTTGTTTTGGGTCATTTTTAAAAAAAATTTTTTCAATATCGATCGCCCTTTATATTAGGTTGATTAGGGATTGAATTATGTAAATTTCCTTTAGGTTATCCTGATTTTATAATAGGAGTCATGAGTTTAAAAATTAATTCCAGTTGACATATCTATCTTTAATTTAGATCTTTTATTTTTTTATTTTAAACATGCTAATAGTTTCAACTACTCTGAATTGACAATTATCTCATGGAGGAGCATGTCGGTTGGCGCGCGCGGCTTGCATATATGAAGTCTCTATTCAAGTCCCAATTCATAAATCACAACCAGCCATCTAACTGACTTACCGGACCTTGACTTTCCTAGCCAAACCCGACCCGACCCGACCC
>Ga0325410_1003613_pt1 | contig 17479 bp, 11 predicted proteins | sample PopdelMetagenome_16_FD_206182 | JGI IMG/M metagenome (GOLD analysis project Ga0325410, IMG submission 206182) | Populus deltoides microbial communities from Bellville, Georgia, United States - Xylem-PdIQD-R3 | ecosystem: Host-associated > Plants > Phyllosphere > Stem > Wood/Secondary xylem...
CTACGTATTGTACAACGCTAAGATTACTTAACGAGTTAAGCCTTCTTTTGCTATGTAAAAGGAAAAAACAAGATTGGAGAGCTCGAGCCATGCCGTGGAACGTCAAGAAGAAGATGAAATGGCAATTGACACAACATTCACGGCAATTTGTTCGCTTCTTACCAAGAAAATTACTAGCGAACTTCCGTGAACTCCCAATTAAAATGTTGGCTGCGATAGTTTTTGAAAGTGCAGTAGTAATTATGATTTAAAATATATTTTACTTAAAAATTTATTAAAATATTTTTTTAATTTTAAATAATTATTTTTAACATCAGTATATTAAACCGATCTAAAAATATAAAAAAAATTAACTTTAAATAAAACAAATTCTAAATTCTTGAGAAATCGTTTCAAAAACACTACCTTAAAAAAGTCGAAGTCAATTTGGAATGTATCTTACGGTAATGTAAGCCTCAAGAATTGCACTAACTAGATGATTAATTCTTAAATAAAAGTGGACGAGATTTGGGCCATAGCATTAAAGAACATCAACCTCAAAAACAATACATCAACTTCAACAGCTAAACATTGATCGAAGAGGGCATGTTCCATGGAGTCTCCATGAACGTGGCCAGTTCACAAGTGTACAAGGGCAAGAAACCAGTGGATGGAATATCAACATCGCCGTGACTGGGGTGCCCCTCCTCTTCTGCCCCGGCACCAAATTCTTAGCCGTTTTCTTTACCTAAAAGACAATGTAGATGGCAATCTTGATATTATGTTGGAGAATGATGCCTTTTTTCGTACTGGGATCACATGGGAGATCGAAGGCGACGACGGGGTGAAAAAAACAGGGAGGAATCCGAGGCTGCACGTGACCAGAGTTCCAAAGATAATAAATGGAATTGTCCACTTCACGCGCTTCTGTAGGACTTGCTAAAACAATCCCACGCGTCACCATCAAAATAGCAAGTTAAAAGAAATATTGCATCTCGTTCGAATTTTATTGAAGGAGAAATCTAAAAACAAAATAATACTTTACTTTTCTAAAAAGACTTGAGTTAGTAAATTAAAAATAAAAAATTCTTCCTACAGAAAAATAGAAAACCAATTTTTCAGTTTACTATTAAGTTTCAAGAGCATATTTTATATGTTTTTCGTAGTTTTTTTTATAAGATTTTTCTTGTTTTCCAGATAAAAAATTTATATACTATATAATGAGATGTAGCCTTACTCAAACTTGAAACTATCATGCTCCTAGAAAGTTTTACTAGTGAATTTTAATTACTTATATCCATAAGTCGTTTAATAAATTAAAAAAAAACTTATCTTCATGGTTTCTATTTAAAAGTGTATTTTTAGAAAAACTAATAATTATGTAACACTTTTATGTAGCATTAAAGTAGTGTAATGGTGTTTGGGAATGTAATTGCGGTTGCTTTTTAAAGTATTTTTCATGCTGAAATGATTTTTTTTTATTTTTTAAAAATTATTTTTGAGATGAACGTATTAAAAGGATTAAAAAAACATAAAAAAATTATTTTAAAAAAAAATAAATTTAAATATTTAATAAAAATAATTTGCGTTCTCAAAATAAGTATGGATATGTAAAATTAAATAGCTTTTTATAGAATGACGTTGGCAATTCATTTATGTTTTTATTATTCTATAATTGATGGAGTAGTTGTAGATAATTTAATACCAAAAAAAAAAAGAGTATAGGCAGTTTGAGTATTTCAAAATATTCTGTCATTGGATGGTGAATTAATTATCACAGCTGCGGCACGCGCATGGATAAGCGAGTAGCAATGATACAAATTCATTTAAAGAACCAAAAGCCTCGTAGGCAGAGAGACCTGTTCTGTACTGTCCTCCAAGCACACGCATTAACCACTGTGGAAAGGGTCACCGAACCACCAACCTAGCCAGCAATAAAACACAGGCGTCGAGAGGCGATGGTTTTTCACGGTAGAAATGGGCTTTACACACGGAGGCTACTCCTTCATGCATATCGATGCAGGGCAAATATTTTAATGAGGAGAGGCAGACTGCCAAAGCACGCAGCAGGTGGAAAGAAAATAAAAAACCCCAGCCTCAGAGGGAAAATGATGGTGGCCAAAATAATAGCGATAGCGAGTGGTCAAGGATTACTTGGAAAGAAGGTGGTTTGACCGAGCATTTACACCACAAAGAGACAAGGAGAGTATTAAAAGCAGCTTTAGAGCACGCATCGATGCTGCAGCAGCAGCAGCAGCAGCACATATAACTTTCATGTAAACCCAACTGTGTAATAATTAAGACTTGAGTATGATACATCTCAGGTTGTGTGTAACTCTTCACTTCCCACCTTTTTTGCACCTTCCACTAGATCAGGGGTCCAGTGTCGCGCCACTGATATAGGAGCTAGGGCAGCCATTAGTCAGTGCCACAGATTAAAAATTAAAAAAATTATTTTAATATATTTTTAAACAAAAAATACTACTTTAATCTACGGTAGCCGGCAATACAGTAAAATTTCATAATAATAGAAAATTATAAATCTCAAATTGTCACCCTTGCATATCCGTGATTTACCAAACATCCAGCAGCTACTAGAAATTGAATGTCTATAATTACACATAAACTACTCGAGGATGGGAATCACTATTCCCCTCCTCCCTTACTAGACTCTTTTTTAGTTTTAAATTTAGTTTTTTTTTAATTATGTTTTTTTAACATTGAATTTATTTAGAATTGAACTTTATTATTTATTTTAATTTATTTTATATAAGATTATCTCAGTCTTTGTAGATCAACCTAGTTGACTAGGTTTTCTTATCCTTTTAATTGATGTTTTGTTCATTTTTATCCTTCAACATTTAGGTTGATTGAGAATTAGTCAAGGGTTTGATGAGTTGACTCGACTTTTTATGTTTTTTTTAATTGATTTTTTTTCAATTTCATCATTCAACATTGAATTGATTGGGATTTGAGTTTCATTAATTTGTTTTAATTTACTTTTTATTGGGTTATTTTGATCTCATATTCAGGTTTGATAGGTTAACTTAGGTTGACACGAGTCTTTTTCTTTTTCTTTTTTTTAATTGATTTTTTCAATTCTATTTTTCAATATTGGATTGATTGAGAATTATATATTAACCTTATGGCTACGATGCTGATTTAATTATATTTTGATAATAACATTAACATTGAATGTTGATGTTATTAATTAAATAATATGTTATATGTCAATAATAAAACATTGATTTGATATAATTTTGGTGAAAGCATAAATTTATATTTTGATGATAACATAAACATTAATATTGAAGTACTATGGTATATGTCAATAGTAAAACATTGATTTGATATAGTTTTGATGAATGCATACACATGTTCATGTATATAAGTATGCCATATTGATAAATCATGATATATGTAATTAAGCTTTTAAATGTTATGCTATAATGCTTAAATGATTTAATAAGTCTATGACAATATGTTACATGAAACATGTTTATGTGTTATATGCATTAATCTTGTTTTAATTGCTAAGTAAAACACACTTCATGCTATATAAATATGAATATGTATATTATATGTTGCACACACCCTTACAATTATTTAGACAAGTTTAATACAAATAAAAAATCATCAAACAAGTAAGGAATTGACTCATAAAAGTCAAGAACAAAGAGCTTGTAAATATAACGGTTATCGACTTCACCAATAAAGATTTTGTAATAGAGTTTTGCCAAATAACATTCGACTTGTTTAGGACAACCTAAATAAACCAAAAAGAACCAACGAAAATCAAGAAAAGACCAAAACACAAAAACAGGACATTGGTTGTATAATAGCTAAAACGGTTCCACTATTTTAGGAAATGGTCATACCGTTTCTTAAAACGGTCTAGCCATTTATCAAAACAACTAGTTTGTTTCTGGAAATTTTCTAGAAGCTACTTAAACTCTTCAAAATAGTCTAATCAAATTCTAAAAAGATATGACTGATTCTAAAATGATATGACCGATTCTCTAATAGGCAGAAAATTGTGTCTAACAACTAGTTTCATTTCTTAGCCTATAAATAGCCCTTTGGCTAAAATAAGTGTGGAACTCCTAAAGGCAAATATCTATACATACTCTTTCTCAAAAACAATTTCTAACACCCATGTTTCACTTGTAATCATCCAAAAACAAAGTTAAATGTGAATTGACAAAATCCTCCTAAAAAGTTTAATTGTTATTCCAATTAAATCTACTAAGAAAGTATATTGTGGATATATAAGTGACTCTTTAAATATTTGGAAAAGTCTCATAAAGAAAAGAATTGTGAGTGGTTTAATACTTGTCATTGAACAAATATTGGTGAAAGGTTTTCTAGTCTTTAGCTCGCAAAAAGATTTTGAAAAAAATTCAAAAATAGAAAAACAAAATTCCCTTAATTTAGAAAACACAAAAATATATATATTTTTTAAGAATTTCATTTAGTATCGGACTGTAAACTTACACTGTAAGATATGAACTCGGTATTAAAAATACCTGGTTTTCTCTAAAATTTCAAACAAAATAAAAAAAATTAAAACATTTCCTCATTTCAAAAACACAAAATATATTTTATTTTCATGCATGCGGCCAACTTCTAAAGGTTTTTCAAGTATATTTTCTAAAAAAAGATCATATTTTTATCATATTTTAAAAATACAAAATGGTTATCATAATCAGTTTATGATTATCCATTAGAATTTGGTCAAAATACCAAAAATCTCACAATAATTAATTTATTTAATTAATATTTAGCGTATTAGGATTTAGTTGTAGACTTTAATATTTAGAGGTATAAAATTACATTGTAAAGTATGCCCTGAGGTATTAAAGAATAAAAATAGAAAATAAATGTCATGTTAAAATTAAGGTCTTAAAAAGATTAGAATTTAACCTGATAAGGTTGTGACTTTCTCATGAAGAAAGATCTGTCTTGAATATTAGATGAGATCAACATATAGAAACATGACTTAGATTAACAATCAATCAACAATGCAACTTACCGTAGGTAGGGTGCACTGTGGATGATATGTCTTCCAAAAAGAGGTTGTATATTCTTGAAAATCCAATTCCAAATACCCCTGCTGATGATGTTGAAGAAGAAGTTAGGAATAAACATCAGCATCGTGTTGATGAAGATGAACAGACCACATGTGTGATGTTAGCTAGTATATCACCTAAACTTCAAAGACAGCGTGAGAATATGGATGCCTACAATATAATTATGCATCTCAAAAAATTGTTTGATGAGGCTAGTAGGACTAAAAGGTATGAGACCTTTAAGGAATTATTCTACTGCAAGATGACAAGGGGTTCTTTAGTGAACACCCATGTTTTGAAAATGATTGACTATATTAAGAAATTGAGTCAATTGGGTTTTGTTATGGACCATGAGTTAACTATTAACTTGGTCTTGCAGTCATTACCCCAAAACTTATCATAATTTATTATGAACAATTACATGAACAAGTTGGATACTATATTTCCATAATTGTTTAATATGCTTAAGACTGTTGAAAGGGCCTTTAAGAAGGAAAAAGGCTTAATTCTTCTAATTTAGTCTTTTAGAATGTCTAAGAAAAAGGATAAGAAGAATAAGAGTCTTGTCTCGAAAAAAAAAAACCTACTGGAGGCATCAAGAAAGACAAGGGCACTTGTCATCATTATGGCAAGGACATTGGAGGAAGAATTGCAAGGAATACCTTGCAACCGTGAAGTCAAAGAAGTTTAATGGAGCTTCTACTTTAGGTATGTTTATAGTTGAAAACTATCTTACCACTTTATATTATAGTTCTTGGGTATTGGATACTGAATATGGTTTTCACATTTGCAATTGCATGTAGAAACTAAAGAAAAGTAGAAGATTAGTTGAAAGCAAAATGAATCTACAACTCAGTAATGAAGCAAAGGTTGTTGCATTAGCTGTAGAAACTAGTTGTTTTGTTTTTTCTAATGGGCTGATACTAAAACTTTATAATTGTTATTTTGTTCCAGTATTTTAAGATATTGTTTCCATTTTATTTATTATTAAATAGATTTAAATTTATTATTAAAGACAAATGTTGTTCTTTTATAATAATAATAATAATAATGTTTTTATAGATCCAATAATTATACAAATTATTTGTATATACTTAAATTTAAAATGCCTTGGTTCATTATAAATTGTAATAAAATTAAAATACATATTGGAATAAGTATTAAGAAACTACGATTGAACCGAGGTGATTAATATCTGGCCAAATATTACAAGAATCATGTAAAAAATAATGAGATTCTCTACACCTTTTAGAACACTACATCCAGATGAAATATATTCTCAATGTTAAAATACTGAATGTTTAGCTTGAACCTTAAGAAACATAAAATCTCTATGAATTTGGTAGGACATATCATGCATCAATGAGATAAGGATATCTCATGGATACTGTGAATGACATGTTGCCCATAATTGATGAACCTATCAAATACTTGGAAGTAATATATGATATTTATTCCAATAAATGACTTAAAGCTATGGACTTCATGTACCAACCAATTTTAGAACTTGGTTGATCCACCTAAAGGGATAAAACTCAACGGATATAAATGGTTTTTTAAGACAATGACTAATATGAAAGGCAATGTATAAAAGTTGATATGGATCAACCCACAAACACTAGTAAGGACCCATTACATGTTCCAAATGGGCTAATGACTCGATCCAAGACAAAGGCATTGAATGCATTAGTTTTGAAGGTTTCAACCAAGTTAGATTTCAAGTGTACATCTTATCTATGTGCAAGAGGGCCTAATCCAACCTTATTTAGGTCATGAGGTTTCGGCAACAAGGCTGTCAATTTGTCCTTTAAGTATTAAGATTTATTATTTTGTTTATTTCCTTGTTAGGTGAGGATAAAATACAGCAAAATAAACAAAAACATTCTATTACAACTTGGAAACAACATGAGCAACTATATTTTCCTTTAGTTTCTAGGATTAATAGGCTAGATGGAAGGTTATAAATAAGCTTTGGATTAGTTATATAATATTTTATTTTCTTCTCTTCTTCTCATGGTAGAACATGACTTTAATATTATGGGTTTTATTTTATTTTATTAGGTACAACCCAAGGCTTGTTTGAGTTTGATTACTACTTTGTTTTCGGCTAGAATCCAAAGTTTATGTGGATCAGGTTATGGGCTTTTTAGTTTAAGATTTTTGGGTTAGTTTTGTAAGTGAATCAAATCAGTCAACTAGGGTAAATCCATAAGGGTTAATTTTTTAAGAACTATTTAAACTAATGTAACCTAAATTTCAACAGCCATTGATGAATAATACTTGTGATTTTTTTAGTTTTAATGCGTGAGAGAGATTCTTACATACTTCAGTTCTTCAATGAACTAAATTTGACTTATCAAAGATTACTTGGCTTAGTGGCATCATTCTACTTTATTCCAATAGTATTGGTGCCTTGAGACAAGTTTTTATTATATCACACTTCTATCATATCTATTTTAGCTTTTTAGGATAAGATCTAAATCTTGATTGTGATTTGTGTGACACGTGATCATGAGGTTCGCATCAGTTAGTATCAGAGTTAAGCTCCGAATCAAGGTCATATCTTTCTGTTTTTTTCATTTCCTTAGTGTTCCTTTTAAATTTTTTTCATTTTTTTCATCGTTCATCTTCTTGTTCTTTGTGTTTGTAGCATCTAAACAAAAAAAAAATAAAAGGTTATATTTCATCTTGTTACTATCTCTAATCATATGAGTAGCAAGAGATTAGATGAAATTTTAAGGTTGATTCAATTTTACCGCAGAAACACTACTCTTAGTGAATCCTACGCAAACCACTTCAGAACCAATTGAAACTTTATATTCTATCTACTAGGGGTAAGATTTAACCAATTGAAACTTTATATTCTATCTAATGGGGGTAATATTGCACCATACATTAAATTTGGGCTTATTTTGATATCGTTTGCTTGAGGTTTTAATTTGAAATTCAATTCTGCCGTAGAAAAAAAACTCTTAGTGAACCCTAAGCAAAACACCTCAGAACCAGTTGAAACTTTATATTCCATCTACTGGGGGTAATATCACACCATATATTAAATTTGGGCTTAGTTTGATATCGTTTACTTGAGGTTTTAATTTGAGATTCAATTCTACTGTAGAAACACAACTCTTAGTCAACCATAAGCAAACCACCTTAGAATAAATTGAAACTTCATATTCTATCTAATAGAGGTGATATTGCACCATATATTAAATTTGGTCTTATTTTGATATTTTTTACTTGAGGTTTTGATTTGAGGTTCAATTCTGTCGCAAAGTGATCATACAAAAGGTTTGAGTACCTTGACATAAGATAATGACCTATAAACTGAGATTTGTTTTTTTTTTTTGGTATCATCATAATAAATATTGAATTTGATTTCATTCCAATACCGTTTGATCTGGGTTTCAAATTTGGTACATAAAAATTGCGTAATTGGTTAGATTTGTGTCAAGATCTAAAACGTGATCCTTACTATTTGTTTTCATCCAAATCTTTTTGTTTCTATTATAATTGGGTTATTTAGGAGTCAAGTAATTGTTCTCATTAATTTTCACTTCTTTTTTATTTCGTGTCTTCATTTCGTCCATAATTTGTACAAATTTGCATTGTTACTCGTGAAATTATAATTATAGTTTTGTTTTGCTTTGTTTTCAATATATTTATTGATTCTTGAGTCTGAAAATTATAATTGGATTGCGCTGCAAAGGCTATTGACTTTGATTTGTTGATTTCAGTTCCTAAAGAACCAAACGAAAGCAAGTTGTGAGGTAAAAGACGTAGCGAGCTTATTAGAGTGAAAAGCCTTGATTTTTTTATGAAACACAAGAGTTGCGAGGATATATTTTATGTTACTAACCAAATTTTGCATATTCAAAGAAAGTATGAAAGACAATAACACAAAACGTTGACATTGTTTTCTAATTGCGAGCCTTAAGCCAACAACTCGAGCTCTTGTCTAGGACGTAAAAAGATCTAAAAGATGAGGTGAATTCAATAAAGTAATAAAATAATAAGGCTGATCGCTGAGGAAATGCAATCTAAAGGGCCGTGTAAATTACCAGATTTGATTTTCAAGAGTTTGTTGACAAAAATACAAATATGGGTGAAAATGACTTTGATATTGCATGTGTTAACCAAGGAATCAATTCTAGAACAAATAGGGCTAGAAGGAATGTGAATTTTCATGGCACGGGGAATTATGAAGATGTGGACAGGGATTTGGACTCCATTGAACTTAAAATTCTTAACTTACAAGGTAAAAATGATCCCGATACTTATTTAGAGTAAGAGAAAAAGGTAAATTGAATTTTTGATTACCATAGTTATTCCAAACAAAAAAAGGTGAAATTGGTGGTTATTGAGTTTACGGAGTATGCATTGATTTGGTGGGATCAAATTGTAATCAATAGGAGGAGGAATGAGGAACGACCCATTCGTATTTGAGAGAAGATTATTTATGTCAAACCACTATTATAGAGACTTATATCTGAAGCTACAAGGTCTGAATCAAGGTTCTAAGTCAGTAGATGAATATCACAAAGAGATAGAGATAGCAATGATTCAAGCCAATGTTGTTGAGGATAGAGAAGCCACCATGGCTAGATTGCTTAATGGGTTGCATTGGGACATTGCCAATGTTGTTGAGCAACACTATGTGGAGCTAAAGAACATGGTTCACATGGCTACGAAAATGAAGAGACAACTTAAAAGAAAATTATAAATTTGTTATAATTATGAGATTCATATTGCATGCATTGGTCCTAAAATATTCTTAGTCGATGCTCTCTTAAATACTAGATATTTATTAGAGCTGTAAAGATTAGTACATATTATGTTCTTTTTTTTATGAAAAAAAACAGTTGTTCTCATAAGCCGAGGTATAAGGAATACCTAGAACTAATATGTAGGTACTTATCATAAGACATGTACACTAAACTAACCTGCATGAGAATTTCATATGGAGAGATCACTTATATTTATGGAAAAACTCACATGACGGTTGTGTAAGTAATCATTAGACTTGAGATCCCTAACTCATCTTATATAGAAAATGTTATGTTTTGATCCTTTTACATGTTATCTTAATTGAGGTAACAAAAGGACAGACATTCAGTATAACATGAACTATATGAAGGTACTTGAGTGATCAAGAAATGATTCATCACCCTAGGTGAATTAGAAAAAATATTGTATTTATTCTCAAATAGTATTGACTGAGAAATCCTTAGTTAAGGTGCAATGAGATTTGAAAAGAGTTCAAAACTTATTCAAGCGATCAATGACTATTATGTAGAGAATAAACATAATTTAACATGACAGACATACTTCATGCTTTAATGTTAAATCGAAACATTATTAATGAAAAAATATTAATTACACTGAGAAATCGGTAATTGAAATGTTAAGTCAAATCACTAATAACTTTTCTAATATTTAGGGGATCATGACACATTGCTAGATGATGCACATGATCTTCAAATATAAATTAATTATTTATTGAATTAATAATAAATAAATTGTTTGATTTATTTAATTATAATTAGAATTTATATTTGAGCTAACATATTAGAAACCTAATAAATCACACACATGAAAAATCATTAGTCAGGAATTAAACTAGGATGATTTAATTAAGTATGACCTGATTAAAGATATATTTTAGAACTTAAGGACTAGAATATAATTAAAACAGTGATTATATTTCTAGATCTAGAAAAATCAAGTAAAGATTTGATTGAGTTAATTTCTAAAATTGTCTTAAATTAATATATATAAAAATCTGAAAAATTCTATAGATTAACAAAATAATTATATTCTATCTGAAAAATCACACACACACACACACACACATATATATATATATGGATATTATCCAGGGAAAAAATTGATATTTTGTTAATATGTAGGACTTTTCAGATTTTCATATAAATAATAAGTTATGTCTCTTATTTTAACAGGGGATTAGTGGTTGTTTACTAGACAAAAAAACTATATAAATACAATATTAGAGCTATCACTCTAGGCATTGCAATCTTTTTCTCTTCTAAATTTTTTTCACAGATATTCGTGTGAAATGAAATTTATACCATTCCCTTTAGTTTCATAGAATGAAAATTTCTTATCCTAACACTTTGCATTAAGATATAACTAAAAGAGCTCAGTTTTTTACTATGGACTGCACAGTGCAGTCCACAGTAAAAGATGAGCCCTTTTTTTTTTTACACTTTTAGGTTTTTTTTTTTAATGTTAAATTTTTTTTATTTAGTTATCAGACTTTCATAACACGGATTCCGGGTTTAATAGGTTAACATGGTTTGACGAGTTAACCTAGAATTTTTTTTATTTGACGAGTTAACCTAGATTTTTTTCTTTTTAATTAATTTTTTACGTTTACTTTAGTTTATTAATGTTAGATTTCTTTCTATTTATAAAAAGATGAGCTGGTTTTTTTTTTTTCATTTTTTTCACATTTTTAGGGTTTTTGTTTTTGCTTTTTTTCTTTTAATAATTTTTTTATTTTATTAATGTTAAATTTTTTTTATTCAGTTATCAGACTTTCATGACACGGATTCCGGGTTTAACAGGTTAACATGATTTGACGAGTTAACCTAGAAATTTTTTTTTGCTTTTTTTTCTTTTTAATTAATTTTTTTCGTTTACTTTAGTTTGTTAATGTTAAATTTCTTTCTATTTAGTTATTAGACTTCCATGACGGTTTTTTTTTTGTTTTTTTTACACTTTTAGGGTTTTTTTTGTTTTTTTTTGTTTTAATAATTTTTTTTGTTAATGTTAAATTTTTTTTATTCAGTTATCAGATTTTCATGACACGGATCCCGGGTTTAACAGGTTAACATGGTTTGACGAGTTAACCCAGAATTTTTTTTTTTGCTTTTTTTTAATTAATTTTTTTTGTTTACTTTAGTTTGTTAATGTTAAATTTCTTTCTATTTAGTTATTAGACTTTCATGACACATATTTCAGGTTTCACGGGCCGTCATTTTTTTTCTTTTAATAATTTTTTTATTTAATTTAGTTTATTAATGTTAATTTTTTTTATTTAGATATCAAACTTTCATGACACGAATCTCGGGTTTAATGAGTTAACCTGGTGTGGCGAGTTAACCCAAATTTTTTTTTCTTTTTAATTAATTTTTTTCGTTTAGTTTAGTTTGTTAATTGACAATAAACTAAAATTGCTCAGTGTTTTACTGTGCAAGTCCATAGTGAAACGTTAAGCTGTCTTCTTCTTTTTTTTTTTGTTCTTTTGTTTTTTCTTTGTTTTTTTTGTTTTTTTGTTTTTTTTTGTTTTCTAGCATTTATGAGTTTTTGTTTTTTGCTTTTTTCTGTGTTTTTTTAATGAATTTTTTTTGCTTAATTTATTTTGTTAATGTTAATTTTTTTATTTAGTTATCACATTTTCATGACACGGATCCCGGGTTTGATGAGTTAACCTGAAATTTTTTTTTGCTTTTTTTCTTTTTAATTAATTGTAACATATACTAAAAGGGATCAGTGTTTTATTGTGGACTGCATAGTGCAATCCACAGTAAAACACTGATGCTTTAGGTTTTTTTTAAGTTGTCTCATTTTTTTTAGCTTTTTTTATGCCTTTCGGGACTATTTTTTTGCTTCTTTCTTTGTTTTTTTCTTTTAACAAAATTTTTTGTTTAATTTAATTTAGTTTATTAATATTAAATTTTTTTTATTTAGTTATGAGACTTTCATGTCACGTTTTCCTGATTTAACGGGTTAACCTGGTTTAACAGGTTAACCCAGAAATTTTTTTTTTGCTTTTTAATTAATTTTTTTCTTTGTTAATGCTAATTTTTTTTTTCTATTTAGTTATCAAACTTTCATGACACATATCCCGATTTCACGGGTTAACCTGGTTTCACAGGTGAACCCAGTTAATTATGGGTTGACTGTCAATTTTTTTTGTTTTTTTATTTTCATAAATTGTTTTTGTTTAATTTAGTTTGTTAATGTTAAATTTTTTTTATTTAGTTATCAGACTTTCATGACACAGATCTTGGATTTAACGGGTTAACATGGTTTGACGAGTTAACCCGGATTTTTTTCCTTTTTAATTAATTTTTTTTTGTTTGGTTCAGTTTGTTAATTTTCACTTTTTTTCATTTAGTTACCAGACATTCATGACACGAATCCCGGGTTTAATGGGTTAACCTAATTTGACGAGTTAACCTGTAATTGTTTTTTGCTTTTTTTTCTTTTTAATTTTTTTCGTTTAGTTTAGTTTGTTAATGTTAAATTTCTTTCTATTTAGTTTTTTTCTTCTTAGAGGTTTTTTTTCTTTTATTTTTTCTTTTTAATTAATTTAGTTTATTAATATTAAATTTTTTTCTAAGTAGTTCTCGACTGATGCCTTTAGTTTTTCTTTTTGTTTTTTTTTGTTGTTTTTATGCCTTTGATTGTGGACTGCACAGTGCAGTCCACAGTGAAAAAGCTGATGCCTTTTGTTTTTTAATTAATTTTTTTGTTTAATTTAAATTGTTAATGTTAAATTTTTTTCTATTTAGTTATCAAACTTTCATGACACGAATTCCGGATTTGACATGCTAACCTGGTTTGACAAGTTAGCCCAGTTAATTCTGGGTTAACTCATTAATGTGTTTCTTTCTTTTTAATTATCAAACTTTCATGATGCGAATTCAAGGTATGACGGGTTAACCTGATTTGAAAGGTTAACCAAGTTAATTCATATATTTTTTCTTTTTCTTCATTAGTTTTTTTCTTCCTGTTGGTTTTTTTCTTTGTTTTTTTCTTTTTAACTAATCTATTTAATTATCACACTTTTATGACATGACCTTACAGCCAGACCCACGTCCAATGCTATTGGATCTGGTATTGCAGTCCAGACACTTTTATGCTAAGGGTTAACCCAAGTTTAATGTTATTATTAATATTATAAATATTATTTTTGGGTCAAGCGTTTCAACCAAACCTAAAACTCTTGGGTATAACTTTGCAAAAAACCTAACACTTTTACATCTTGATTTTTTTAAAATGCAAAAAATAATTGACCCGCGGCATCGCGCGGGGCATTTAACTAGTATTGAGCTAAAGGAACTCACTGCACATTCGTTAACCAGCCCGCCCACGGCATCATCATACGGGCAATCAACTAGATAAAAATATAGACAGACACCTTCTTGTTATTGCCTCAATAAAATATGACAAAGGGTTTCATGGCATAGTCAAAGTATATTAAGTCCGATATTTCTATTTCAGATTTTTTTTATAAAAAGGAAAAAAACCATCAAATGATAACATGTTCCCAGATGGGATTTTTTTCTAATTATTTATTAAAAGTCTTCTGTAGAACTCAGATACTTGTTTTCTTGTTCGAGATGGGCTGAGAATTAAATGTGCTGATGCATGATTTTCCAGTTTAAGGGTGATTTTAGATCAAATTATTTTTTTTTTCTATTTTGTAGGTTAAAAACTAGGTTCAGGAATTAGTATTTAAAGCAACGTCTTAATTACTTGTGATTCATGTACGGTATAGAATTGATGGTCGATTATTTGGTTAAACCCTGCAATCCATTGTTTAAACTAATTCCATGGTTTGATAATCATAATATTTTCATATTCAATATGGACAAAGCTTGTTCTGGAATTATAACAGCGGCTAACTCATTCTTATCCTGAAGAAATTTCAACAACAACAGAGTTTGAGAACAGCAGCACTCAAAGAACAAGATAATACCAATACTCGAATGCCATGCCATGTTCCGTGTGTTCTTAGCTACCGAGATGTTACAAGAATCCAACAGAAAATGCACCCACCAAGAACATGACCAAGGCAAATTAACTCACCAGTATACTTGGAGAAAAAGATAAAAGACTTGTTAATGAAGGTCCGAGTTTCTTGAATCCTGATCTACGCCTAGGTGCCCAAGGAGAATCAAACTGGAGACATTCCTAATATTTGGTTGCTATTCTTGTACATGGACAGCAATAACCTCTACTGTATCATTACAGGCGAATGTCCCCTCTACAATGTTTTGACAGGTTGAGAAACATTGGCTTGTGAAGCCAGAACCGCCATGGCTACATCTGAGTTATGTTGTTGCTGCTGTGTTGTTTCCAAGGCAGAAGCAGCAACCCTTTGGGCACTGGCTGTGGAGGGATCTACACTAGTTTCCTTCTGGTCATTAGCTGCTGAGTCATTTGCAGCATGAAGTTGTAGCAACCTATAATCAGTTTCAGGCCTACGACAAATCTTCCTCAGTGGCACAATTTCCTGAGGAACACATGATTGAGGACTCTATAAACATCATAGATTCCAAGGTGCATTGTACATCAGAAACAGGAAAAATGAATTTCAAGATTGAAAAGAAAGAAGTGTAAATATACCTCTGATTGGTCATGATCATAACGCACCAAAAACCTACAACGGCAACCTCTTACATCATGCCTTCGTCTTTGGGCATCAAGAACATGAGCATCAAAATACAGAGCCTGATCTTTGCCTTCCTGAAAATTTAAGACCATTTAAGAAAGATGTTCCTGATAGTTTCACCAAAAATTGGCTTAATTGATCATTTGTTTTCATTCAGAAGTAGATATTCCCACTTGAAAACAGAGTATGAGATCTCCAGGAAGAACTGCAACACATTCAGATGCTTCACAAGGGAGAGACCGCTGCCTGACCTGCCTGCAAACATTAAGCCACTCATCTTCATCCGGTCCAAAACCAGCAAACCGAACCAATACTTCCTGAAATGGCCAGAAACAGAAGAGTGTGAGATTAGTGAAAGAAGATTGGCAAAGTAACCAAAAGAAAGGGCACAATTGTTCCCATGTAGCAAACAGCTAAGAAAACTCAAATTTGATAAAATATTTAACAAAGTTGACGGCAGTTATTGAATTCTCTTAGGGTATAGGATCATAAGAAAGATTCAAAGCAATCCTAGCATAGATATTCATGGGCCATCAAGCCAAATATTAGCTTTGGCAAAAAATTAAATGTGATTATTCCTTCTCAGCCCTAGTGACAAGGTTGAAACTTAGTGTCTACACCATGAAATCAAATCTTTTAACACAATTAACAATTTAGTAATGGAATACAGATTGATTCACGTATACTTCTCTCGAGACCATCTTACAGAATTTTATTGAGAGAATGAAAATGGAAAATAAGTTATCCAGTTGATGATTAAAAGATGCAATGGATGTATGGATGGAAAAAAAAAAAAGCAACGACAATAACACAAGTCTCAGCAGACAACAAAAATATATCCAGAGTTGGTTCATGTTAATCATTGCATTACTATATGCAGGAAAAATGAGTTCATATGTTACCGGATCCCCCTTGTCCAAATATCTATGGGATAGGAAGGTTCCTACATCATACCTGGCAAAGCAAAATTGAAGTGAATCAAGCAATCCCTCAACCAAGGAAGGAAAATATTAAGTATCAAATAGAACATGAAGAAGCATTAAAATCTCAACCACTTGAATTGTCAATTGCAAAAGCATTAAATTCTCACCATGCACCATCTCTAGCAGATTTGGCTTCAAATTCCATGTAAGAATTTTCTGAAGTTGCCCTTCCAGCACCAGCAGCTGTTAAAAAATGATGGCCAAATAAATTTACAAAATGATTACTAAATGTAGGCATTTAACAAAAATGAGTTCCACATCATCTAGAGGCATCAACAACAGGTTCATATTTTCTTCAGCTAATATAGAGATGCAGTTTAATGATGCTTCTCAATGACTAATCAGGATAGCAGGTACACATCAGGAAATGCAAGGAAACTAAAATTGATTATTTGAAAATGTTTATGACACAATACTTAAATCTTTAACATCTTTTTTTCTCTAGAACAGGCCAGGAAAAGAGCAATAGAACTTTTAACAGTTAAGATGCAATTATGTACACTCGAGAAAAAGAAATTGGAGTTTATCCTATTCAATTTTCCAATATAAACTATGCAATTATTCCTCACTAAACTGTACTGCATAAACCATGTTCCTGCTCTTTTGGGTGCATTATGGCAACACCTCATAAGGTACTGAAAAATGACAGAAACTAACCAAAAGTGTGACAAATGATACAACCTCCTCTCCAAACATATCCTTAACCACTTGAACATCCCCCCCCCCCCCCAATGACTAAGAGCCACCTTGAACTATAAGTATATAATGATTTCACAATGAATCTTAGGATTCTATATAAAGACGCCCCTTATTTAAAAAAAATTGAAAAAATTGAATAAAATATCTGATTTTTCTTTTTAATCTAGATTTGGAACGTTTTTAATTAGTCCTTTCTTCTTTCATTTTCATACCTGTAGACAAATCTAGAAACTAAGAGAGGAGTTAGGAACTGAAGAAGATAGAAGATGAGAGAAGAAATTGAGAGACATGAAAGAAAAAAGACACAGAGCAAGAGAGAAATA
>Ga0325410_1003619_pt1 | contig 17469 bp, 16 predicted proteins | sample PopdelMetagenome_16_FD_206182 | JGI IMG/M metagenome (GOLD analysis project Ga0325410, IMG submission 206182) | Populus deltoides microbial communities from Bellville, Georgia, United States - Xylem-PdIQD-R3 | ecosystem: Host-associated > Plants > Phyllosphere > Stem > Wood/Secondary xylem...
TTCTATGAATTTATGGATAGTGACGAGGATAATTATGTTGAAATCCATGATGGAAAATAATGCTGGTGGCATGTGTTTTTTAGGATTTGGTTAAAAATTATGGTTGCATGGTTGTATATTACACTAGTTGATATCCGATGCTCTTATCTTTCTTAAAAATCATGCATTGAAACTTTCCTTACCATGTTTAAAGCTCCTACATAATCCTGGGATAGTGGTAGACAGAAGGGTAAGCAGAACATTATGCAACAGTGTTACTTGCTGTTCCTGCTATGTTTGTATTGTCTATGCCCACATCAAATTGTTTTATGTCCACTGTTTCAAATGTTACTTATAAAGCTATCAACTCCAACTAAGCAGTGGATTCCTTTTATTAATTGTGGGTCCAGGTCAGAAGGATGTGATTTCTGGGATATGCCAGATACTTGAGAAAAAGGAGGGTATGTTTCGGCAGAAAATGATGGGAAAGAGGGTTAATTATGCATGCCGGTCTGTTATTTCCCCAGATCCTTATTTAGATGTTAACGAAATTGGAATTCCTCCGTGCTTTGCAGTGAAGTTAACATATCCTGAGGTTAGGTCTTTTTATGTATAAATTTGACCTATTTGTTTTGTTTTGTCATTTTAATTTAAGGTTAGCCATGCCAAGACATGGGTGACCGTGTCTCTGTAATTGTGAACTAGTTGTTTATTTTATATTTTATTTGTACCATATGGTTTTGATTCCATCTAGAACTGTCCACGATTTAAAGTCATATACTTAGACACATGCTGATTAATGTGTCCCTGATGATATCTATTCCATCAGTTTGTGTGAATATGCATTCCCTGTCTAAAGCATCGTTTGTTTTTGTGTTTGAAATTGCATTTGAGTGCATTTCAAAATGGGTGCGTTTGGCTTGAAAAAGAATCAAATTAATGCTTTTTTAGTGTTTTCTGATATTTTGATGTGCTGATGTCAAAAATAAAAACAAAACTGAAAAAAATCATTTTAATGCATGTTCAAGCTAAAAACACTTTTGAAAAGTGCCTTGCACTGCAATAACAAACAAAAAATTTACTCCATTATGTAACAGATAGGATTTGTTTGATTTCTGTTCTATTTAAGCTTCCTAGAGGCACACAAACTCTTTTGATGGAGATTTTAATTGTTCTTTTAATCACTTATCATCTTTGGTTACTTTGTTCCTTTCTTTTCCCTGCATTTATTGATGTTATGTACTTGCAGAGAGTGACACCCTGGAATGTTGCCAAATTGAGAAATGCTGTAATCAATGGTGCTGAAAGTCACCCTGGAGCTACACACTATGTGGATAAGCTGTCTACTACTAAGCTTCCACCGAATCGAAAAATGCGTGTTTCTGTAGCAAGGAAATTATCCGGGAGGAGTGTTGATTATGAATATGAAGGGAAAATTGTATATCGCCATTTGCAAGATGGAGATATTGTGCTTGTCAATCGACAGGTGAATAACCATCCAACTTGATTTCTCTCATTCAGTATGCATATATATGATGAAACATGGAAGATTTGTCTTTGTGATTCTTAATATTTAGAATTACACGATTTGTTTGAGTTGAAGCATTATCTGTTGTTTTGTTAATTAATACTTGGCTTATATTCAGTGTTATGTTTTCACTTGCTGACTGTTTCAAAAATCTGTGCTTCTGGGTGAATAAAGATTCTAAATTTTGAAGAAGAAAGTTGTTTGTGAGAATGGATAACTCTGGAGATATTCTCACATGGAAGTGATGCCTGGATGACTCCTTGTTCAATCATCCTTTTACCATTTTTCTCCAGCTTGTTTAAATTTCTTTGCATCTCACTGAATGTCATAATTCTTTAAGTTCCCATAATTATGAGTTAAAAAAAGTGTTCTTTAGCCTGTTAGATCTAATTTGACATGAAGATTCTGTTTCTGGTGATAGCTCTTATTTATGCTCGTACATGCTGGTATTGGTAACTATACTTCATATATTTTGATCATCTTCTACTAGCATGGCTTGCAATATTGTTTGCAGCATTGGATTCAATTGCATGCCTAGGACCCTGTTTCATTATGTCAATGGTAGGCATACAAGTTGCAGTCTTGATCTTTAACAGGGTGTGGCACACAACAAGCATATTTGAGCTTTATCTTTTAAGATTTGGCTTTTAGAAGAGATAATGAAGGAAGATAATGGCAGCCAAGTTTCCATCAGTAAAGGGCGGGATGCCTAGGTGGAAGACTTATGAAGTGTCCTTTTATAGCTGAATTGAATAGCTGAAGGGAAATGTTTGGGCAGAGCATTCTTTCAAGAAGTGTCTTTTTATAGCTTTGAATGCTTTTTTTCCCTAAAAACATTCTTAACCCTGCTTGATTATGCAAATTGGTTTCTATCACAAGAAGAGTATTAATTTATCCAGGCTGTGAAGTTGTGCTTACTGCTTTCTGTTGCTTTCAAGAAAACACTAAAACTTGTTCTGCATAATGTTTCACATCTGTTTCTTTGTTATTGCTTTTATCTGATTTGAATTTTTCATTGCAGCCTACACTTCACAAACCAAGTATAATGGCACATGTAGTTCGTGTATTGAAGGGGGAGAAGACACTACGCATGCACTATGCAAATTGCAGGTTGATATTATACATATAATATATGCATGCTCATACCCAATGTGCAGTGCATGAACATATGCATAAATGTACTTGCATGTGTGCCTGTACCATTTTTTAGATAAATTAGGAGATTTTCCTTGCAATCCTAAATTCAATCATTGTTCTGAATACAGTACATACAATGCTGATTTTGATGGTGATGAAATGAATGTTCATTTCCCACAAGATGAAGTTTCTCGAGCTGAAGGTTACAACATTGTTAATGCAAATAATCAATATGTCAGGCCTTCCAATGGCGAACCAATTAGATCCTTGATTCAGGTTTCATATGATGATTACCCTTAACCATGGCCTTTATTCCCCTTGTCTTGCTCGATACACTTGGTGTACATGTCACTGAACTATCATATTTCTTTCTCGAATGTACCAGGATCATATTATTAGTGCTGTGCTTTTAACAAAGAAGGACACTTTTTTGACTGAGGATGAAGTTTATCAACTGCTTTATAGTTCTGGTGTGTCAAATGCTCGTCCAACATCTTTCAGTGGCAAAGCTGGCCGGAAAGTTATATTCTTAAGTTATGAAGATGAGATTGAAACTCTTGATCCTGCAATAAGGAAACCCATTTATCTGTGGTCAGGAAAACAGGTTAGCATTTTATGACAATACCAGCTGGATTTATTAATAGTTTTTTGTACTCTTTAAATAGTTTTAAATGTGAAAGAAATACGTGACATTTTTATTTGGGATTCTGAAGCATGAATATGATGATCAAAGACTTCTTTGACTTTTCAGCATGGGTCATGCTTCTGTCAATTTTTTTGGTTGCTTAGCAGTTTGATGTGGTCATTTAGTCGTGCACAATTTTAGTGCAATGCAATATCACTGCCTATGATGCAGTAACCAACAACAAAAACCAGAATATAGCAGTGCAAGGATGGAAGTGCTCCGCATATAATTAATGGGAACTATATTTTTAACTTAATTAAATCTACCTTGCCCTTTTCAGTTGATTACTGCTGTGTTGAATCACATTACAAGGGGCCATCCACCATTCACTGTTGAGAAAGGTGGGAAGCTCTCGTATGATTTTTTTAAGAGTAAAATTAAGAATGGCAAATCTAGCAATGGAGAAAAAGTTCGTGTAAGCAAACCAATGAAGGAAAAAGAGTCTGGCAAAGTCAATCCAAAAGAAAATCAGCTTGAAGATGATAAGATGATTATCTTTAGGAATGTATTGGTCCAAGGGGTGATTGACAAGGCCCAGTTTGGTGAGTATGGTTTGGTGCACACAGTTCAAGAATTGTTTGGTGCAAAAGCAGCTGGCACCCTGCTCTCTGTTTTCAGTCGTTTATTCACTGCTTATTTGCAGGTCAGGGAGCTTAAATATAAAATCTTTGCTTTAAGTGCTAATTTTGTGTCAAGTTTGTTATCATGCATTATCATATTTTTAGTGGTTTATTTAATGGTTCAGATGCATGGATTCACATGTGGAGTTGATGATCTTTTGATAACGAAAATTAAAGACGATGAAAGGAAGAAGCAACTTGAAAACTGTGAAAAGTGTGGGGAGCAAATTCATCGTAAATTTATCGGAATCAAGGATGAGAACATTAAGATAGGTATGCCTTTTCTTAAATGACTGCTCTTTAGCTCAGAAAAATTTCCATCAAGGTCATAGGTTAATGTCATCCTTCGTGATTTAGGTGAATAGCTTTTCATGAACTGAGTGATACTGTTTATTTTTGGATTTGCCAAGGATGGTTCAACTGGATATGGCAATATTTTTCTACTTTCCTCTGCAAAATTAGATGAATTGCTGGAAAGGATATATGAAAGCGAGAACATGCATTTTTGAATTTGCAAAGAATGATTCCAATGGTTTGCCTGTATTTTTCAACTTTCCTCCTCAAATTTAAATGAATTGTTGGAAAAGACTTGTGAGAGAGTGAGAGATTGCTTGATTGGTTCTGGACCTGGTTGATTAATAACAATACAGGTGCACGAGTTCATTTGTTTTCTAACTTGAAGATTTGCCTGCTTAGGTTATGGAGTTTGTTTATGTTGAGCTCAATTGTCTTACTACTCCTTCTAGACTTGCACTGACAGGAGTTTGACGTTTCATTGACATCATATTTGGTGTCATCGCCAGACTCTTTGGCTTCAAAGAATATTGTAGCCAGGCTATTTTTTGTAATCCAGATAACTGGTTTAATAAAATTTAATGGATTTAGTAGCACCTTAATTTCTCCATGCCCTTGCTTTTTAACATTTCTGCAATAATGTATTGTTATGGCCCTTTTCCAAGGATTGTGTTTTTTATGTTTTTGTTTGTTTGGTTTGCAGATCCATTGGAATTACAATCAAATATCGAGAAAACTATACGCAGTGATGGTGAGTCTGCCTTGACATATCTGGATAGGCAGATGACAAATGAACTAAATTCCAAAACAAGCTCAGGAGTCATCAATGAGCTGTTGTCTGAAGGGTTGCTAAAACCCTCTGGAAAGAATTGCATATCGCTTATGACTACATCTGGGGCTAAAGGTAGCAAGGTAAGTTTTTTTTGCATTACGGCGATGCTTGAATAATCCTTCTCATATGCAATAGCTGTAGTAATTGATGACTTTTACTCTTTTAGATCTGTGGTTATCTCTCATGGTTTTGATACAAGGTTATAATAAGTTGAATTCCTTATAGAACATAGGGTAGGCTCGAATACAATAATTTGAACTTGTTTAAGAAGTGTGTTGATAGATTAAAATTCAGCAATTAAATATTCACTACAACTTTGACTTGAATCTTGAGTTTTGTAAATTATAATGCAACCCCTGATATTGAAATTTTATTTTGAAAGCTATGATTATTCGACCAAATAGCTAACCTAATTGTCCACAGCCTTGTGACCTGATTTTTGTTTTATCCACTATTATAGAATGGCCAAAGCATCTGGTTTTGGGCTTTTACCCTAAAGCACATGCACAAGCACAATCTAACGATCTAATGCCCTCTGGAGTTCTCAAATTATATATTTTGCCCAAAATTGCCAGTTGCAATCTATTGACTTATTGACATCCAACTTAAAACAGTAATCTTTGATGTAGTCCCGGAGTTCTTGGAGTTACTTCCATAATAATTCCTGCTACTAAAAATGATAGTATAAAGGTTCATGGGGAAGCAAACATAGCAAGGGAGGAAATAAAAGGAAATGGAAAAGGAGTGCTGGAGTAGGGAAAGTGATGGAAGAAAAGAAGCTTGCAAATACTGGCTGAATGATAACTGCTTAGAGAAAGCTGTGCTGAGTGACCATTGATACAGAATATAGCTTTAATTCTGATGTTAACAACAGGGTTAGAGATCTCCTCTTCCCAATTGGTGAGGACGTTACTTAGGCCTTTATGGGGTCTTACAACCTCATTGGGTTAGAGAATAGTTGAATTGAGAATTAAGGAATCTTGAACCATGTGCTATTTGAAGAGAAGAAAATCAAGATTATGATTTTTATAAAATCAAAGTTCTTTCTTCCTTTTGAGATTGAATCAGATTCTGAAAAGTATGTTGCTCTGCAGTAAATTTTGGTTTCATTTTCTGTTGCATTAATCAACTTATTGTGCATGTTTATTCAACAGATACTACCTTTTGAAATAGCCTGTCTTTGTGAACTATAAGAATTACCTTTTTTTTTTTTTTTTGAAATTACATCAGTCCAGATGATTATGGTGCCCAATTCAGTTATGCTATATTGGGTTGGATCTCAGTTTCTATGTAACACGTTATGACTTCAATTCCGTATTGTTTTACATTATTTATTGATGTTGAAGTCCTATTTGCTAATTGCAATATTCCTTGGGCAGGTCAATTTCCAACAGATATCTTCTTTTCTAGGCCAACAGGAGTTGGAAGGTAAAAGAGTTCCTCGAATGGTTTCTGGAAAGACCTTGCCCTGCTTTCATCCATGGGATTGGGCAGCCCGTGCTGGAGGCTATATTATTGATCGTTTTCTTACCGGTCTGCGTCCTCAAGAATATTATTTCCATTGTATGGCTGGTCGTGAAGGGTAAATGGAAATTCAATCTCAACCACTTTTGACTCCTTTTTTGAATCTCTGTTAAGTAATATTAGATAGGTGGCCTGCGTTATGCTACGGGTTGGGTGAATTTTTTTCTAATATAAAAAAAAATATCCAAACAATTATAACCCGAGTTAACTTGTAATAACCTAAAAAAATGAGATTGAGATAAAAAAAGTATATATTTTTTTATAAAAAAATATCAAAGTTAAATCAATAAAAAAAGGCTAAACAAACTTGAGTCAACCCATATTAATTTGACTACCCACACTCACGTTACCCTACAGAAAGTAAAGTGGAAAAATCACAAAGCTCAAAGGTGCAATAATGTAATGCCAAATGATGAAAGTTGAAAAAAAAAATCATTGAGAAAAATCCAAGTTAACTCAGGTTAACTCGACTAATCTGCTGCCCTAGATATGAGATCAAAATAGCCCAATAAAAGAAGTAGAAAAAATCACGAAACTTAAGGGCACATAACCCAATGTTTAATGATGAAATTGAAAAACAAATTAATTTCTTAAAAAAAACTTGAAAAAAAAATTGCACTTAAATTGTGCTACTATTCAAAATCAGTAACCTAAGTTATAAGATGAAGATTACCTTAGAAAACAAACAAAAAAATAATGAAACAAAATTCTCAAGCATAAAACAAAAACATCATTACATCCATGGTGCTATGAGTCTAGCTTCTACCTAGTACTCTTAGTTTTTTTTTATAATGTTGCGGCCTGCGATAGGATTCTTCTCATGGTTCATGACTTTTCAAAATGTTTTGCTTTGACATCAGAATTAATACCTGTTCTTGGGCTACCTGTTGTATAATACTTCAGTGATGTTGCTTCTGTTTTTTATCAATGTTAAAAATACAAGATGCGGTCTCTAGATATTGGTCGAATTGATATTTCATGGTTAATCATTTGATTGACTGTCTATTGATTATAGGACTTCTTGTTTTTTTATAGGTTGGTTGATACAGCTGTCAAAACATCTCGCAGTGGATACCTCCAAAGATGCCTGATTAAAAATCTTGAGTGCCTCAGAATCGGCTATGATCATACAGTTCGTGATGCTGATGGCTCAATTGTTCAATTTTACTATGGAGAAGATGGTGTGGATGTTCATCAAACGGGCTTTATTGCTAAATTTGAAGCCTTGGCAGCGGTGAGGTTTTTACAGTATGCAGAATCTGAATATTCTGCTGTTTTCTTGTCTCTGAACTGTAAAATGATTTCCATATTCCAAATTTGATTTTTCTTATTAATTTTCTATGTTCAGAATCGAGAAATAATATACGAAAAAAGTGATGAGCTTGGCACATTTAATGCTTATATTTCGGAATTGCCTAAAGCTCTTAAAGAGAAAGCAGAAACATTCCTATGTAAAATCACAAAGGAGCAGAGTTCTTTACATGATCCCACAAAGGATCGGAATCCTAATTTAGTGGAACGTGATTTCTATAAGTTACTGAAGCAAAAGTTTTTCATGAGTCTTGCACAACCAGGAGAACCAGTTGGTGTCCTTGCTGCTCAGTCTGTAGGAGAACCATCAACACAGATGACGTAAGGTTCCTTCTTTTTTTTATGTCTATTCTTCTATTAATAAATGCTTCTGTTTTTTCTTTATCCAAGAAAAGATGCTTTGTATGCTTTTTCATATTATGAGTGCGTGAGCATGGTTACAGTTGTTAAATGGGTTGCTTCTGTTCCTGATATAGGGCCATGTTGGTTTTCAGATATCCATAGTTGTAGAGACGACGTTGTAATTAAGTGTGAGATTTTTCTCCTTGTAGAGTTGCAGCTAATAGCATTAATATATTTCGATGTTGAAGATCTTTTACTTGAATCAATCAAAGAGCAAACCTACTAAAAATTCATCTTTATTTTTTATAATAATTTAAGCTTTGTTCGAGGTTTAGTGGCTGATCATCCACCACAAGGGTTGCATATAAAATCTCTATTGTCTACTCAGCTCTCAATATCTATTTTTATCCCACCCAGGTTTTCTGCTAAAGTGAATCTAAATTGTTAAGAAAAAGGAAAGCTGACAGTTCTGGTTAAGCTTTCTGACCCAGGACAGCACAGGGGCTGTTCTGGGTTTGAATATTTGTGGGCCGTGAACAGTGGTTTAGGGGATATGAAGCTGAATATTTGATGGTAATTGCTGTGAGGTTGGTTCGGTGTGTGTGAGAAGTTGATTAGGGATAACTGATGAGTGTTTCAAAAACAAATTGCTGGAAAATTCTTGGATAATATTGCATTGAAGAACTAGAAAGACTACGTCAAAATTCTAGGTTTTAAAATCCTATAATAGAAAATACCAAGTCCTATTTAGAATAGGAAAAAAATCTAATTACTCTGAATAGTAATATCCTAAACAGAAAATAAAACCTATGTGCAGACATTTTTCCATATTTTCCAGCAAATCTGGAAATTACATAAACACCCTTGCCTACGAATATCACACAGAAATAAGATAATTTTGTTTCTTTTGTTGTCTGCTTCTCTGTTAGATTTAAATTTCAAATGTATGTAGGAGTTCGTGGTTATATGGGTTTGTTTTTGGTGATAGAGATGGCTGATGGAGATAGAGACCATGGGCTGTTCATTTGAGTAGAGAAAGCAACACAAAACAAGATTTTCTAGTAAAATATCCCTTGATAACCTATTTATAATGGTCTAAAGCCCTCCTAATACTTGTTGGAAAAGAAATAACTGATTGGAAGTCTCGTGCCAATATCATGACAAGAAGAAAATGCAAATATCAAAATGATTCATACACCACATAAGAACACTGAAACTAAAAGGGAAAGCAAAGGGACTTCATAAGTCTTGCATCAACCTGATAGCTTGTTGTGGCAGATGAAACTGATAAAATAATTCAATGCCAGTGATGATCACAGCAACTGGTTCAATGGTGGATTCTCATTTTGTGCAGATTCTATTCAATTTGGTTGAAAGTTGCTTGTTGGTCGGTTATTTGACCTTTACACATCCCTAGTCTCTGTATCTCTGTCTTTTGTGCCCTTTAGAATAGGCAAATTCACCAATCATTTTGGGAAACCAGCTATACCTTAATCATTACCCATGTAAGAATTTCTCCACCAACAATTAATCCCCTATTTTCAAAACAACCACTTCGAAATATGTATTTAATATGTGTATGGTTGAGATGAAATGGTTCATTTTTCTCCTTTTGCTTTGTAAATACAATGCACCCATTGATAGGGCGGCTCCAAATCTGGCATTACTATGCAGAGTTAATATTTATTTTTGTAGGGTAGAGTTTATAATTTTCTTTTATTTGTTTAAGCAAAACATCGATTATCAATATGTGCTCTTCATTTTCCCCAGGTTATTTAATATTGCTCCTAATTTTCAGGCTGAACACTTTCCATCTAGCCGGGCGTGGTGAAATGAATGTAACACTTGGAATTCCACGTCTCCAAGAGATTTTGATGACTGCTTCAGCTGATATCAAGACTCCGATTATGACCTGCCCCTTGCAGGAAGGGAGAACTAAGTAAGTTTGTTAAATCTTTACTGACATCTGTTATTTCTGTTTATTTTACTGTCAACAAATTTGGCCAGTCTCTTATAAGAGTAACATATACTTGCCTGTTGCTTTCACTTAATGTCATCAAAGCATCTCGTACATCATTTCACAGAAATATTGGTTTTGATAATCAATTTAGGACTGCAGTGACATTATGTAAACCGAAGCTACCCATAAATCCCCAATGCTAGCAACTTTATATGGGATGTTTATTCTAACAGTGGAACTTTTGTGATATGAGATTATGATGCAGCTTCAGGACTATCATATTAATTTAGAGATCATAAGATGGTAAAGTACACAGTGTCAATAATGAAGCTATATCTGTACTCAAGCATTTGTCAGATTAAATATTTCATTCCAACCCAGATACACAAGCTGAAAACTGTCTAAACAGCAAGCTAGTCTGAACGTAGTTAAACAAAACCAATCTGTCTATTTTTAAAGTGAACTAAGGATAGGATGAAAGCAAGTTGAGAAAGTCAATGCGTGTAAGAGTGATATAGTCTTGTCTTTAAACTGAGGCATCAAGACTGATGTAGACTGTAGCTGATTGGAAGGGAAAGCTAAGCAACTAGCTGAGAGCCCGAGACAACTTTTTTGTGCTTCAATTTACTGATACAGTAAGGAATTAGGGAAAGAACCTGAAACTATACAGAAAGTAAAGGGGAAAGGGGAGGGAGAAAGCTGCAATAGAGGTAGAGGAAATGAAATGGGAAAGGAGGGGAAGAAAAGGGGAAATAAGGACAGCATCCACCAGGTCCTAAAACTCCAGAAATAGATCAAGAAGATGCTTCATCATTTGCCCCAGATAAGACCTAGATACTGTTGTCTATTCCCCTTGCAAGCGTTACCATGCTACCAACTAAAATAATATGTATTCAAGTCTTAAGTGCTTGGCATGTGCCATTTGTTTTAGTGGACGGTCCCAGATCATGTCTAAACCAAACTAACTTCAAATACACTAACACAAATGCAACGACCACTAAATTGAAATTGATCTAACTAAAAAATTTCACATCTTTTTAAATATAACTCCTCAAGATTATTACATATTAACCCAGAACTTTTGACAATGATGAGAATTATTTCAAATTGTTAGTATTGCAAGTGGTAATTTGTTTCAACTGGCTATGGAAATTGTTATGTATAGTTACCATTTAACTGCTGTTACTTGTGATCCGTGTTCTTGGTAACATTGGTGGAGACATGCATCAACCATCTTCTGCTTGAAGGTTTTCTTTTACCAATTATTGTCTTTATTTATTAAGAGTAGTTATGAGGGGTATCGGAAAAGAGCTGGCATTAGCTTTTAGTTTGCTTTGTTTAGTGGCATACTGCAGCTTGTTTAATTACATATGATGAATAAATCAGAAGATTAATTGTGTAAGGAATTAATAAAAACAAAAAAGAAGAGGCCGATGGAGATTATGGTTTCATCATCAGCACCTAAATTCTACAGAAGTTCGCATTTTGATGCATTATCCAAACATGTAAATTTTCTGTCTCTGAAGTTCTTTAAATTGCTGCACAAACTTTTATGACTGCCAATGTTTTCTGTTTAGTAATTGGTCATTGAACATGTCTCTAGACAGCCAGGCATTATCTTCTTATAAAATCAACATTTAGATTGCCAAGAGCTGTATTCTATTGTATTTTCAAATTCATTTTTTTCTTAGAACTTATCTGTACAGGTTTTTCTGTCATTTCCTTTTTTTTAAGTATAGACATCTAGGCCACACCCCTGTACAGATGAGAGAATTTGTTGATTGAGTACTTGATATATTGTATTCTGCAGAGAGGATGCTGAGCGCCTTTCTGATAAGTTGAAGAAGGTCACCGTAGCCGATATAGTAGAGAGCATGGAAGTATCTGTCATGCCATTTGCAGTTCAGAATGACGACATTTGCAGAATTTATAAGCTTAAAATGAAGCTTTATACACCAGCGCACTACCCACAACATGCTGATATATCAGTAGAAAATTGGGAAGAAACCCTTGAGGTGTTGTTTGTGAGAGAGTTGGAGGATGCTATACAAAATCATCTGGTTTTGCTTTCTAAAATTAGCGGCATTAAGAATTTTTTGAAGGAATCACATTCAGGGACGCCAATTGAAGCAGAAGAAGATGTTTCTGGCAACATCTCACGCGAGGGTGAAAACGATGATGATAGTGATGATGAAGAAGGGGAAGAGGCTGATGATCTAGGTTTAGATGTGCAGAAAAGAAAACAGCAAGTTACAGATGAGATGGATTATGATGATGGCTCTGAGGGGGTACTGAATGAAGATGAAGGGGATTTATCAGGAAGCCAGGCTCCATCTGGATCTGAAAGTGATACTGAACCGGCTGATAAAGAAAGTGAGATCAGTAATACTGATACGGTTGACTATGACAGTGAATATTTTGAAAAGCCAACACATCTTGGAAATTACTCTAAGCCAAAGTCAAGGAAGAAAACCTCAGAAAGTTCATCACAAGTCGAAATGCATTCTAAGCTAAAGTCAACAGAAAAGAAGAAACAAAAGGCCAAGGGAAAGAAAGTTAGATCGAAATTAGTTAAAAAGGACTTTGATAGATCAATCTTTGTGGAAGCCAAGGGATTGCACTTTGAAATCCATCTTAAATTCACCAATGAACCTCATATTTTACTGGCCGAGGTATGTTATCGTATAGAGTTTAGAGCTTCCATTGTAGAATCTATTTATATGACTATTTGTTTGTGGTCACTCAATCTACTAGCCAAGTATGTTCTCTGTGATAGGTTGCAATTTTCTGTTTTTTTATGTTCTTGTCTTTGTTGCCTATTTATGGAAATTGACCTTGAAAACATTAGTTTTTGGTATCTCTTTCTGTTTACTCTCTGGTTGGTGCTGAAATTTACTTTTATGTTTTCTTCTTCAAAGTGGGATTTCCTCCCCTCAGCCAAGAAACTTTAAAAATATGCAGGCACTTGTATACATGCTTATGCAATTTTTTTGTTCTTAGCATTTGTTGAGATAAATAGGAAGCTATGTTCAATATTCCTTGCAACTTGGGTCACAAATTACACGTTTATGGCTTGCTTTTTTCTCAGGGCTACAATTTATCATTTGTTTTGATCTCTGTACTTTTGCGGGAATAACATCATACGTAAAGCAGATAGAACACTTGGAAATATAAGTTGGATGATCTTCTAGCATGCTTTGAATACAAGTTAGATTGACCTTCAAAATTTCTTAACATAAATGCCTAAATAAGAAAGGTAATTTTAGCATCATTTCTATCATCTTATTTCAACAACTAGCTGGATTAGAACATCCCCCGGGGGGAGAATCATGCTGGTACATGCTTGTGTGCATTTATTGCTTTGTTTGTTCAACATTCAAGCATTTTTTATATTTTGTTAATCACTTTGTCCAAAGATGAAATTAAAGTTTTTCATTTAATTTTATATAGATTGCTCAGAAGACAGCCAAGAAGGTCTGTATCCAGAATCCTGGGAAGGTTCAACGGTGTCAAGTGACTGATTGCAAAGAAAATCAAGTGATTTACTATGGGAAAGACCCCAAGAGAAGAATTGATATTGAACCTGGGGAAAAACAAAAAATCCCAGCGCTTCATACAATTGGAGTGGACTTCAATACATTTTGGAAAATGCAAGATCACCTTGATGTTAGGTATATGTATTCAAATAGCATTCATGGTATGTTGAAAGCTTATGGAGTAGAGGCCGCAAGAGAGACAATCATTAGGGAGATAAAGCACGTGTTCAATTCTTATGGAATATCTGTTAATACACGACATTTGTCTCTTATTGCTGATTATATGACCCATACCGGTGAGTACCGCCCGATGAGCCGTATTGGGGGCATATCAGAGTCGGTATCACCTTTAAGTAAAATGTCTTTTGAGACAGCGTCCAAATTCATAGTTGAAGCAGCATTGCACGGGGAGGTCGATAATTTGGAAGCTCCATCTGCTAGGGTTTGTCTTGGATTGCCAGTGAAAATGGGTACTGGATCTTTTGATTTGATGCAGAAATTGGAAATTTGATCCCCTGTAATTTTTAATTTTTTTTCACCTGTTAAATCATACTGAAGGGGGGCTCTGAGGTGCTTCCTGGTTAATTATTCTGATGAACGTTTCTAGTCCATCACGCGCCTTATTTTTTCTTTTTCTTGGAAATTCCTTTTTTTTCAAGTTATCTTTTTCCTTGTAATATAGGTGTAAGCAAATCATATTTTTGTTTAGATAAGAGGGGATAAGAGATGTTTCTTTTCCGAATTAATTATTATCGTTTTGAATTTATAGTTTTCATGTAAGACTTATTTTTTTCCTTTCCAAGACAATTTTAATTCCTAACATGCAGTTTTGATGATGGATCTGTCGTGGGAAAAATGTATTTCACAAGGTATTTGAATGACAAAAATTCTTGTATGTTAGCAGTTAAAATTTTATTTACCAGGGGAATTCGAGTTCCCGTTTATAAATTCATAAATACGCCGAATAATTTGGAGCCGTGCTTTGAGGTGCAGACCGGTCTGTGTTAAAAGTTTTTGCTCAAGGCAAGGAGAGAAACATTTCATTTGGTCCACGGTTACCGTTAAGACATGTGATAAAGAGTAATTATGTATATACAAAAATATTTCTGTAACCACTTTAAGTCTTAAATGTAGCATGAAAGAGAGCTATATGGTAAGAAATATCACCCCCAGCACGTTACAGAGAAGAAAACATTCAAAGAAAACCAAAGGGTAGGGAGAATATGCTACAGCTTTGATGCATGCCAAGAAAATTATTCGACATATGCTTTACTGAGGCGTTATCCTCGTGCTCTATTCATTAAGCGATGAAACTCCGAACAAGCATAAGATATTCAAATTAAAAAAATTCACAAGTTATATTTTTTTTTTATGATCTATGCTTTAAACTAAAGGGAAGCAAAACCCATTACCCAATCCCACAAGCAATCATTTCTATTATTTGCTTTGAATCTTCGAGAATTATTCCTCCCATGTTTTGTTTTTTTTGTCTCAAATTCCTTGCTTGCTCTCTCAAGTTTCTGTCTTCTGTGGCAACTCACTCAAAGAGTTCGAGGTCCTGCTTTTACATGTGTACTTTGCCCATTGAGATTCTCAGACACGCAACGCAACAGATCCCATTACCACAAGTCATTAGATTCTTGTGGACCCATGTAGAATCCCCATCAACAAATAACGGTTAACCATATTCACGAAAAATATAACATTTTTTTTTCTTAAGAAAATATAGTAATTAATTAGCCTTCCCTTCATTAAAAAAAGCAACATTAAAAAAAAAAAAAAACATATTTTTCTTAAGAAAGAGAAACCATGGAATCTCTGTTTCTAAATCTTGAACTCTCACCAATCTCAACAAAATCTCCAAAACCCACATCCTTTTTACTCTCTTCACCTCGATTCTCGAGCTTAAAATCACGCGTTATAACGAAAAAATGGAGTGTGTCCGTGCCTTGTGTTTGTTCATCGTCTCCATCGGTGAAAAAAACAGAGTCCAAATTACATTCCAACGGTCAAGATTTTATCAAATCTGTCGGAAAAGGTGTGATTGGCTTTGCCGCCGCCGCTACAACTTTGGCTTCGGTTTGTTATGATGCTCCAGCTTTTGCAGAGTCTCTAACGGTCGCTTTTCCTGTTTCCCGCGCTCCCGAGGTGCCTTTTCTTCTTTATATTAATTTGTTGTACAGAAGTGCTACTGTTAGTGTTGACTTTGATATCTGATCATGGGCTAAGCATATGTGACCCATCAAATACACGTATGGTTTTGATGCCCCAGTTAGTACTGGAGGTGTTAGCAAGGTTAATTGCTGAGTGAGGATGGTTTCTTTGTTAGGTGAATACAGTGCAAAGAACACTTGTGGAGGCATGGGGTTTGATTAGAGAAACATTTGTAGACCCAACATTTAATCATCAAGGTATTTTTGGATATTTTTACTCTGATCTTGTTAATCTAACTAGTGGAATATCATTTTGCTTTTGCTTGATAGAGTAGAAACTAAGGCAGAGAAGGATATGAAAGTTTCTAATGAGTTTTATTGGTTATTATTGATATAGATTGGGACCTAAAGTTGCAACAAACAATGGTGGAGATGTTTCCTCTAAATTCAGCGGATGTGGCATATACAAAAATTAGTGGGATGCTTTCTACTCTCGGGGATCCTTTTACCCGGATTATCAGTCCAAAGGTCTTATAAAGTTGCAATTTTTTGTCTTTGCTGTATTAGTTGTCATTTGTCACTGTTGTGCATTAGGTTTGAGAATCATCGCCTATTTTGTTTAATTGAAGTTCAGCTTAAAATTGCTTGGTTTTGGATTTACAGGAGTACCAAAGTTTTAGAATTGGTAGTGATGGAAATTTGCAAGGAGTTGGGATCTTCATAAACATTGAACCAAGGACAGGCCATTTGGTTAGTGATGTGTGAGAGACTTTTCTTCATTTTAATGGCTTGTGACTTGTGAAATATTGATTGCTAGTTACTTAATTTTAGGATATTTAAGGTGCTGGGCCTTTATGCTGTGGCAGTCTTTCCCTTGACTAAACTAATGTTTTCCTTGTTGACATTGCAGGTTGTTTTGTCTTGTGTAAAGGGTAGCCCAGCTGCTCGTGCTGGTATACATGAAGGAGATGAATTGATTGAGATTAACGGTATTTTCCTGGTTAATATATCATATTTTTCTCTTTATGGCTCTAATATTTTTTTTTCTTGTAATTCAATTGGATGAGACTACATTGCACAATTAGATATTTCACTGCAATTATGACGGAGCCTTACGCTCCAAGTTCACTCGAGGGAGAGTCATCAAAGAATTTTTTTTTTGTCGATTATGAATTTCTGTTATCCTTTTTTCACTTTCTAGTTTTCCTATTCAAATTAAACCATCTTAACCATTGAATTTCTTTCACACAATTTTAGGGGAGAGGCTTGATGGTGTTACTAGTGAAGCTGCAGCACAGAAGCTTAGAGGGACTGCTGGAACATCTGTCAAAGTAAAAGTCCACAGTGTAATCATCTATGCTCTTTCCTTGACTGTCAGCATTGGGTTTCACTATATTTACATGATTCGATAGATGTACCGTTACTGAAAGGGCATCTGCATTTATTTAGAATCATGAGAATTTGCTTGTTATATTGATGTTCTATCCAAACTGCTGTATCTGTCCAGATGCATAGCAAGGAACTTTGATTTATGCTTACTTTTGAAAATCTGTGCTCCTTGATAGTCC
>Ga0325410_1003620_pt1 | contig 17468 bp, 3 predicted proteins | sample PopdelMetagenome_16_FD_206182 | JGI IMG/M metagenome (GOLD analysis project Ga0325410, IMG submission 206182) | Populus deltoides microbial communities from Bellville, Georgia, United States - Xylem-PdIQD-R3 | ecosystem: Host-associated > Plants > Phyllosphere > Stem > Wood/Secondary xylem...
TTCTTGGATGTTAAAATTATTAGATTACATGCTTACATTTAGGGATCTAAAACCCTACTGATACCCCCACTTGAAGTTTATTTAAAAAGCATGAATCATATGGGAGTTTCTATGTTTGAGTTTCCTTAATTTAATATAGTTGATTTAATAGATTCAAATACAATCTGGATGATTGATAAAAGTATGATTTAATTTTTAAAAAAACTTCAAGATGATATTTTTTTTAAATTTTGAGATTGTGACATATTAAATCGATCTGAGCTCTGCAGCTTAATTTAAAAAACCCGCAATCCGGATCCTAGACACCACTAAGTTTAAAAAATAAAATTATTTTTTATTTAATGATATGATAACAAAAAATAGACTTTTACAAAAATTAAGTGAGTATCAACAAAATACTGCTATATTTATTTAAGATTGCGATAACTTTATATAAAAAAAAAATATGATGAGCAATTCAAAATTAATAAAACATGGAAGGATGAAATTGTAAGAAAATAATTATAAAGTAGAGTTTAAAAAAATTCAAAAAAATATTGAGATGCTATATAAACAGTAAAGCATCATAATCTTCTCCACTTAATTCTGTAAGTAAAAAGAATAATGATCTATGAAATTGTACCTTGTAGTTGGCTTTGTTTTGCATCTACGTAGTGGTTTTGTTTTCTTGTCAATGTCTTGCATTCTTTTGGTTTGTTGCTTTATCCCCTTTTTGGTTGCAATCGGGCATAAGGATGCTTCAGAACTTGTAAGCAAATTTCCATATTGGTATTGTACATACATCCTTTCATGTAATTCTTTAAAACGACACACCTTCGTGTGTTTGGGTATTAAATACATAAATGAATATTCAAAACTTAATTAGGTTGCTTAGGTATCATTATCAAAAAAAATTTAAAAATACCAACGAAATATTTTATTAGTATATGATGAAGATTACATTGACATTAAAAAATACTGATGGAATAAATGATAGAACATTGTCGTCGAAAAATATCTTATCGAGCTTTCTATTTTATTGATAATATCATCACTGTTTATTCTCCCAATAGAATTTTTCATTGATTATTTATCGGTACAGTGCTACCCATTTTGTAATTTTCAATTGAAATATCGATGTAATTGTCAATTGAAAGACAATTTCACTAAAGATTGTGATTGTTTTCTCACTTATGATCCTCAACAATAGTTCATAATAAACCACAACGACAATAAAAATGCATCTCTAAAAATTTACTTATATAAATTTTATAATTTATTTAAATAGTTCATAATGAAGAGATGAAAAAAACTTCATACACAAATATTTTTTAAACAAATATAAATATGAACAACACTTTAAAATTCCTAAGAAGATGGAGGTGGAGGGGATGAAAAGATCATGAACCAGAAGGTCCATGAGGGGGAGGAAAATATATATTCATAGCTACAATCATTTGAGCCCGATACATTCTATTTTCTTGTCAGGTTACTCTTTTTTCTCTCTCATATTTTGCATCTCAATAGACAGTTGTTCCTAAACTCTTTTTTAGACAATCACATCAATGTCCTGTGATGTATAACCTGGGCTAGAATATGATGTGTCTATAGTTGAAACAATGCAGCTCATCGTCAGTTCTCGGGCTGATGTCATAGGCAAACCATAAACCCCCCTTTTTTCATATGAGCTCCTCAATAACTCCATCAGAGTCGGTTCTCATCCAAGATATTTTTCCTGTACATTAAATAGTTTGTTAAAAGTCTCACAAATAAACACGATATTATAACTTCAAGAATAATCATAACATATAACTATAAGCTCTTACTATGCATTTTGCATGGTTGATAAATATAATCGCTTCTCCGATGTGCTTGCTCACCAAGCTATGTATTTTTTTAATTATTTCTATTTTGTGTACCGAATCGTGAGCGCTTTGTAAAACTTTTTGAAGCCATAAATATTTTATACAACAATTACACTTTATGATATGCCTTAGTTTATAGCCTTTCCATGTCTCTACGTCATCCAAGCCGGCCTTTCTAATTGCTTGTTTGTAGGCATCATACCAAAAATCATGCAACCCGGTATAAAAATTAATTAAATAAAAATTAGGTAAGGAAATAAAAGAATACAAGTTTACAATATAACATTAATTGATTTAAATTTACCTAGTTGCAATGTGGTTTTTCCACACCCTCCTGACCAAAGCCCCATTGCCTTCTTCCTACCAAAGTTTTTTCTCGATTGATTTCATACATTAATTAGTTTTTTGAATTTAAAAAACCTAGTAACTCAAACAAGAAATTATTTATCTAACCTTAAATTTTTTCCATTGAGCACCTACCATATACATTCATTCAGAATGGACATAAAATCAACCCACCAAAGCAATGGTTCTTCAAATGATCACTTCATTGTAGAAGTGATAGAACATGTAACTTTAATATTGGTAAATCTGAAAATCAATTTAAGCAAGAGTTTTCATGTAATTGTAAAACTTAAAATAATTTAATAAAAATAATTAACACTATGAAAAAAAAGAGTAAATTACATAGATAGGTTACCCTTCCATTCTATTATAATTTTACCTAAAATAGACTCTATCAAATAAAGGATGCCTACTTTATTATCCTCATTGGTTGAACCTTAGTCGATATTTTTTACATAATGTGTCTTTTCATAATCATCACCTAAATTCAGACACGAACACCAACACTACTACTTAATGAAGTAATAATGCTTTTGTTGGACTTGAATTTGTTTCTTCTTGAATACATGTTACCTAAAAGGAAGTAATTAACACAATAACAATAAGATAGAAGAAGACACATAGTTCTAGACATTCATTGAATCAAAATCAAGTAACTAAGAATCAAGGTAAAATTTATATTTCCATACACATAGTTTGAAAGAAATTCCAACTACTAAGATAGCTTTCCTAGAACAAAATTCATGACTAAGGTAGTTTTTCAGTTGTATTGTCACTACTTAATCATATGATCACTTCATATCATTTCAAGGCACATTATCACATTCTTAGTTGTGTTGTAACTTTTCTTTTTTAATTGGACAGATAAAAGAAGAGTGAATGGACTTTCTAAATTTATAGACTCTATAGCTAAAAGAAACCAGAATTTGACATTTGAATGATGTCATGAACTTTATAATTTTATAGATAACATGAATCAAGATTTGACGGTTACTAAATAGGACTCAAACCAAAAAACAATTTCAAATCATTACTAGAAATTTGCAACAACAAAGACTAGAATCGAAAGAACTTTACGGATTTGTAAATCCTAGAAATCAAATAAGAATTTGACGATAACTAAGAAGATATTGGATGAAATCATGGACCTATAAATTCTACCGCCAATATGAACCTATAAATTCTACCACCAATATGAACAAGGTCTTAGCTATGATTTGAGAGATATTAAATGAAGTCATGGATTATGAACCGAAATTTGACGATGACCATAGAAAGATTTTGCTAAAAGGATTCACACATACCATTACAAACAAACCAAAATCAACATATTAAATCCAGTTTCAAACAAGACTTTTCAATCTTTTAGATTTATAAATGTGATATTATTAATTATATAGAATTTTAACTATTAATATAATAACAACACATTGATTGGTATGATTACAACAAGGAGGTATCATGAATATACATTAAAAAAAAAAACTTCACAATATCATTACTATGAATCATCCAAGTCAGTAAATCATCTTTAGAAAGACTAGTATGAAAGCATGTGCAAGTCTTTAGTTGAGAAATGTAGCAATATGAATATAATTTGGCCTAACAAAATCACTTCTAAATTAGGTAAAAACCCTAACCCTAACTCAGGATTTAACAATGTCAAACTCTAAGTTTATTAAATTAAGAAGAATAATAAATCAAACCTAGGATGGGTAGATGAGACGTACTCTCGACGCTGGATTTGTGAGTGGAGGAGGTTGGTTGTCGGATTTGTGAGGAGGGAGCAATATTGGTATGTTTTGTTAAATGATGAAGATGATAGAAGAAAAAGAAGAAGAAGAAGTTGGAGAGGAGAGGAGAAGAAAGGAAATGTCAGGTCTTAATTCATTTTAAAATTGTCGATAGAATTTTCATCAATCATTTTTTCAGTAATTTGACATGTTAGCAAGGTCGATAAAATTGGCAATGAAAATTTTTAATTTTTAATTTTTCATTCAATCACCTTTTTCATTGAAAATTTCTGACGAAAATGTTCTGTCATAATTTTTACTGGTAAACAACAATGAAAAATGGTTATCGACATTTTTGTTTCTTTTTTTATCAATTTCTAGTAGTGTATCCAAAATTCATATAATTGAATAATTGATAGCATATAAATATTAATTTGGATTTAAATATGAGTAGAAATAGTACTAAAACCTAATTCATGGATATCTTTTATCATCTCTAAACTAGCAATAAAACCACCATATCCATTGTAAAAACAATTATACCAAAACTTCATGCAAACAAATGTACAGAATGTGACAACTAATGAAGTGTGGATCTAATTTTTTTTTCATATATAATTTGTTTGTTTGTATAATATTACTACATATTGTATGACCATATTTCTTTCCTATTAACATAGTTTTTTCTTTTTGCCACATTTCAGAAAACAGTGGTGACAACAAAGAGTGTAGAGTACATGCCATTCTTCCTCTCATTTTTCTTCTTTTTGAATGGAGGGATCTGGACTTTTTATGCCATACTTACACGAGATTACTTTCTTGGGGTAAATTCTCTCATCTCTTATAAATCAACATAAATAATCATGATAATTATTAATCCCACCATCTTCTGCATTAAAAACCTTTAATTTCTTGAACCCATGTCGATAGGAAGCATGCATGATCTAGGATATACAAGATTCCATCCATGCTTAATTTATAACATTCCAACACATTGTCAAGTGCAAAAAATATCAATCGGTGAATTACTTTTTTTTAGGTCAATAGCACCCAAATCTAACACATGTGTGACTCCTTAATAGTATAAATTTAAAACCTAACCTAGGTTTGATCTAAAAAAATCAAAGAATATTTTTTAGCTAATTTTTTTAAATAATGAATTGATGATCATGTTTTGATTGGATAAACCTAGGTTTTTAATTGGATCAATTAAATTATTTTTTCTATTTTTCTTTAACCTAACTCGTTCATGGTCGATCTACCGAGCTAGTTAGGTTTTTAAAACCATGATTAATAGATACAAGAAACCATGACCAAATACTCCTCGATGTGAATAAATAGCTAGTTGGCTCAATTTCTAGCTTGTGACCCAAGAAAATTACCCTGATATACACTTAAAGATGCATTTCAATATTTGAAGAACCATAGGGCAGTTGTTTAATTAACAAGCACCCCACTTCCATTTCAGGACACCAATATTTTTAAAGAAAAAAACAATTTCTTGACACCACATTAGTTACATTTCACATCAATCATTCACTACCTTGGTCATGAGTATGGAATTAATCTAAAGCCAAGAATTGACCAGCTATTGGTTTAACAAGTGGAAAACAGAGTTGGACTTATTATCTTTATTATTTAGACTAAATTTCTTAGTATATATAGGTCTATGAAATATTAAATCTTATCTAATTTTTTCACAAGTCACTAGTATGCGATATGAGGCATTACACTTTCATAATCTTCTAATTTGTTTCTAGAATTTAAACTTGAGATTAACTTGCAACTAAAATTTTCAAAGACTCTAAATGGGTTAAATGCTAATAAAAAGAATATTTTTCTAGCACATACATGCTTTGTGTTGATGCTTAATAATCCCACCATCTTTGATTCCAACATGGGAGGGGAACCTAGAGCTCGGATTTGCATTTCAAATCATTTGATATAAAATGTTTTTTATTTTTCAATTTAATATGGATATTATAATCAATATCAAAAAAGTTGATCACTCTTGTGGTTTTTTCAAGATTGTGATCAATGATTTAATTTAGAAAATTAGTCGTTTTAAATTTAAAAAGTAGTCAACCGTACGCTACTAAAACAAAAGAATTATATGATAACAACAAAGTAAACAAACTTTGAGCATAAGACTGCCCACAACTTATCCTTATGGATAGAGATTGTGTTTAAAACAAAGAATGAAGATTGTACGGTTCTTTGATAAGAGTTGCAAAATGAAACAGTACACACTTAACTGAAGGCTTGTGTTTATAGAAATTTACCATAAAAATAAAACATTAATTAAGACTTTCTTAAATAAATTAACTACATTCCAAATTTGATAGGAGCGCGCGCACACACACACACACACATAAGCTACAATTTCAAAATAGAGACTTAGATGTACGTATATGTTTTTCTTTATTATGGTTTTAGGTTAACATTGCAAGTATTTTGTGGTGTAGGTACCAAATGGAGCAGGGTTTTTGCTTGGAATAGCACAACTAGTGCTCTATGCAATTTACATGAATGTTAAGCCATCCATAAATGTTTCTAATAGATTGGAAGAGGGATGTGAACAAGAAAGTCTCATCTCGTCCTTAAATTATTCCAATTAAATTAAAGAATGAAAGTTTTGGGATCTCATGTATTGAAAATTTAAGGATTTGTGACTTTAGATCTTTCAGTCTTTCTTGAAGATTTGGGATTGTTGCTTCCATAAACCTATATATTTGTAAGTTCATTCATTGATTGCAAATTAAAGATATTTTCTTAGGAGGTTAATACTTCATTAATGCAAGCTATATGTTCTATAATAAAAACTCTAGAACAATTGAAGTTATGGTTTTGGCCTCCCCTGAACTTCCGGACACCCTCGAGCCTAACAGACTAATTGCGATTGATACGATTCAAAAAATATTGAACAAGAAAATTAAGATTTTACTATAATTATACTTGTTGTTCAATTTTACACTATCAACCATAACTTCCAATTCAATTGTTGGATTGACCTGGAATTTTAACCTTGTACTTCAGAATCAAAAGTATTGGAAAATAACTTTGACCCCTTATTTATAGCAAAACAAGAACCCGAAGTAAGAAAAGACACCACAAGGTCAATTATACATTGATATGTCAAATTCGTTGATCTCTTTTCCCAGCAAAGAAAAAAAGTGTTGCATTACGCAAAATACAAGTTTACGTAAAACATTATGGTTGCAAAGCAAAAATATGTACAAGCTAAATAACCTTATTTATAATAGGTAAAAAAACATGCTAAACAATTCTGAAAAAATAATAAAAAAGATCTAAATAAAATAGAAAAACAAATCTCAAATCAAGTAAGAAAACAATGTAATTCTCATATAGTAGCTTTTAAATTTTATTATAAGGCCTTGTCAATGTCCAATTAACTTGAAATTCTAATTGTATTTAAAATAAAATATCTAGAAACTTCTCGTATAATTTTTGCCCATTTCAGTAATCAGATAAAAAATTATACTTGTTAGCATCAAAATATGCAATAGAAAAAATTAGCTCAAAACTAACTTTAACTCTCCTAAATAAGCATGAAAATCTTTGTAATAAATGCTTCCCCTTAGTTTCCTTGTAGTACTAAAAAAAACCTACTAAAAAATAAGTTGTTGAATATCTTTGCATTATGAGGAAAAGAATCATCTCTAAATGTAAAGTACATAAGTCAAATGATAACAAATAGCAAAATTCATATTGTATCTTCTAACCTGTATCGCAAGACCTTTTTAAACTCCAATTGACCTTATATTTAAACTCAATGTATAAAAATATGTCTGAAAACACATGGTAAAATTTCAGCTTCATCTAATGGTTGGATTGAGAATTATGTTTGATAACATAAAACTAGAAAGTAGACACAATTACATTAAAATTTGATTTTCTTGTTCAACCTTTTCTTGAATCGTATCAGCAATATTTTGAACCTCTAGCCATACCCCTGCTAACACGATCAAAGAGTTGATGTCTTATCGTAAGTGCAGGAGTGTCAAAGTAATAAATAACCCGGCAAGACCGGGGTCGAACCACGGGGAGGTTAACTATATAAATTATAAATAATAATAATAATAATAATAATAATAATGATGATGATGATGATGATGATGATGATGATGATGATTTAAAGAGAACTTTGAGATGTGAAGACTAAACAATGATAAAAACAGTTGTCAAGGTTAGAGGATCCACTAATGGTATTTCAAATAAGTATAATAAATTCTTTTTATTACTCAACTGGAAACCACACACAAAGGAGGTTCCAATTGGATGATTTATCGTTAATGGCTCATTATAAAGTATTAACATGATCATATTAATTATCTTATTTAAGTAATACCAATACTTTTAAATATTAACAGGTATTTATGATGCTAACTTATGTTAACAACAAATCAAGTTCCTCTCATAACAATGATGTCGGCTGAAGACTATGAATGATCAAGGATTTGATATACCAAGTATTATACAATATAAATTTAGATAGTCATTTAACAAGCAAGGTATTAATAATTAGAAAGATAAAAAGATAAGACATGTTAATAGCAAACTTTATTGGATATAAACATTGAAGTCCATATTGAGTTTATATTATACCTATTCTAACACCATTAGTGAAACCTTTTCACCTTGACATAATTAACTTAGATAAACATAATGAAGAAGAAGAACATAAAAAAACTAGATAAGAACATAGTTATGATGAAAAGCATAAACAAGAAATTAATGAAAGCAAAACTTAAACATTACAAAAATATAAAGAAAGAAAGCAAGAACATGATCTTGATCTGAAAACCAAGATTACTAAATACATGGCAAATGCCTCCTTTTATAGGCTAAAATTTGGAACTATTGATTGGTTGACAAACTATTTAGTTGGTGGCCAACCATTGACTTGGTGGCTAGTTTTTGACATTATTGGATGATTATTGATATTGTTGGCTAGCCAAAATATCATTGCTAACATCAGAATTCGAGCCTATTGGACCATGAAAGTTGTGGGCAATTGTCTCAGCTTTCCAACAAAAAAAACCAGAGCTCATTTGGACTTGTAGAACTCGAGATATGAGCTGAAAACCGAACAGTGTCTAAGCTGCAGGACAGATTCCGACTTCTCCGTTGATACTAAGATTTGAACTTGAAAACGGCAGAATTAAGTCTTGGACTCCCATGAAAGTTTTAGGTCTAAGTCTTAGCTTTCCATACATATAAAGCAGATTTAAATCCAAGGTCTACAACTCCAGTTATAACTCAATAACCGAATGGTATTCCAGTTTGGATTGAACCAACATCTCTTCTTTAAGTTTAGTCATCTTTTTGTCTCTTCACTTTCAATAGTTAATCACATCAATCAATCATTTGAATTGTGAGATATACATGTATTAAAAATAAGCATTTACCATAAATTAAAGATATCTTATATTATCAAACTTGTTATTATAAAACATGTACAATATGATGATATAAAGCCTTAATGAGAATGCACTTTTAAGTACTAATCACCTGCTCAGGCACACACCTTAGTGTGTTTTTATAATTTTTTAAAAGTCAGAGTGGGCACCGCATCACCCACCGGTGCACTTTCACACTAAATTTTCTATGCAAAGTAGAGGCACCTCTTATCTCTCTAGCCAATGGCATGACGAGGCACCATAACCATTGGTCCACATTAGCCTCTCCACCAATTGTACATCAACCAATAAGTAACCTGCAACTCTACGCACCATGAAGTACTTGTAACTTTACTCACCATAAGATATCTAAAACACCATTATCCATAAGGTAATATGATATTACCAAGGTCTATAAATTTCTTGGATCATCAGGTAAACATTCAAAAGTTAGGCAAGCTCATTTAAGAGCTTCATACTAGTTCATACATTAATTCCACCCAAGACCACAAACAACAAACAACCATACAATAGTTCCACCCAATATCACATACAAACATCATTCAACCATTCATCAAGTTCAGACCAAACACAAAACATTAACATATACACTCTCTCATGTTCTTTACACTCATATACATTATTACTCTCCTAAATTTTAGTAATGTAAATCTTGAAGGGTCCTATGTTCTGAAAATTGACTTGTTTTTTTAGGTGAGCGTAAAGTCCCTTTGTCAATCCATTAGACCAATGGTCAAGTTCAAGCTCAATTACTCCACCAAACCTTCAATTATAAATGTGAAAAGCCCAATATAATTCTAATGTTTTGACAACATCATCAATATAAAAGATCCGAAAAAAGTGAAAACATGGGTAAACTCAATATACAACAAAATATTAAGAGAATTGCAAAAGAATCTTGAGTTAAAGTAATCTAAATATAAGGACAACAATTAATCAAACATGACAGAGTAGATAAAGATAACAATTTCACTCAATTTGTCATGTATTCAGTGTTATTTAATTCAAATAAACTGGGTTTTTATTTAGTTTGACTAGAATTGAATGCAAAGGTAAATAAATTACACACCACCCGAACCCTCACTTTACCTCCACCCAATTTTTTAATCTATTTTTTTGTTTTATAAAGTGGTTATTTTATTTTTAAATATACTATACTTATTTTTATCTTATTATTCATCAAATATTTTTATGATTTTACGAATGGATTTGAAGTATAGACTCTATATTATGGTTTTATAATTCGTGGATGAAAATACTATTTATTTTTAAGCTTAGATTTTATTTAAAAACATGACTTAAAAATAAAAAACAAAAAAACAGATCAAGTCAAGTTAGGTACCCGATGGCATATGTCATGTGGGAAAATCATCAACCCGATTTGATCTATTTGGATTGGAGGTAAAGTAGAATGATAGATTTAGAAATTGCAACTCGGAATCGAGTAAAGCCAAATCCAGCTCCAACTTGAACCATTGTCATCCCTGAGGGTAGATAACATTTATTTTCAACACCATTTTGCATGTACCATCATAACCTAATTAAAAACATTTAGAATATAGACTCACTTGTATATGAAACAAACACTACCCATACAAAAATTAAGAGAATAAGACTATACTAAAGACTTAAAAGAAATAACCAAACAATGGAGAACAAAAAAAAATACCATCAATGAAAATATTTTGTTGTTACATTCCATACCCATGTTGTTGCTGCATTGCAATGACCCTACCACAGCACTCCAAATCCCATGACATTGCCACTGCTGCTACTACAATCCATTTCTTCACCAATCTTGTTGTGATTCTAATACACTCTAAAACACCAACCTCCTTGTAAACACCTCAAATCCTTCTATCTTCTCAAAAATATCCTCTCAATTATATCTCTAAAAACACACTATAATCAAAACACAATTATCATATGTAATTTAATTCCTTCAACATGTCAATTTTAAAACTAATATAGTTATAAATTGTTCTAATGTTATTTAAAGTATTTTAAATAAGATTAAAAAAAACAAATTTCTTAGGTGAGGTATAGCAAAAACAATTCTTAGATGTTTAGTCTCCACCACTAATTTCTATCCAGAATGCACATTTCTACATGTCCCATGTAAATAATGCAAACTTGTCTCTCAAATAAATATATCATTGCATGGTTAATAAGAAAAAGTAAGTAGATCCAATAGCAAGAGAAAACAAGCAAGTTTCAATAGCCAAGGAAAGAGAATGACAAATGGGCTGGCAAAAACAAAAACAAAAAAAATAAAAAATAAAAACAGAACAGGAGTGAGAAAAGAAAGAAGAAAATAACAAAGAAAGAATGAGACATCAAAGCCATATTAGAGCTCTATTGACAACATCCTCAAAACCATCAGAAAAATTTCGGTGAGAAGAATCTATAGACATCAAGGAAGACCGTCAAAAAAGGATAGGGTGGGTTACATACATATTTCCTAAAGGTTACGGCTGACCCACTCATTAGCGCATCCATTGCACGCGCGGTAAAAAAACCTATTGGTTGTTTGGGCTTGGTCTAAATAGCTAGCAGTCCTAGTCGTTTAGACCTATCCCAAATGGCTAACTTTCTAGTCATTTAGGCCATGCTCGAATAGTTAGAATCATATTTGTTTGTGTCAACCCAAATAGCATCTCCCTTATCCAATTCAAACTTACCTCAGTCTATCAAAAACTACCTCAGAAACATACCTCTATTTATTTTTTCAATTCACAATGTAGTGCAAACATGTAAATTCTCTACTTAGGAGTGCATACTAGGTGTACACGGAATGTTTTTATGCAAAACAAACACCCCTCTTCTCACTAATAGTTATATTATGCCAATACTTCTCCACCAATGGCATAACAAGCATCACAACCAATGACAACACTAACCTCTCCATCAATAGTGCAACTCTCCTCTCCTTAAACCACAAGGTACGTAGATATGACCAAGATCTATACATGCTTTGGTCACTAGGTAAGTCAAAAAAAGTCAAGCCATGCAATATCATAGATGAGTATAACCACACAACAATTCTACGAATCACAATCAACACCCAACAATTCTAGGAATCACTAGCAACCACCTAACAATTTCAGGGAGCACAAACAACCATTGAACAAGTCATACAAGTTCATAGGTAGAAAAACACAACATGCAAATACACACTCCTTACAATTTCATTCTATTTTCCATTACTATATAATATTTTCTTCTCCTATATTTACTAACTTAAACATTGGAGTGTCACATGTTCCCATTAAAGACTTTTTTTGTAGAAAAGCTCATGGACTAGTAGTCAAACCCTATAATGTCACTAACACAAAATTATAGTTGTGAAAGATAGTCTGAAATTTTTCACGGCTTCATCATTTTAAATTTAAAGACAACATATTAACATCCTTTTATACGTCCAATGTGGAAAAGCATATATGAAGGCAGGAGATAAGTTGACAAATGAGTTTGACAATGTCACAATTGGGTGTTTTATGTTTCATGAGTAATATATACCTTTTGTTTTTCATAAAACATGACATTCTTCTTTAGGTACCAACTAGTAATTTGACCCGTGCTTCGCTGTGGATCGGATATTTTTTTTTGCAAAAAAAATAAATATGCAAGCTTTTCAAATGTGTTTTTTGTTAAAAAAAAATTCTAATTATAAATCAAAAAGCCTATGCATGCATTTAATTAAATACTTCGAGAACTATTTGTGCCAATAAATGCAAAAAACAAAGTGTTAAAATATTTATTTGACTCACCTAGCTGCAAGTCAATTAATTTTTTTTTTCTAACACTAAAAAATTAATGTGTAGGTGTTATTAACATGTTTTTTTTTTTTAATTTTGAGTAAAAAATATAATCATGAATCAAATAGTTGATGCTAACATATAATAACATATAATAAAATATAGTAAATATCATATGAGTTAATAAAAATATGTAAGATCTCAAGCTAGTTTTTAACGTAGCAAATGAATGGAATAATGTTGCAATTGCTACAATGAAACACAATTTCCTTAGTCTTTGTATAATAATTTTTCAAAAAATAGTGTAGAGAAAAAAATTAAAAAACAAATTACAAAAAAATAAAGATATAAGCAAAAATAGTATAAATAATCCAAATATAAAGCGATAAATATTCAAAGTGTAAAAAATAAAAAATAAAAATCAATATTTTTTTTTAAAAAAAGAGTGTAAAGAAGAAAAAAGGGAAAAACTAAAAAAAATATTACAAATAAAATGAAGATAAGAAAAAAAATTGTGATAAATAGGCTAAGTGTAAAATGATAAAAATGCCTAGTATAAAGAGAGAGAAAATAAGAAAAACTTGTTTTTGTAAACGAAACTAAAAATTCTAATTTCACCACCGCTACAATACTCTACAGTAAAACAATTGGTAAAATTTATAATTATACCATTTCTACAGGAAAACATTGTTTTATTTTAGTATATGTACTAGTTATTTGATCCGCACCACGGATTGAATAATGGTTTTTGGCACAAAAAAATACAAGCTTTTCAAATGTGTTTTTTTTAATCTAATTATAAATCAAAAAATTTATGCATGTATTTAATTAAATACATCGGGAATAATTTGTGTCCATAAATGCAAAAAAAAAAGAGTTAAAGCATCTATTCAACTCGCCTTGCAGCAAGTCAAATTTTTTTTTCTAACACAAACTAATTCATGTGCAAGTGTTATTAACATGTTTTTTGACTTCGAGTAAAAATATAACTGTGAATCAAAAGGTTGATACTTACATGTAATAAAATATAGTAAAGATTATATGCGTTAATAAAAATATGTAAAATCTCAATATAATTTTTAATATAGCACAAGAATAAAACAATGTTGCAATTGTTAAGGTGAAACACTATTTTCTTAAAGGATTGAAAATTACATCAAAAAACTTACGTAGTCAAAAATTTATAAAAAGTCACCTAATGAACGATTCAAAAATAAAATAAAAAAGGTTATATTCTATGTTTTTATCGTGGTTCCCCCCTTGTGTATGGTGAAGGCTACGGGTTGTTGTCTGTAGTAGTCCTGGCTGGCTGTTGGGTAATACTGTTATTCAATTCTGCCTTTTTGGTTATTTTATTTGGTTAGGTTGGGCACCTCCTCTCTGAATAGGTCCCCCATGTAACCAATGTCTCCCTCCTCTGATTTGTAGCTCATTTTTAGATGAGTTTAATGTAATTATTTTGTTAGGAAGTCTATTCACTTTTGTATATCTATGTACATGAACCTGTTAGTCTTCCAGCTTGTTTTATTTTTATCTTTTAAATATACTTACATTTTGATAAAAAAAATAAAATAAAATAAAAAGTCTAGAATTTTATCTGGCTATCAAATTTGATCCTCATAATTTCTAATTAAAAAATATTAATTTAATATTTTTTTAAAAAATAAATATACTTTTAAAATGCAATTAAAAACTCATTCTCATACAACCAATGAGGCTGCATATAAATCCCTCATGAAATGAATTTAGATAATATAAACAGGCTTATAAATACGATTATATATTTTGAAAATTACTTAAAAAGAACTTAGTTTTAGTCAATGCACTAATTGATTTAATAATATAATTTATCCTCGAGTATGTGCATCCATCAGCAACCATGCCCCTGCCCTTGAGATGTTAAATCAAAGGATATGTGGCCACAATTACCTGCCCATCGGCATGCACAAGAATCCAAGCCCAAAGAATTCCATCTTTTTAAATCTTCCTCCATGGCTCCTTGTAAGACATGCTCATGGGTCCAGGGCCTATACAGGGAACACACCGAGCCCATTGTAGTGTTCTTTGTTCTGGGTGGAGCTAAGAACTCCTCCATGTCTCGGCCGTCAACCGCCACAGATGAAGGGGAGGCACCTGGTGGACCTGTAACTGCGTGGTGTCCCTGATTAATTAATAATCCCTATCTTTATTTACAATCAATTTATTTGAGACCAAATATTCGTGTGGATCAATTTTCTTTTCCTTTTTTCTAATCGGCCGTCCCAATAATTGAGGGACAAATCACACTGGGACAATCCATCAGTCGATCTAAACCATTGATCAAGTAGCAAGAATGAAAGGCTGATATGGCACGGTTGAGCAGTCTTGTCTGATGCAAGAGAACAGCAGGGAAGTAGACAATCGCAGGATGGGGACTCCACAATTGACTAAGGGTACCTTCTAATCATGTGGGCATCAGAAATTCTCAGGGCCTTGCAGCTTGATCACCTTGTCTGCAGTGCTTCATCTGTTATGGAGAAAAATCCCCACTCTAGATACCCATGAATTCAATATATTCATTCAACCAAATTAAGTTTATAGATCAAGCATTCAAGGCTGTCCATCCACGTATCGTTTCAATAATATTTTATATTTTAAATCTTTTCATCTACATTAATATTGTTGTTGTTATCCTCTATGTTTTTTCTTTATGCTCGAATAAACCTTATTTTTCATCAAATGTTGCATTTTTAACCAATAGTATCCCAAGAAATCATGTTAAACCCAATATATTTATTTATGATGGCAAAAAATTTTATATAAACAAATTTAATTTTCGTAGTTTTGAAGGCTTAGAATAGTCATTGACTGTTTTTAAATATTACTATTCAAGTTTCTATCTAATTTATTATAAATGCACCTATTTAGAGTGGATAAATACCTTAATAAGGTAAACTTTAGTTTTAATGTATGAAAAATGATTAGAAAATACTTTTATCACTTAGATTTAAAATGTTTTTAGTTCCATCTTCCAAAATATCATTGATTCAAAACAATCAATTTTTTTTATATATAAAACATTGATATAGTAAGACTGTTGTCTAATCTAGAGTTGAAATTTTAGAAAAAGCCATGAAAGAATTATTTTCATATCAATTCGGCAACCGAAATGTAGATGTTCAAAATAAAGTTGCTCCATGCAAAAGCTAGCACACAAATATTATCACAGTTGAAAAAACAGAAAGAATATAGGAGTGTTGATGCCATTGTATTAAAACCTAGATCTGTTTAATAGATTGATCAAGGACTTGATCACCTCGGTACTTAAATTTGTCTGAATTGAAAATAATTTTTTTTTAGCTAACCTCGTAAAAAACTCAAGTTAATTTAGTTAAAACTTGACTATCAACCTATTAACTTTTTTTTTTAAAATGGAGTTAACTTGGGTTGACCCTCTTAGGCTTTGCTCCGAGTTAATTTCAGAATCAATTTTTAAAACTATGGTCGATGCTAAATTGATTTGGCGAGGCTTTGACAGAATGGCAAGACATGGTTGAACCAAAAATATAATTCCTTTTCTTCCACAATGAACAGAGAAATGTGTTCCAAATAGTATAAGAGAAGAGTTAACACAAATATCAGTGAGGTCCTGAATTTAATCAACTTATTAGGAGTTTTATTGAAACCCAACTCAACCCAAGCCCTGAATCACCAAGGTCACAAATCAACCAGCCAGGTCAGTTGGATTTTAAAAGAATGATTAAACCTAGTGAAATAGGTAGACTTTGAAACATGACATAATCATACTAACATTACACAACACTAACCCTGTATATGTATTGTTTTTACTTTAGTCATAATGATTAAATTTGGTCTAACATGTTGATCTGGTGACTTGGAGTCGAATCTATGTTGGGTTTTCTTTCAAATCATTTTAAAAGTTAACATGATCAACTTGATAACCACTAGTTGATATGATTGACTTGGCCAAATTCAAGTGACATCCAACTAGGTCAATTTTAATAATATTCTTTTTATTTTTTTGGTCCAAACTAACATTCTTGTAGTTTTTAGATTGTCTAAAAATAAAGTGTTTTAAGATAAAATTAAGTTAACTTCTTTGTTAGTGAGTTAAGCAGCTAAACTTACAACCTAGACTTAGTTGGATTGGATATAATAACTATGACCATAACACTCCCCATCTTAGAGCATCTCGAACGAGAGAGCTATAACAGAGAGCCAAAAAAAAAAACTAACAAAATAGATCTTTATTTATTGATTTCAATTCTCCAAAAGGATAGCTATATGAGATGCTAAAATATATTTTGTCAAAATAAAGAGTCATTCCTATATGTTTTTTTAGAGAAG